>Ga0315320_10001183_pt1 | contig 21720 bp, 11 predicted proteins | sample M140m21515metaG_FD_203458 | JGI IMG/M metagenome (GOLD analysis project Ga0315320, IMG submission 203458) | Ammonia-oxidizing marine archaeal communities from Monterey Bay, California, United States - M1 40m 21515 | ecosystem: Environmental > Aquatic > Marine > Coastal | place: USA: California... | reverse complement strand
TCACTAACACCGGCCGCATGCACGTGGAGGCCAAACAAATCTTAGGCGTTGGCAGTTATAACCGCTCAGCTGCCATTTCTTCCGAAGGACTCATCAACAGATATGAAAGAAACATCTCCAGAAAACCCTTGTTGCAAACACTGTGCCGCAGTTTCCTGTGTGCAATCGAGTGAGCGTAGCGATTTCGCCGGTTTTGAGAGGGAGTAGCCCTTGATCGAGTCGGCTCCTCGAGGGTGTTTGAAACTCAAATCGCGACGGCCTCGTCAACCACCTGTTTTGTTGATTTGACAAATGCAAAACGGTAGGACGTAAATTGTTCCTGCCTACCTGTAACGGTCCAGTTTGGAGTTCTAGACGCCGGGCAAACAAGTCTATTGAACGATATCCTTGACAACCGTGAGCAGATACGGCGTGCTGCGATCGTGTGCGTCATGCAACGCGCTCGTTGAAATGCAACAAGCTGTAAATCCAAGAGAAAAACATAGCCAGTTTCGGTTCAACCCTCCAATTTCATGGCAGCACTTATGAGGCTTTAGTTAGGTATTGCTTGAAGTTCCGACGGTTTCATGACAGCATTCGTCAGGTTGACTCTCTTGAGCCGACTTCCGTTGCGTTCCCAAGGTTTTCCGAAACTTTGCAAATTCGAACATTTTCTTTGTCTGACATCGACTGCACACGTACCTGTATCTGATAGGGACTGCAAATGCTCTGCGGACGCTTGCTCGTTTGAGAGCCTCGAATAACGTATCTGCTGATGCACATACAAAGCGTTTTGGGTGTCGACCGGAATCTTTGATGAGGTTGCCGGTATCGCTGCGTGACAACCACTGGCAAAAACATTGCCTACGAACGGCTAAGCCTTTCGAATCGTTTTCAGTCGGAGGCACTCGGCAATTTTTCGTTTTTGATCAAGACAGTATTGTGGAAAAGAAACTCGGTCCCCGCTCTCATTCGGGACCACCATATCAACACGCCTCCCAGCGGAAATCAATGTCAGATCCTGATACTATCCGTTTACTGCTAATCGAGGACAGCGAAATCGATGCGATGTTCGTTATTCAAATGCTGCAATCAAATCCCAAGGCGGCTTTCGAAGTTGACCACGCAACAACCTTGGCGGACGCGTTAGTCTTGCTTCAGAAAATCAATTTCGATGCCTGCCTCGCGGACTTGCATCTGCCGGACGCGACCGAGCTTGAGGCGTTTGAACAAATTCGAGCGTTTGACGCGCGAATCCCAATCGTGGTACTCACAGGATCCGACAATGAAAGCCTCGCGCTGAAAGCCATCGAGAGTGGCGCCCAAGAGGTAATGGCAAAAGGTAATGTTACCGTGCAAATGCTATTCCGAGCGGTACGGTTCGCTATTGCCCGACAACTCAAAGTGATGGGTTACAAAGCCGATGCGGATACTGACCCATTGACAGGCATGCCAAATCGTAGACGCCTGGAATCGCAATTTTTCGATCTGCACGCGATGGCCCAACAACAGAATGAACCGATGACCCTCGCGTTCTTCGATCTCGACCACTTCAAACTCATCAATGATGAGCACGGCCATTTCATAGGTGACGCCGTGCTGAAAGAATTCGCAAATCTACTTCTCGAGTCAGTGGGAGAAGGAATGCTCGCCTCTCGCTTGGGGGGCGAAGAATTTGCCTTACTCATGCGGGGTTACAACACCGATCAAGGCGCGACCTTTGTTCAAAACGTATTGGACGAACTGGCAAGCAGGCCCATGATCCGCGACTCGCTCACCATCACAGTGACCGCGAGCGCTGGACTGATCGCTGTTACAGACGATGGGTCATGGGATGCCTCCTACATCGCCTGCGACAAGGCACTGTATGCTGCGAAAATCCGCGGACGTAATTGCCTCGCCATCAATTAGAGATAGCCGAATGGTGGTTCCTTAAGATCTTAACGCCTCTTCATGAAGGGAAATGAACGATTAGGAAGGTTCCCCAGAGCAACGTAAGAGGCATGGTAAAACACTTGCAGGAATTTGTGTTCCCCGACACGATATTGAGCTGGAATTGGCAAGAACGGCACTACGAATGGCGAGAAGCCCCACCTAAGTTTGGCACCAACCTTCCGGTGGGGATCGATAAGCCAACCTCCCTGACCCCACACCGCATTTATGCCCTTCATGCTGCAATGCCCTTCATGCTGCGGGCGTTCTCTTGCTCACAGCAAAACAGACGGCCATCGAGTAAGCATGAACTGTCCGAAACCAAGGCAAATTTTGCATCTCGAATCTGCTGAGCATGTAGAGAGCACCGAACCGCGGATCCCCTCTTGGGTAAAATCTTCACCTCTTCGGGTGTGCTTCTGATATAAGTCGTACGCTGGCTGGCTACAAAAGGCTCCGCTCCAAAACGACTCTTGGCTGGTGGACTGTTCAACAAACGCATATTGTCATTATTCCGGCCGCTACAAATTTATACAGCGATATACCGGTGGTTCAAAACGTGTACTCTTTTCAACGCACAAAACACTGGGAGGCAGCACATTCAGTATCTGCTTGTCGCACGCTTACGGATAAATCCTTAATCTCGATGGCGGCGGAGGCATTTTTGCATTCGCTGGCGATTTTGATGTCTCCGCGACGGCATCTCCTCGCAACAACACTTGCTTGAGACAAACGGTCTACATTAACCACCCTAAAGCATGAAAAGATGCAACAATTTCCTGTAGCCATCGACGTGAACTCACCAATTGGTTTACACAAGTTTATTCGACTTCCACTCCCTCATCAAATCAGCTGTCCGCCTCTCATGCTTAGCCTCTGCCGATCCTATCTTTGCCTTGCCTTGGCTGCTCTATGTCTTCAGCAAGGGGCGGGTGCTGAAGAGACAATCGTGCTCACGCCTCATAAGTTCACCATTCCCTCGGGATATGAACTTAAACGGGTTGCTGAAGCACCGTTAGTGAAGCGGCCCATCCACATGTGTTTTGACAAAAGCGGTGCGCTTTACGTCACTGACAGTTCGGGCAACACCGACAAGGCGCCCGTCCAACTGAAAGATCCACAGCATCGAGTGCTACGCTTGGTTGATCACGACGGCGATGGAGTATTTGATGAGTCAACTGTGTTCGCCGAAAAATTACCACTTCCTGAGGGGATCCTCGTTCACGAAGGCTCAGTGTATGTCGGAGCGCCCCCGCATATTTGGCAACTACGCGACACAAACGGTGACCAAAAAGCTGATCAACGAACCGTATGGTTTGATGGTGGTTCCATCGAGGGCTGCGGTAATGACATGCATGGCCCGTACATAGGACCGGATGGTTTTTTCTATTGGTGCAAAGGAGCCTTTGCTCCCCAGGAGCATGAGCTAAGCAACGGAAAGACGTTGAAGTCAAGCGCGGCCCATATTTATCGTGCTCGCCCCGACGGTAGCCAACTTGAAATGGTGATTACTGGTGGAATGAACAACCCAGTTGGTTTGGCTTTCAGTGAAACAGGCGAACGTTTTCTGAGCGGCACCTTCTTTGACTTGTCTGAACCCGGCAGACGCGACGGAATTCTGCACGCCGTTTATGGTGGCAGCTACGGTCGAAAAAATCCGCGTGTGCTCAACCCGCATCCCAACACAGGAAGTTTATTGCCCATCCTTCAACAGTTGGGGCCCGCTGCCCCATCAGGAATGATGATGGCACGCCATCCTGAGAGCGGCATGACTGGGAATTTACTTTGCACTGAGTTCAACACACGGCGCATTTCGAGGCACCAACTTTCTCGAGCTGATTCGTCTTACTCTGCTCAGACGAGCACCTTACTGGAAAGTGATCAAACGGACTTCCACCCAACCGACGTCATCGAAGACGCTGATGGGAGTTTGCTGATCGCTGATACCGGCAGCTGGTACATGATCTGCTGCCCAACATCAAAAGTTGCCAAGCCCGATGTCCTCGGTGCCATCTACCGACTTCAGAAGAAAAACAGGACACCCCTAGACGATCCACGTGGTCTGAAGCTGAATTGGGATGACCCCAAACCTGCTTGGCTGTCAGATCAGCGGCCCGTGGTAGTTAGCCGGGCAATCGATTCACTGGCAAGCGTAGATCACATTGAAAGCTTGCTTCAGGCCAAAGCCAAAGTTCCGGCCATCTGGTCACTACACCGCATTCCAGGTAGAGCAGCAAGAGAATCAATCCGCGGATTCTTGAATGACAATAATCCGGACATTCGCGCTGCAGCGATTCACAGCGTGGCAATGTGGCGAGATCCCGAAGCCGTAACCCCGCTGATTCAATCCCTGTCTCACCAAGACCCGCAAGTTCGTCGACTGGCAGCGATGGCACTCGGCAGGATCGGCAACAATCGTGCGGCAAGGCCTCTGATGAAATCCTATTCAAGTTCCGATGATCCATTCTTGAAACATGCCACCACTCACGCCCTTTACGAACTGAATGACGTTGAGAGCCTGCCGCCGCAGCACCCAGCCGTAAGACAGGTGCGGCGCATGAAGGAAATCGACGAGCTGAATGTAACACCGGACGAGTTTCCTGAAATCCAGCTTGCCAAGGTCATTGTTTTATCGCCTGAAGAAATTGCAAGCCAAAAGCAACGTCTGGACGAACTCGCCACATTCCTGCCCAAGGCAGATGCCAAACGAGGCGAAAAGCTGTTCAGTGACCGTGACAAATCAAAATGCATCACTTGTCACATCAGGGGTGAGCAAGGAGTACGACTAGGCCCAGACCTGACCAGAATCGGAGCAATCCGCAGTGAACGTGACCTCCTGGAAGCGATTGTTTATCCCAGTGCTTCCATTGCACGCTACCACGAAATCGTGAACGTTCTGACCGATGACGGCAGAGCTGTTTCGGGACTGCTTGTCAAAGAAACAGTCAACAAGATCTTTCTTGCCTCGGCGGCAGGGGTGATGCAATCAGTGCGTATCAAGGACATCGAACAGGCAAGGTATGCCAGTGTCTCCCTGATGCCAGAAGGACTTGATAAAGTCCTGAGCTCCCAGGAGATCGCAGACATTGTTGCCTACCTGAAGCAATCCACGATTTCCACCAAGTCTGGCCCGATCTCACCAGCAAAGCACGCCAACCGCATCCCGCCACAACGAGCGATCAAATTACCTGGCCTGCATGCGTATGCCCAGAAAAGTATCGCAGCCGGCTCCGATATTGAATTTCGCGTCAGCAGCAGCGTTCCCTACGAACTGAACGTGGTAAAACTCGGATCGGAACCCGAGAATCGTGACAACGATCCGGTACTAGCGACGTTTAGAGACAATGCAGCAAAAGTACAGCCAATCCACCCAGGTTCTTATGTCCACGTAGAAAACGGACTGCCAACAGAGAGGCCATTGAATGCACTGACACTAGAATGCTGGATTCGCCCATTTAGCCTGAGCGGTTGGCAGGGCTTGATCACTCAACATGATTATCCTGAAAATTGTGGGATTGGCCTATTGATCAGTGACGGACGAATTGCGTTTCATACTGATGATGGTGGAAAATTTACCTCAACGGCCCTTCATTACACGAAACCGGGTGTCATCCAGCCTCATCGTTGGCAACATGTTGCTGCAACGTGGGACGGAAAAACCAAGCGAGTCTACATCGACGGAAAGCCTGTGGCGGAATGGCCCTTCACTGGTACCGTCCGGCCGGGAAAAACCGCACTGAGAATTGGCGCCTACGCTGACAGCGCACGGTCGCAGAACTTCTACAACGGCGACGTTGCCATGGTATCGATCTATGACCAGGCACTTGATCTAAACCAATTGGCACTTCGAGTGAACGATCGCGGCTTGACGATTCCCAAAGGAACATCTGTGCTCGCCTGCTGGCCGTTTAGCGAAGAACGTGGCACCCGCGTTGCTGATGCCGGCATAGATGCGAGGAATGGACAAATAATCAATCGAGGAACGTGGATGATCGGTGGTCCCAGCTTTGATGCGACTGCCATTGACCGCCACGACACGCACTACGACCCCCGCAAAGACCCAAAGCGTGGACATGGTTTACGACTAGCATCCGATGAACTTTATAACGCCCGCTGGAAGGTCAATCGACGCTTTCGCATTCCCCAAGATGCGAAGTCAGGTGTCTACGCAGGTCGGTTTGATTTTGAAATCGACGGCAAGCCGATGCGGTACTTCACGACATTCATTGTGAGGCGACCTCACTCGCGGCCAAAGGCACCGCTGGCGGTGCTCATGTCGACCAACACATGGCACGCCTACAATTCAGCACCTTTTCCTGTGAATCATGGGCAGGCGATGACTCTGATGGGCACCGGAGGCCTTGCCACTACCCATCCCGACGCAGCAACCTACAGCGGGTACCGTGATCATCGCAACGGACAGCCGACTTATAAAATCGGTCTGAAGCTGCCCTGGCCCGCAGCCGACCCAAACAAAACGTACATCAATCAATCTTACAGTCATCTGATGCGAGGAGAGCGTTTCCTACATCTCTGGTTGGACAAACACGGGTATGAATACGATGTGATCACGGATCGTGATCTGGATCGCAATCCAAACCTACTCAACGGGTATCAAGCTGTTGTCATCAATGGCCATAGCGAATACTGGTCAGCTCGTGCCTATGACGGTCTCAATGAGTACCTCACAGCCGGAGGCGATGCGATCGTCCTCTCCGGCAACACCATGTTTTGGCGGGTAAGCTTTGACGAGTCTGATGAAGTCATGGAAGTTCGCAAATACGGCCCTGGAATAGGCGGACGGAAACTCGCTCAGGTGGGTGAGCTTTATCACAGCCACGATTTTAAACGTGGCAGCCTGATGCGTTTCTGTGGCTATCCCGCTTGGAAAGTGGTCGGATTGACCTGCATTGGCTGGGGGGGAGCATTCAAACCCTATCAGGTGGACGAGCCTAACCACTTTCTTTTCAACACGCCGCACCGTCTTGGACTGAAAAAAGGCGATACGTTTGGGTTCATCAACCCAAACACGGGGGCTGTGGGACACGAATTCGATGTCCGCCTCTCAACATTACAGCGAGCCACTGCCGATCCGGCCATCAAACAACTGGTCGAACCCAAAGGGATCGTCACAGTGGCCAGCAGCAATGACTCTCGAGCAGTGATCGACTACAACGCAGAAGGCCATAAACCAAGGATAGGCACCGACAAAACAATAGCCGAAATCATCTACTGGGAACGCCCACAGGGAGGCCGTGTTTTCCACACCGGGTCAATCGCAACCTCCTGGGGCGTTTATCACGATGAGGCCTTGAGCAAACTACTCATGAATGTTCTGCATCATTTTGGAGCCAAGCAGGCCCCCAAGCCTTAAAGCACCCGGAAACCGCCGCAAACTAAAACGCGCAAACGGGGTTAAACAGAGGCTGAGGGTCTGAAGTTGCACAGCTTGAATCCAGACGAAAACGTCACCAATTCCGCGATGCTTGCTCCCAGGCCACGAACCGCCACTCTGGTCATCACCGTTCTATTTTGAGGTGATGTCGTTCGATACCGACTTTTTTCGCGAATTTCCTGTCTGAATTCAGCCAGTGGCGTACTTGGTACCCAGAGACACCTTATGACTGAAAACCAACCCATTCAACAATACCTGCAACTCCGCAGTGAATTCATGGGTTATCTGTACGCAATCACACGCGATGCAGAATTGGCTGAAGAGGTTTACCAGAACGCGGCGGTTGTCATCATCGAGAAGGCCAGTAGCGATGAACCGATACGTGATTTCCGTGCTTGGGCAAAAGAAGTCACGCGAAGGCAGGCGTTACACGCGATCCGTTCCCGAGAAACAGCTCGACGTCACGGGCGAGCCATCGCACCGGAATTGCTTGAAGCCATCTCGGAAACATTTTGCGAGCATGAATCCACAGCCTCAACCGTGCAAGAAGAAGCAAAGGCGATGCAAAAGTGCGTGGACGAACTACCACAGGAAAAAAAGAAACTAATAGCCATGCGGTATGAACATGATGCAACCTTCGACGAAATCTCGAGCAGGGTAAATTCGACGCCGGCTGCTATCCAAAGAGCACTCAGCCGCATCAGAAAAATGCTCCACAAATGTACCCAGAGTCGACTCGCATTGTCGGAGGGACAGCAATGAGCGACAAAAACAGGCCCAACCCAGAGGCAGAAGCCCTGATCCTTGGTCACTTTGACAACAGCCTTACAGAGCGACAGGAAAGTGAACTGGCACAACGGCTCGCGACATGCCCTGAAACCAGGGCGAGATTCCGTACTCAGATGCGGATGGAGGGACGATTGCATTCGCTCGGGCGCGACGGATTTCTGACATCAGCCGCTGCCCAACAGGCGTCTGCAGCAGATGGTCTGGGATCGCATGTCGAGCATCAAGTGACCACGGTCGCAGAATCATCATCATCGCGGAGGATACCACCAGTCTTCACTTCATGGGTGGCGGCAGCAAGCACAATCCTACTGCTTGCTGCTTGGTCATTGTGGCCTTCCGGTGTCAATGCGGCCAGCGTGCTGCGGCAAGCACACCAAGCAGCTCAGGAATTGGTGGATCGCACCTACCGTGTGACACTTACGAACCCGAGCAACCAAGCTTTGGAACAAGAACTTACGCTTGACATATACGGGGGCTCAAAATTCGTGCTCCGTCCAGTGGATGGTTCGTACATCATGGGAAGCGATGGAAGTCAATTCTGGATGGCCCGACCAGACGGGCCAGTCTGGGTCACCAGCAATTACCGGGCTCTTGCCCCTGCGTTGCGACGCAGAATTCCAAATCGAAGGATTCTTGGACTGGCAACATCCCCAAACAAACCGTTCCTGCTGGACATCACCGAGTTGCTCTCGTTGATCAAGCGAAAGTATGAAATTGAGCTGATAAATCCGAGCGGCACACCCGAACATCACATTCGCGCAACATTGCGATCCGAAGTGGTGAATGTCCCGGAAAAGATTGAATTCTGGACGGACGCCGATACTGGTGTTGTCATCAAGGCAAAGACCTACTGGCCCGATCAAAACATCAGGACGCTCGAACTTCTGAATTCGGAGCCACTGAACCCGAACTGGTATCAATACCAGCTTCATGCGCCAAACGCAGAAGCCAGACGTCTATGAGTTGAAGTTTCAAAGAATCACATCTGATTGTCCGCGTTCACAAACCCGTAAATCAACATGCGGTTTCTATCCTCCGCTACCAGGCAACCACAGTGAAAGCAAAATCCTCCCTTTTCTTTGCCTGCGTGGTAATTGCCAGTCTGCTTGCTGTCGCAAAGGCGAACACAGGAGATGAAATCCGAACTCGCATTCTCCGGCTCTATCCCCAAGCGGATACCAACGCTGATGGAGTCATTTCAGATGAGGAGGAAGAAGCACTGGGCCGTCATGCAATGGCCAAGTACCCCAAGGCAGATGCAGATGGCGACGGCGTCCTTTCGACAAAAGAAAAGCACGCGTTACTCAACATGACTGCCCAAAAACGCAACCGAAACCCGAGTGACGGAAGCAGCCTCGCGTTGGCTGAAGTCACCACGTCCGAGGAAGCGAAGACCGGCACAAAACCGGTAGAGTCACCTGTCAGACGTGGTCCCCAGTTGGTTAAACCGGGTGAATACGGCATCGGAAAACAGATGAACCAATTGTCATTCACAGATGTTACCGGACGAACGCATTCACTTTCGGACTTTGCTGACAAAACGGCAATCGTATTCGCCATGACCGGGACAGGATGTCCTCTCTGCCTGAAGTACGCCCCTACGCTGGCCAGCATTGAACGGCAGTATCGCCGCCAGGATGTTGAATTCATCTTCGTTAATCCCAATCAGTCAGAGCAACTGCAAGACTTGACCGACGCGATTCAGACACATGGTTTCCAGGGACCTTATGTCCAAGATGCCAACAGGGAACTGCCCATTGCCCTGAAGGCAAACACTACGACTGAGGTGTTCGTACTCGACCGGGCCAGGACCCTCATCTATCGTGGAGCCGTGGACGACCAGTATGGCTTCGGTTACGCCCTACAAGCACCACGACGTGATTTTCTCGTTGATGCGTTGGACGCCGTACTGGCAGGCCGAACACCGGCCACCCAAGCAACGACATCCCCAGGTTGTGAACTGAGCTACCGATCTGCTGAAGTGCCAGACACTCCGATCACCTACCATAATCGAATCTCAAGACTCATCCAGGCAAACTGCCTCGACTGTCACCGGACAGGTGGCACAGCGCCGGTGGCGTTCGAACGCTACGATGCCGTCAAAGATTATTCTGGCATGATTGCGGACGTCGTCGAGCGAAAAATCATGCCACCTTGGTTTGCGGCTCCCACCGCTGAACAACAGCATGACGGCCCCCACAAACTGCACTGGGCCAACGACCGCTCGCTGTCCGCTACCGAAAAACATGACCTCATTAGCTGGATCAATGCGGGCGCCCCCGAAGGTGACCCGGCAGACAAGCCTCTCACCAAGCACTTTCCCGATGGCTGGCTGATTGGCAAGCCCGATGCGACGTTCAGCTTGCCGCACCCCATAGAGGTCCAAGCAACGGGGACAATGCCCTATCAATACGCCACGGTGGAAACCAATCTGCCGGAAGACAAATGGGTCAAGGCGATCGAAATTCGACCAAGCGCGCTGGATGTCGTTCATCATGTGATTGTTTCAATCAAATCCGAGTCACGCGCAGCAAAAAAGATTAACGAATTCTGGGCCGGCTATGCTCCAGGAAATAGCACCTGGATCTATCCAGAAGGTTACGCAAGACGGCTACCCAAGGGGGCAAAACTGCGTTTTGAAATGCACTACACACCCAACGGAAGGTCGACTCAGGACCAGACCCAGATCGGCCTTACCTTTTCGGAGGAGGCACCACGGCACGAAATTAAAGTCGCGCCGATTGCAAACCGGAACCTCAGGATTCCGGCGGGGGCGTCAAACCACGAGGTCGTTGCAAACATACGTCTTCCGTATGACGCGCAGCTTCTCTCGTTTTTGCCACATATGCACTTACGAGGCAAAGCAGCTCGCTACGAAGTCCTCTCGGGCACTCACAAAACAACATTGTTGGACGTCCCACACTACGACTTTAACTGGCAACTGCTATACCGGCTGGCGCAACCTCTGTCACTGCAACGTGGAGACACGATCCGATTTACTGGCTGGTTCGACAACAGTAGCAGAAATCCTGCAAACCCCGATCCAATGGCAGTGGTTCAGTGGGGTGAACAAACGAATGACGAAATGCATGTCGGTTACATTGAATACGTCGTAACCGGGGCGACACCGGGCGAACCAGTGGCCGCGTTGAAATCTGGTCAGTCCGTGCCGCAGCCTGGTCCTTCGCGTTCATCCGAGAACAACCCACATGAAATAAAGATCGGTGAGCACTCAGTCCAACGCAAAGCTGTTATCGACGCACTTAAAAAACTCGACAGAGACAAGGATGGACGGGTCACCCGGTCACAGATCCCCAAGAAACAAATTCAAATTTTCAATGCAATTGACGCTAACTCGGATGGCGTCGTCACAAAAGAAGAGGTCATGGCAGCGCTCGATTGATTTTTCGACCAACATCTTCCCAAACACGCCAACTCAAAACCAGATTGTCCCCGAAGGAATACACATCGTGCATAAAACCATTTTCAGATTCATTGCGTTAGCCGCGTTACTTGGTTTCACCACAGCGACCTCGAATGACGACTTTGCCGAAAAGATCTTGGACTCCCAACCACAGGCAGATCGAGACGGTGATGGTGTTCTCTCGGACTCCGAACAGGCTGCCGTGGTTCAACAGATCCTAAAGCGATATCCGCAAGTTGACCGTGACGGTGATGGCAAACTTTCAGATTCAGAAAAGCAGAATCTGATTCGCATGTCAGCGAAAAGAACAAAAAAGGCGAGGCCGGCGGGGAGCAGGAAATCGACGAATGAGAAAAATGGTCCCAGTGCATTGCTTACCCAATTGGGCCTGCAGGGTGAGCTGGATATCGAGTACAGGGAAAACACATCGCAGCAGCGAAATAAACTCGACTTCATTCACCCCAAAAACAAGGTTTACAAACAAGCACCGCTCTTCATCTATATCCACGGAGGAGGCAACACGGGTGGCACAAAAAATGCCCTCTACAATCGAAGTTCTCTTATCCTTAAAGAGCTGACTGAATCGGGAATCGCAGTCGCAACGATTGACTACCGAGTATTCGGGCAGGGTGAAGAACTTGGTTTCCATCACCTTTTCCAAGACTGCAAAGACGCGTTGCGTTTTTTGGCGAAGAACGCGGATCGTTTTGGCATCGACCCAAACAAGTTCATGACCTGGGGCACATCAGCCGGAGGATCAAAAGCTCTGATCACGGCGTTGACCGAAAGTGACTTTCTGCCAGGCGAAGTATCTGGACCGGGAACCGAACACACCGTCATCGGCGCGATCTCATTCTTCGGTGCAACCACTTACGTTGTTCCAGAACTCTGGCAAAAGAGGCTTGAAAGATTCCCAACAAGAAGCCAATCAAAAGCGGAAATGATCCTCAAGCCTTCTGATGGCATGAGCCCAGATGAGATCAAGAAACTCGTCAGCGCGGACCAGCATCTAAACTCGGATAGTCCCCCAATTCTATTGGTGCATGGAGACACTGATCCCACGGTGCCGATTGAACTTTCCAAGCATTTGCAGGAAGTAGCGAAAAAACGCAGCCTCGATGTGCAACTGGTCGAAGTGAAAAATGCCGGACACGGGTTCAGCAAAGTTACGGGAAATCCGGCTCAGCCGTCGATGACCTGGGATGAGACACAGCAACTCGTTGTGCAGCAGGTGCTGAAATGGGTTCAATGAACCGGACTGCCTGTCGGAACTCGTTGCACATCACACGCCCCTTACATGAGAAACCTTTTTGATGCTCCAAAAACCACGAATCACGACGCTCGCCTTCCTGTGCGGTCTCCTCGCCGCGGCCCAGTATGCAGCAGCCCAAGACCTTACGCAGCAGCAACAGCAGCGCATTCTTAAGCGTTTCCCGCAAGCGGACCGCAATGGTGACGGTGAGCTATCGGCCGAGGAAATCGCCCCAATCCGGGAGCGTCTCGAAAAAGCTCAACCAATGAGAAACAAGAAACCAAAGCAAACCCAAAATCAGCCGAAGGGTCCTGTGCCGACCCACGCCAATCTGCAATACGGCGATCATAAGAATGCCGTGATGGATGTCTGGCTGGCGGACTCGAATGAACCGACGCCGATCGTTGTCGCGATTCACGGGGGCGGGTTCAAGGGCGGCGACAAGTCGAAGTATCACGGTTGCGCGGAACTCCAAGCGTGCCTCAAAAAGGGTGTGTCATTTGCGTCGATCAACTACCGCTTTCGCGACGAAGACCCACGTGGCATTCTCGCCTGCCTGCACGACAGCAAGCGAGCGATTCAGTTCATTCGCCACCACGCAACAAAATGGAACCTCGACAAGACCCGAGTGGCAGCCTACGGCGGGTCTGCCGGCGCCGGCACTACGCTCTGGCTGGCGTGTCACGACGACATGGCTGACCCCGACAGTGCTGACCCGGTACAGCGTGAATCTTCCCGACTTGTTGTCGGGGGGCTGATGGCAACTCAGGCAACTTACGACGTTCTGCAATGGAAAGACATCCTACCGCTAAAAGAACCGTGGACTGCCGAAATGGAAAAAGCAAGCGAACCGGATATCCTGGTTGCGTACGGAGTTAAGTCGATAGACGAACTGAATTCGGAAAAAGGACAAGCAATCCGCAAAGAGCGTGACATGCTGGCATGGATGTCATCTGACGACCCGCCAATCTGGATGAAAACCAATATGCATGGGGGACCGGTAGCAATGAGTGACCAAAACCACCGGAATCATCATCCCGAACACGTCGCATGTTTAAAGAAACGAGCAGATGAGGTCGGAATGCAGACCGTGGCGATCGCCCCGGCAATTGGCCTCAAACCGGCCCCGGAAATCAGCATGATTGATTTCTTCTTCAAACACCTCGGCGTGAACTAGATCCTTCGTTTCTTGTCTGATCCGACGGTGATTTTTCAAGCAACTTAATCCCTGGGCTCCGCCTCCTTACCAGCACTCCCACAAAAAGTTTCGACGGATTTTCACCATGAATAAGAACCCAGATTCGACTGGTCCTGTGGGCCGCCGATCCATCATCAAAGGAGCAGCTAGCGCGGGTCTGATTTCAGCAACAAACGTGCCTACCATTTTGCAAGCATCCGAGTCTCGCTCTGCACAACCTGAGCTCGTCCGAAACGAGAACAGCAAGCCGGGCACTCGCGATTGGATGCTGACCAAAACGCGCACTGTCCCCGGCAAGATCAACAAGATCCTCTACAACGGACGCTGCCAGCAGATCGAAGGCTACTGCAATGCAAACAGCATTCGAGCGGGCGAGACCTTGCAAATCATGGTAAGTGCAAATCCAGCGTCAGATTTCAAGCTTGAGATCTTCAGAACTGGCTACTATGGCGGAACGGGCGCGCGGCTGATGAAGACATTTGAGACGCTCAAAGCTTTCACTCAGGCCGATCCTTCCGTAGGAGAGAATCATGCCCGCGAGTGCCAGTGGGAACCGACTGTGGAATTGGAAATTCCAGAGAGCTGGCCCAGCGGTGTCTACTTGGGCAAGATGACCGCTCAGAAAAGTGGTACTCAGAGTTACGTGATTTTCATCATTCGTGATGACCGCCCGTGCGACTTTCTTTTCCAATGCAGCGATCTAACATGGTCAGCATACAACCGCTGGCCAATGGACTATTCGATCTACACCGAACACGACAACGGGACAAGCATTGGAGTGCCGAGTGGCACGGTAAGTTTTGAGCGTCCCTACGGTCTTTTTACGCATCCGGTCAACCGGCTGAAGAATTCAGGCGGCAGCGGTGAGTACCTACCGTGGGAGTTTCCTCTTGCGTACTGGATGGAAAAGCAGGGTTACGACGTGTCCTACATCTCCAACGTCGACACCCACAGCGATCCCAAAGGTCTTCTCCGCGCGAAGGGCTTTCTGTCAGTCGGTCACGACGAATACTGGAGCCTCGAGATGTATGAAAATGCGATCAAGGCGCGCGATGCGGGAGTAAGCCTCGCGTTTTTCGGTGGCAACTCGGTGCTGTGCGTTGTTCCCATGCTGCCATCTGCTGACGGAACGCCGAATCGCAATATCCGCCGAGAGGGGTGGTTTCTTCCAATGCCTGAGAACCTGACCGAGGCACAGAAGAAAAGGCTTCTCAGCCGCTCACTTAACGACAAAACATTTGAGCCACGAATGGGACCTGACGGTGCGCTTCTGATGGGAGGACGCTTGGATCGCGAAGGTAGCGGTCGAGGACTCGGCGCGGGCGATTGGACCTGTGCGATGCCAGATCACTGGCTGTTCGAAGGAACGGGAATGAAGAAGGGCGATTCCATCAAAGGTCTACTGGGATGGGAGTGGCACGGTGCCCCAAGAATGGATCTGCCGGGCATGAACGTCGTCGCCGAAGGAGACGCGACGGTCAACAAAAAGAAAGTCGGGCGTTATACCGCCACACTTTATGACGGCCCTCAAGACAACATTGTCTTCAATGCGGCTACGATCTGGTGGGCCAATGGTCTGTCCAGTCCTCCGGGACATCTGAATCCTCGGCGTCACGGGGTGGCACAACAAGGGCCCGATGAACGCGTTCAAAAGATCACTCACAACCTGTTCAGACGGATCATGTCCACCACTTGATTGAAGACACTCATGGAGTCTTACATCCTGAAACCAGTGCATGCATCGCGGATTTGAAATTCGCTTTTCGCAATTCAGAATCCAAAAAGAGCTTATCAATGAACTTCCTGCTGCGTTTCATAACCCTAGTCCCTACGTTGTCGTTGCTCTGCTGGATGCTTCCTGCAGAGGTCGGAACAGCTGCGAAACCCACAGCCACAAAGCCGAATGTACTGTTCATCGCGATCGATGACCTGAATGACTGGACTGGCATGCTAAGGGGTAATCCGCAGGCCGCGACACCTCACATGGACAAACTTGCTTCTCGCGGCTTGGTGTTCACCAACGCACATTGCGCCGCCCCCGCTTGCGGTCCTTCAAGGTCTGCCATCATGAGCGGGATCAGACCGTCGACATCGGGTAATTACATCAACAAAAGCTCTCTGACTAATAATCCAATATTGAACAACTCAGTCCTTCTACCCGAGTTCTTCCAGCAAAATGACTACTACGTTTGCGGTGCTGGAAAGCTTTTTCACGGCTACCACTTCAACAACGAGGTTAAGGGGCGAGGCTTTGATGATTATTTCCCAAGCAAAACGCAAGACCTTCCTTCTTGGAAGGACCTCAAATTTTCCACCAAGCTTCCATTGGGTGGCTGGTCAAGAACAGCCGATTGGGGCCCACTTCGCGCAGATGTAACAGTCGATGACCATCCCGATGGCAAAACCGCGAACTGGGCGGCAGAACAATTGCTCTCAGGTGAGTTGCAGGAGCCGTTTTTTCTCGGAGCCGGAATCTTTCAACCGCATCTACCCAACTATGCACCGCAGAAATACTTTGATCGCTTCCCACTCAAGGATATCCAGCTTCCGGAAGGTTTCAGAGAAAACGACCTTGACGATGTCCCTGCTGCCCACGCCAAAATGGCCCACAATCCGTGGCTGCAAAAAATCAGGGCAACGGGCCAATGGAAGCCCGCCATCCAGGCCTATCTCGCATGCACGTCCATGGTAGATGAACTAGTCGGCCAAATCGTTGAGGCACTTGAGAACTCAGAATACGCTGATAACACCATTATCGTTATGTGGAGTGACCACGGATTCCACCATGGCGAAAAGGGACGTTGGGGAAAATACTCGCTCTGGGAGCGAGCCACTCGCGTGAATCTCTTGTGGGTCGTCCCAGGGGTCACTCGCCCTGCATCGACCTGCGTTCGACCGGTGAACTTGCTGGACATCTATCCAACACTGGCCGCCCTCACCGCATGCAAGCCTCCCACAGGACAATTGGAAGGAAACGATCTTTCTGTATTAATGAAAGATCCAAAGGCAGACTGGAATGATGCGACAGTCACTACTTTTGGATACAAGAATTACGGCGTTCGATCCGAGCAGCACCGGTATATCGTCTACAAGGATGGCTCTGAGGAACTGTACGATCATGCGAAGGATAAGTGGGAGTGGACCAATCTAGCGGGCAATCCTGAATACGCCGCGATCAAAAAGAAGATGCGCAAATCGCTTCCCACTCACCATGAACCCTCCGGCGTTACGTATGAAGTGCCTAAACGCCAACCGAGGGCCCGATAGTTTCAAGAACGAAACCTGCCACCATTCACCAGTACGAATGGGATTCATAACGTCGTCCACACAAATTCGAAACTGCTTTACCCTGAACCAACAGAGGGGACGTTATCCATGACCCGGCTCGTTACTTCAATCACGTGCATCATGGCGGCTTGCGTTACCATGCAAGCCATTGCCCAAGAAGGCAAACGCAACGTGTCGACAAGTGTTTACGTCTACAAAACCATCAGCGATAAAAAACTGAAGATGCATGTCGATTTCCCGCCCGGCTGGCAGAAAACGGACACGCGTCCCGTCATCATTTTCTTCCATGGCGGCTCTTGGAACGGCGGCTCGATCCGGGCCTTCGCCGCCCAAGCCAAGTATTTCGCCAGCCGCGGTCTGGTTTGCACCCGCGTCGAATACCGACTTAAGAGCAAAGACGGCGTGACACCTGACAAGTGCGTCGAAGACGCCCGCAGCTCCGTGAGATGGGTGCGGGCCAACGCGGCGAAACTCGGAATCGATCCCCAGAAATTGATCACCGCGGGCGGTTCAGCCGGAGGCCACCTTGCGGCCTGCGCGATCATCCCTGAAAGCGTCGAGACCGATGGCGCCGACCTGTCGATTTCGACAAAGCCCCAGGCAATGATTCTGTTTAATCCAGTTCTTTCCTTCATGCACGGAGGGCTTGCCAGTCGCGTCAACGGAGACAAAGAAATCGCCGAAAAGATCTCTCCGCTCTCTCACGTCAAACCCGACACCGCGCCTTCCATCGTCATGTTTGGGACCAACGACAGACTCAAAGCCTTTGGCGATCTCTGGTGGGACAAGGCCAGGGAGCTCGGCTTTCGAGCCGACAAGTACACAGCAGAAGGCGGAAAACACGGTTTTTTCAACCAATCGCCCTGGCTAGAACGTACGATGATCGCCGCCGACGAATTCTTAGCTTCGCTGGGCTACCTAGAAGGCCAACCGACGATGAAAGTTCCCACGGGCGAAAATCTTAAAGCCCTCAAAGTGGAACCGCAAAGGAAACCGGCCGCAGGCAAACGCAGTCGAAAAAGGAAGGATGAGAACCAAGACCTCCAATCGGAAAAGAACAAGAAAACGGAAGAGGGTAATAAATGAAGTCAAACAGAGGCCTCAAAACCGCACTCGATGTTTTCCGCCTCGCAACCCGTGGAGGAACGCTGTTTAATCTGCGAGGCAGAACAACATTCTTCTTTCAGTGCATCAAAGCGGCCATTCTTGTCCTGATGGCTTGCCCCAGCTGGGTATCGGCAGAGCAAAAGGATGAAATTCAAAAGCAGGCAATCGAACTGTCCTCCGGTTCTACGCATCCCGGCACAACGGGCGAAGTCAAACTGGAACTTGAGGAGTTCTTTCTCGAGGGTGACCCTCACGCCTGTGGAATCATTTGGGATGTCGCGGTTGACGAGCAGAAGGGTGAACTGTTTGTGCTATGCGAACCCAAGAGAGTCGGAGGCGTGGGGGAAGTGCGTGTCTTTGATCGAAGCGGAGCGTACAAGAGAACCATCATGCCGCTGAATCCCACCCTGCCTTATGCCAACGTACGGGACATATGCCAAGAGGTCGTGCGGGAGAACGGAACCGAGTTGATTGTTCCCAAGTTTGATCTGAGCTGGGGAGAACCCTCGTTTTATGGCTCCTTCTGGGATTCTCACAAGAAGATTGCGTTGGCTCCTGACGGTGACCTTGTCATCTCAGATCTTTACCGGGGCAAGCTGATGAGAATGTCACCCGATGGTAGCCTTCCTCAGGAGGGTTGGAACTCGGGTTATGCGGTGCATAACACGGGAGGACGTGGTAGTGCCATCGTGAATTACCTGCCATTCGCTTCCCTGCGTTACCCCTATTTTCATTTTGGCCCCGACGGTTCGCTGTATGTATCGGGAGGGCAAAGTTCCTTCGAGTCGAGGTACCACCATTACAACCTGGAAGGGGGCGTGAACAAGGCCCGCTACCATTTCCCGGTAAAGGGCGACCGAAGCAGTTACGTTTGGAAACTCGATCTGAAATCTGGCCCTGAAGTTGAAAAAAAGGCACTGGTAGGTGGCTTCAAGGAAGCCAGTGGAATTGTCGTCGATGGTGAGCATCTGATCGTTGCCGATGCGGGCAATAATCGTTTGCAGGTTTGCACGCCAGACGGCAAACAGGTCGCATCGATCACGCACTATCTGGACCAGGGACGAAAACACCCCATTCTGGATCCCACGGCACTGGCGATCGATCGCGACCAGTGCCTCTATGTGCTCATCGGTTCGCAAAAGAGACCGGAAGACCCAAGAACGGAGGGCAGCATCAGGTTCGTACAGGACGCGTTGCATGCCTCTGCCTTCGAAGAGACTCCGCCTCCGCGTCAAGTGATCAAGCTGAAAAGCTGGAATGCACCCGAACTGCTGGCCAAATCCGCCCCGGTGCATACCTACGTGATGCAAATTGCGGTTGATACTGGCGTGTCGCCCCCACTGGTCTGGGTGGCCAACGGCAGCGGTCCCGGAAGCCTGCAACAATTGTCAGGTCGCGACCTGTCATTGAAAACGCAGTGGCAGGATGATGGAAACACCCTGTCCAATCCAAGGCAGGACAGTGGCATGCCGATCCTGAATATCGATCCTGAACTGGGACACATCTATGTCGAAGACGATGCCCGGTACCGCCACAAAAAATTTGGCACCGCCTACCGTCTCGATCAAGACGGAAACATTCTCAAGAAGTGGGATCCGTATTTCATTGACATCGAGGAAAGCGGCCTGATCTCACCGTGGGGTGCCACGAATCTTGAACGCGGTTTTCCACATCCAGAGGAACCCCTGTTTCTGGATTCAATCTTCGGCAAGGATGGCAGGGTGTACCGCTGGAAACTCGGTAAAGAAGGTGTCAGCGTTCTTCGATTTGACCGCGATGGCGAGCCGATCCCTTTTGCGGCCACAGGGACACATGAACTGCTCGTCGATGCGACCCCTGTGAAGGGCAGATTCCATAAAAAAGCCCATCTCAGAAAGCAATTGACATGCTGGTGGGATGTTTACTCAGGGATGGACGTGGATCGTGAAGGTAACATCTACTACATGAACAAGCAGGATCGGTACAGGGAACTGGGGCTGATGTTGCCGAACTATGCATTGCACCGGCAACTCGACGTCTATGACTCCACCGGCAAATTGAAACACAAAGCGTTGATTGATCTTACCAGCGTGAAGGGAATTCAGGTTGATCAGGAAGGCTACTTGTACATCGTCCATATTCCCGCCAATGGCCTCGCTCCCGAAGAGCGTGTCAACCGCGTCGATGCGAAAGCACCCAAACGGTCTCCGATGAGGTCCTTTGCTTTGTCAAAGTATGCACCGACAGGAGGCGACCCGCTGTGGTCGCAACCGTGGGATGGTGATCATGGAATGGGTTTCATCCCGCCAAACCCGCACTGCATTTGCAGCACGCACCGGGTGAACCAGGCGTTGGACGACAAGGGCTACATCTACATGGCGACCAAACACAGCGTGCAGGTTGTGGATACAAAAACAGGTAAACTCGTTGGTGAATTCGGAACTTACGGTAACGCAGACTGCAAAGGAAAAGCCAGCGATTACCCGCATCCGGAATTGCCACTGGGAAGCATTTCCAGTCTGGCGGTATGGAAGGATAAGCTGTTCATCATGGATGTTCTTAACCGACGCCTCGTGAAATGTAATATTATCTATCAACCTGCACTGAAAAGTGCGAAATAGTTGTAGGCGAATAATCAGGGAAAATTTGAATTGAAAGTACTGCCAACCGTCATCGCTGTGCTCTTGTTGATGCAGAACATCGCTCGCACGGAAGAACCAAACGCCGTCATCCCAGTCTCGGAATCACAACCCGCTCGGCCCAACATTCTGTTCATCGTTTCCGACGATCATGGGTGGGGGGATTTACCGTCGAACTGGGACAAGACTGAGGTGCGACTTCCGACGTTGGAAGCTCTGGCCGCTCAGGGCGTTCGCTTTCCCAACTATCACACCGTCCCGCTTTGCGGTCCATCGCGTGCCTGCATGTTTACGGGTCAGTATTCATCCGAGAATGGCATGTGGCGTGGTCCCGGGACACAACCGCTCGGATCGTCTGGATATCGTGGGATCAAACGCGACGTGAAAATGCTTTCCGAGCATCTTTCCGAATCGGGTTACAAAACCGGTGCCTTCGGAAAATGGCACATGGGATCCCTCGAGGGAGAAGTTCCCAACGACCGCGGATTCGATGAGTTTCGCGGTTTTCTCGGTGGAGCGCACCCGTATTGGATCAAAGCAGGCAGATCCAAGTTCATGCACAATCGCCAGCCAGACCGCACTTCCCAAGGGCACGCGACTGAGTTGTTTACTGACTGGGCAGAAGGGTTCATTCGAGAGAGCACCGCCAAGCGTGAACCGTTCTTCTGCTACCTCGCTTACAACGCCGTTCACGGTCCCCTTCGCGTCGACAAATCAAAACCCGCCTCTGCGCCCGAG
>Ga0315320_10001179_pt1 | contig 21731 bp, 16 predicted proteins | sample M140m21515metaG_FD_203458 | JGI IMG/M metagenome (GOLD analysis project Ga0315320, IMG submission 203458) | Ammonia-oxidizing marine archaeal communities from Monterey Bay, California, United States - M1 40m 21515 | ecosystem: Environmental > Aquatic > Marine > Coastal | place: USA: California... | reverse complement strand
GGTCAAGGTGTTCTTTCAGTACACTTGAGGAACCATCCACATCTAATCGGTTCCCCGATAAGTGAGATTTTCAAAGGAGAAATGCCTGTTTTCGCATTGTCCAGAGCAGGGGACCTGATTTGGAACCCCGAACCTGAATTGCAATTACGGTTCCGTGACTCATTGATTTGTTACGGAGACTTAGCGCAACTCAGAGCGAATATCAAGCGCACTCTTCTCGACATACCACCGGTTTCAAATGCTGAAACAGGCGAATCTGATGTTTAATGCAAACATGTAATACGTTCACTCTTCAACTGTTGCAGTGTGTATTACCACTGGTAGAACCGGGCGATCGTTTGAAGTGGTTTCCACTTGAGAGATTGTGGTTATGTGTTCACAACCCTCTGTAACTTCTCCGAAAACGGAATATTCGCCATCTAGATGCGAAGGGTTACTATCACCAGGTACTATGAAGAATTGCGAACCTGCAGAATTTGGAGCGTTGGTTCTCGCCATTGAAACCGTACAAGGAAGATGCTGAAGACCAAGGTCTGCTTCTAGAGGGACTGTCCAACTTACCTCTGATGAACAATCTGATTGATTTGCTTCTTGACCATTACAATAACCATACCAATTTGCAGCATAACCGCCGGTTCCATCATGATTCTGGAAGTCTCCACCTTGAATCATGAAATCATCGATTATTCTGTGGAAGGTGACATTATTGAAATTCCCTTCAATGGCATGTGTCTTGAAATTGTCAGCATGTAGTGGTACCAATTCGTCATACAGTGTGATTACGACAGTGTAGTAGGATTCAGCATCTTCGAAACTTGAACCATGGTATATTTCCAATGTAACCTCAGTGCCATCAGATAAATCAGGTTCGACCGGGTCGTCATTATCAAGACATCCTGGCGATGTCATCATCAAGATGCTCAAGATACAAACTCCGAATAAGCGCTTGTTAGTAACTAATCTCTCCATAGTTCACCGTATAACATCATGATATATCTTCTCAACGGTATAATCATTCGACAAATGATTTGGATAATCTATTCTTCTTCAAGATTGGATTTCCTATTTTTTATTCGCGGAATTACAATCCACAAGATTCCAATTATTCCTGTGTAAATCAAAACATATTCAATGACTGGGTTTTCGTCTAAGAATGGTTCAGTACATTCTGAAACTCCTCTCCACCAAGCCTCGTTCGGAATATCTTCACCGATGATGAAAGAGCTTCCTAGCAACGGAGTTGCAACTGTTACATTACGTTCAGCTCCTAATGTTGATACTAATTCCATTGGCTCATACCAGTGATGTAGGGCCAATTCATACTTAGAAATATGAATTGGAAGGATTACTGATGCATTTAGATCAATACCCGCTTGAATTACCTCTTCAGGCAACATGTGTACCTGCTGCCAAGCAACATTGTATTGTCCTGAATCTAAGAAGGCTAGGTCGAATGGACCATACCTTTCACTGATGTTTACAAACTCATCCATATAGCCTGTATCACCACTAAAATAGATGTTCTTTTCATTGAAATTGAATACCCAAGAACCCCATAATGTGCTGTGACTATCGCTCAAACCTCTGCCACTAAAATGACGAGCCGGAGTAAGTGCTGCTTGCAAATCCTCAGTGAGGTTTACTTCATCATACCAATCTAACTCCTGGATGTTTTCTTCATCAATTCCCCATTCCAATAAGTGGTTTTTAATTCCTAAAGGAACTAAGAATTCCGAATCTTCAAGTTCTTTTACAGTGCCCATATCCAGATGATCATAGTGGTCATGAGAAATGAAAACATAGTCTATTTTTGGTAAATCATCAAGACTGTATGAATTCTCATACGGGAAAGGTGCCGGCCCCATAGACAATGGTCCTGCTCCTGAATCGCTGAATACTGGATCTGTAATTATACTGATATTATTCGAGCGAATGAGAATAGTCGAATGCCCGAACCATGTTACACTAATTTGACCATCTTCTAAGTCGATTAACTCAAATTTCTCAGAAGGTAATTCCTCATTAGGCGACCTACAATCATCACTAACCAAGTAATCTCCTAACAAATCCCAAGTAGATACCTCGTCTGACTGCATAGTGGTTGGATTGATATTTTCAAAAACTCCATCCTCAAAATTTGGTGAATCATGCGAGGAAGGAGACGCCCCGAAATCTTCTGCAAAATTGATTACAATTGCTGTAGACAATACCAATAAAGCAACTAAAATTACTATTATGAATGAAAGTAATTTGAACTTTCTTTTGAAACTAGGTTTTGTGAAATCCTTTTCCTTTTTACTGAACAGTTTTGTTTTGGCTAGAAGTTTCACCGCTAACCAAAATATCGCAATTATCACTAGTAAAATATTCAATGAACGCAAATTGCTTCCTTCGAACCAAAGAATTGTTGACAATGCAACTAGTATGTATCCGAGTAGGTCATTACCAGGTTTGAAAAAATTGGCTACTATGGGTTTCCTATGATGTGTTGCTGTTACGGACGAACCTGTTAGGCTAGACATAGCAATACCAACTTAAGATCGAGTTCACATTCGGACTTTCTTTCCAGTGATTTTTCTCCAGATTCTCTGAAGTGGATCGTAGTATCTGTCTACAACTCTTTCTTTCAACTGTATAATTGCATCATCAGTAATTTGGATTCCTGCAGGGCATACTTCAGTACAACATCTTGTGATGTTACAATATTCGATTCCAAACTCCTTCTTAATTTCAGGAATACGGTCTTCTTCATCGAGAGGATGCATTTCATATTGCGCTAATCTTACAAGATTTCTAGGTCCTGCGAAATCATCGAATAATTGGTGGTCTCTAAGTACATGGCAACTGTTTACACAAAGGAAACACTCGATACATTCGCGGAATTGTTGTACTCTGTGAGCTTCTTGCTGATTAAATTCCCAGTCTTTCTCTTCTGGTCCTTTGATTGGCTTAATCCTCTGAGCAACTTCATAATTCCAAGAGACATCTGTAACAAGGTCTTTGATGTGTGGAAATGCCTTCATTGGACGGACTTCGATAGGTTGTCCTTCCGGGGTTTCAGCGACAACATCTGACATACGAGTCATACACATTAAACGTGGACGACCGTTGATTTCGGCACTGCATGAACCACACTTACCTGCCTTACAGTTCCAGCGAACTCCTAGGTCGGGTTCCTGTTCATACTGGATGCGGTGCATACAATCCAGAACAACCATTCCTTCATCTAATTCAAGATCGTATTCTTCTAATTCTGCATCTTCGCCTTCTCCACGAAGTACCTTGAATTTCTGATTCTTACCCTTGAGTGACATCAGTTTTCACCTCCCTGCTCTGCTGCTCTTTCAGCAATCATAGTCTTGACTTCCTTGATTGCATCTTTGAGATCATCTCTCATTTCTTCAATCGGTTCTTGGCGTATCTTGATTTCGCCATCTTCCATCCAACAGATGTTCAAGTTGTTACCCCAGAATTCATCTTCGTGACCGGGGAAATCGTCTCTTGTGTGTCCACCACGGCTCTCTTCTCTAGCCAGAGCTGCCAAAGTAGCGACTGTTGAGATGTCAACCATGTTCTTGAGGTCCAATGCCTGATGCCATCCAGAGTTGTACTTACGGCTTGATCCAGGGAAACAACTCTGTTCCCTAAGAGAGAATTGTTTGAGATCAGCCAATGCCTGTTCTAGTTCATCCTTTACTCGAATGATTCCGACCTTTTCTTGCATCATATCACGCATTTCGTCATAGATGAGTCCAGGATTCTCCCCGTCTCCTCTTTCCAATGGTGCAATCATTTCCTTGATTGCAGCCTGGACTTGGGATTTATCGATACCTGGTTGAGCGAGGTCTGTGGAACGCTTAGCCGCATGCTCTCCGGCTCTCTTACCGAATACGATAAGATCGGATAGGGAATTACCGCCTAATCTGTTAGCCCCATGTAAACCACTTGCTACTTCTCCACAAGCAAATAAGCCAGGAACTGTAGTTTCTTGAGATTCGGCATCAACAACAACGCCGCCCATTACGTAGTGAGCAGTTGGTCCTACTTCCATTGGCTCTTCCGAGATATCAACACCAGCCAATTCCTTGAATTGGTGATGCATTGAAGGCAACTTAGCCAAGATGGCTTCCTTTCCTCGATGTGAAATATCTAGGAATGCTCCACCATGAGGGCTGCCTCGTCCTGCTTTCACTTCACTGTTAATCGCTTTAGCAACTACGTCACGTGTTAGCAACTCTGGAGGTCTGCGCACTGTGGCAAGTTTACCAGATACGACTTCCTCAACCCATTGATCGGATTCTTCAATAGTAGCTGCATGGTCACCAGCAAACGTTTCTGGGACATAATCGAACATGAAACGGTCTCCCTTCGAATTTGTCAAACGTCCACCTTCTCCACGAACACCTTCTGTAACGAGGATTCCTCTAACAGATGGAGGCCAAACCATTCCAGTTGGGTGGAATTGTACGAACTCCATGTCGCGAAGTTCTGCGCCTGCCCATAGTGCGAGAGCATGTCCGTCTCCAGTATATTCCCAAGAACCTGAACATACTGACCAGCAACGGGTAATTCCACCGGTTGCAAGAACAACTGACTTTGCAGAGAATGCGTGGAATTCGCCGTCGACTCTAGTGTAAGCGACACAGCCAGTGACTCTGTCGCCTTCTTTGAGTAAACTACGCACAGTCACTTCTGTGAACATGTCAATGCCCTCATGAATTCCTCTTTCCTGAAGAGTTCGAATCAATTCGAGACCTGTTGCATCTCCAACGTGCGCTAGTCGAGGGAATGTGTGCCCACCGAAGTTACGCTGATTGATGAGATTCTTATCGGTTCTATCGAATACTGCGCCCCATTGCTCTAATTCTCTAACCCTGTCTGGGGCTTCTTTTGCATGGAATTCTGCCATACGCCAGTTAGCAAGCCACTTGCTACCTTTCATCGTGTCATGGAAATGAACTTTCCATCCATCCCTAGGATCTGCATTTTGCAGAGCAGCAGCACAGCCACCTTCTGCCATAACAGTGTGGGCTTTGCCCAACAATGACTTGGTGATAATTGCGGTCTTAGCGCCGCTTCTTGCTGCCTCGATGGCCGCACGTAAACCTGCACCGCCCGCTCCAATTACAATAACATCATACTCGTGAGATGTATATTCTTCAGTCATTTCAAGCACCTCCGATTAGAATAAGGCTGAAGTCATTAATCATGCCTTTAGACACTGCAATTGTCCAAGCATCTCCTACGAATACAAATGTTAGAGAGACCCAGAACCAAAACCCGTGGCTACGATTGATTATACTAATCTTGGAAAATAATACGCCTCTAATTTTTGAAACTCCATTGACCCAGCGATCAAGAACTCCGCCAGCAAGGTGTCTCAATGCGTGGCACGAAGTGACATACATGGTTAGACAAACCGCTTCAACTGTCAAAATAATTGTTCCACCAGATATTCCATAGCCGTCGTTATCAAAAGCCATAGTGTGAGTGATATCCCACCATTTGATTAGCAGAATTGGAATAACCATATACAGGAAGTAGCGGTGTAAATTGTTGACAATGAAAAGTCTCTTTTCGCCTTGGTAGCCAATCTTCTTGTTGATTTCTGGTTCATCGACCCAGCAAGCTACTGGACTTGCAAAGAATGTTCGATAGTAAACTCGGCGCATGTAATAACATGTACCTCTGAAAGAGAAAGGTATCCAAAGAATCAGAACTGCAGCGTTAACCCATGATGGGTGATCCCATCCAGAGAACATATCCCACTCCAATACATTTGGAGAGAACATTGGCGAAATAACGTGAGCACCATCGATGTGATAATCGATATGTTCAGAGAAAAATATGACTCGCCAGAATGTCCAAATCATAGCCAGAGTAAGACCAGTAGCCATGACAACAGGTTGTGCCCACCAATTATCGATTCTGTCGGTTCGTCCCATGCCGTTAAGCATTGGAAGTTTTATTCCGTCTCCCATTAAGTACACCAACCACGCCCCCATAGGGGGCGGATAATGTTGGCCAGTCGCGCAGGGGTCTTTGACCTGTTCGGCTGTTGTTCAAGCAAGTGAAGTGTAGTCCACTTCTGCTTCGACCATCTCGATTTCATCAACATCCATCTGAGCTAGTTGCAATTTACCAGACAATTCATCATTTACAGCATGCCAGTAAGAATATGCTTCTATGACCCAGATTCCGGATTCTCTTGTACCGTTTCCACTACCCTTGACGCCACCGAATGGAAGGTGAGCTTCTGCACCTGTAGTCGAGTTGTTAATTCCGGTCATTCCTGCTTTGATTCCGACCTTGTAGCGGTATGCTTCAAGACGGTCATTTGTGTAAATAGCGCTAGAAAGACCATACGGAGATGCGTTTGCTAGATGCAGGGCATGATCGAAATCCTTAGCCTTAACAACTGTAATCGCTGGTCCAAACACTTCTTCATGGAAGCATCTCATGTCTTCTGTAACATCAGCATAAACGTGAGGCCACATGTAAACTCCATCCTCTGGAGTGCCAAGGAAGTTGTCTGGTGTGTTTCCAGTTTCAATTCTTCCCTTACCCCAAAGTTTGGTTGCACCATCGGCTTCAACCATCTCGATATCTCTCAAGAAATCTTTGGCGTATTTCTCCGATAACATTGGTCCATAAAGAACACCATCGTGTTTCAATGAGTCGCCGATTTTGGTATTCTTTACCTTGATCATCAACTTCTCCATGAACTCGTCATAGATATCTTCGTGGATGATTAGATTACCCAGGCTAGTACAGCGTTGACCTGCAGTTCCAAAGCCGCCCCAATAAGCGCCTTCTACTGCATTGTCAATATCTGCAGACGGCATAACAACCAGAGGGTTCTTTCCGCCTAGTTCTAGACTGCAAGAAACCAGATTTCTACCACATACTTCACCAATTGCTTTACCGACTTCTGTACTGCCTGTGAATGAAATCTTATTGATCAATCCTTCATCGACTGCATCGACTATGAATTGTCCAGCGCTGCTACCCTTTCCATGAACCAAATTTACCACACCATTTGGCAATCCTGCTTGATGCATAATTCGTGCTAGAGCGAAAGAAAGTAGCGGCGCATCCTGAGGGCTCTTCCAAACACAGGTGTTTCCACAAATCAGTGCTGGAATCATCTTCCAAAATGGAACCGCTGCAGGGAAATTGCATGCGTTAATTATACCGCATACTCCAAGAGGTCGGCGATAAGTGAACAGCTCTTTGTCTGGTAATTCTGAGTTTACGGTCTGGCCGTAAAGGCGCCTCCCTTCAGATTGGAAGAACAAGCACGTATCAATCGCTTCCTGAACACTTCCTGCTGCTTCTTTCAATGTCTTTCCAATTTCACGAGTTTCCAATGCAACGATTGCATCCTTGTGTTCCATAAGCAAGCGGCCCATGTTACCAATAATTTGTCCGCGAGTAGGAGCTGGCGTTGACGCCCATCCGTCTAAGGCAGCGCGAGCCGCTGCGATTGCTGAGTGTACATCATCTCTTGTCGAAAGCGGGAACTCGCCCAACTCATCTACCAATACTGCAGGATTACGACTAATGAAAGTAGAACCATCGGAAGAGGTAGTTAATTGTCCATTGATAATATTGTATCCTCTAACCTTTGGAAGGTCATCGGGGTTACTGCTTTCAAGAAATTCCAGGCCGGTCTCCAAAACGTGCGTCATGGCCGTCCGTTCGGCATTAAGAACATGAATCCACCGCTTGTGGTTGGATGCGTTGAGTTAAATATATCGAACACTAAGATGTATTATCCGGAGGGGTAATCCATGTCTGACAAAGATAGTGAATCAATTTCATTGAAGGTTTCAAAGGCTATACCAAGCGATGTTGGCCACGGCCGAGCACGCATCAGTGGCGAGAATGGTTTGGACCTGAAACCCGGAGACATTATCGAAATTAAGGGCGAAAACCGCTCTACTGCCGCCATATACTGGAGAAGTCGTCCCGAAGATGCCAAAATGGATATCATCAGAGTCGATGGAATTATTCGTAAAAACGCTGGAGTCAGTCTTGGTGACAAAGTAACTGTATCCAAGGTTGATGCTAAAATATGTACCAAACTGGTACTTTCACCCGTTATGGCAAACAAACAGAAAGTCAAATTCGGACCTGGTATTGAAGGATTTGCTCGCAGAGGGTTGAATAAAAGACCAGTCGTAGCCGGAGATCGTATATTTATTCCAGGTATGACACTGTTCGCAGAAGCATTGCCGTTTGCTGTACTGCAAACTACCCCTAAAGGAATTGTACAAGTTAATTCTGACACAGACATTGTAATCAAAGATGAAGCGATAGATGATGAGGACGTTGGTCAATCTCAAGGTATAACCTACGAAGACATCGGAGGCATAGGTTCTCAATTACTGAAAGTCAGAGAAATGATTGAGTTGCCATTGAAGCACCCAGAGTTATTCAGAAGATTAGGTATCGACCCTCCTAAAGGAGTATTGTTACACGGGCCACCGGGTACTGGAAAGACCATGATTGCTAAGGCTGTAGCTACGGAAACAAATGCACATTTCACCGTAATCAATGGACCGGAAATCATTTCCAAGTATTACGGTGAATCTGAGAAGCAACTCCGAGAGATTTTCGATGAAGCTGCAAATAATGCTCCAGCAATTGTATTCGTAGACGAGATTGATTCTATCTGTCCAAAGCGTGAAGACGTTAGTGGAGAAGTCGAAAGGAGAGTTGTCGCTCAAATGCTAACTCTAATGGACGGCATGCAAGGTAGGGATAACGTAATCGTAATCGGCGCTACAAACCGCAGAGACGCATTAGATCCTGCTCTGCGAAGACCGGGAAGATTCGATAGAGAGATTGAGATTGGAGTTCCTGACAGAGAAGGGAGGAAAGAAATCCTTGACGTTCATACCAGACAGATGCCTATAGCAGATGATTTTGATGTAGATTGGGTACTGGAAAACTCTTACGGTTTCGTAGGGGCTGATTTAGCGGCACTCGTTAGAGAGGCTGCAATGAAAGCATTGCGTCGCTACTTACCTGAAATCGACCTTGAAGAAGACACCATACCTCCTGAAGTTCTTGAGAAGATGGAAGTTCGAATGGATGACTTCCGTGTAGCCATTAGAGAGATTGAACCGAGTGCGCTTAGAGAAATCTATGTCGAAGTCCCTGATGTTTCTTGGGAAAGTGTCGGAGGCCTGACTGAGATTAAAGAAAGGCTCAAAGAAAGTGTTGAGTGGCCATTGACCAAACCAGAGTTGTTCGAACACTTCGGAATCAAACCCCCTCGTGGAATCGTATTATTCGGCGCACCAGGAACTGGAAAGACTTTGCTTGCAAAGGCAATTGCAAACGAAGCAAAGGCTAATTTCATCTCGATTAAAGGTCCTGAAATGATTTCCAAGTGGGTTGGAGAATCAGAAAAGGCAATACGTGAAATTTTCAAGAAAGCCAAACAATCAGCTCCTTCGATCATATTCTTAGATGAATTTGAATCGATAGCAGGTATGCGTTCATCTAACTCACAAAGTGGGGGCTCGGATGTTTCCAATCGCGTGGTTAACCAACTCCTAGCGAGCATGGATGGCGTTGAAAGCCTCGACGGAGTTATCGTCGTTGCGGCTACTAATCGCCCAGAGATGATTGACCCGGCACTATTGAGAAGTGGTAGATTCGAAAGAGTACTTCACGTTCCTCCACCAGACAAAGGTGCTAGAGATGCAATAATGCAAATTCATGCAGAGGGTATGCCACTATCGGCATTTTCAATGAAAGATATTCTTGGCGGAATGGAAGGATTCACTGGAGCGGATATCGAAGCAGTGTGCAGAGAAGCCGCTCTTATTGCAATGAGAGCAGGTAAGAAAAAGGTGACCAAGGGTCACTTTGAAGATGCGATTACAAGAGTTCGGCCTACTGTTACTCCAGAGATGCTAGAATATTATTCTAAGATGGAAGAACGTCTGACTTCAGGTCTTTCCAATATCAAGCGCTCGCGTGACACTGGTTTCGGAATGGAATCGATGTAATCAGGTTGATTCGCCGGTTGATTGAAGTGACTGAGGATATTGCATCACAGCGAGGGTGAGGCATATGTCTAGTTTCAGCGGTGAGTATCTAAGACGTGAGGTCGTAGATGCCAATGGTGAACTATTCGGACATCTATCCGATATTGTGATAGATCCTAGAAGCGGCGAAGTAACCGAGATTTTAGTGGAAGTAACGCCTGAAATTGATGTTACAAAATTACCTTGGCCAACCGATGGTGGATTCTGCCAAGTACCTGCCCAAGAAATAGCCCAAATCGCATCACGTATCATGCTTAGACGATGAGCAACTAATTATCATTTGAACGCAACCTTCTAAACCCATACGATAGCGTCGGTTGTCTGTATCTTGTACCAGAGGTGAATGAATGGACCAAAAACCGCGTTTTAACAGAAGAAGACTTGTTCTTCAGTTAGCGTTCTGGTTTGTACTTCTGATGTTACTATCTACTGTTGTATCTCAAGTTATCAATGTTGGTAACGAAGATGGACAGTCTGCGTACGGAGAAGATTGGGACGACATGTCTGCTTTCCGCCTCGATATTAACGACATGGGAATAGAAACAAAATCCTTAGTTTCCTCTCCACTGCTACTCGCAGACATTGAAGATCCAGGCAATACTACATTCATCATTGCTGGTGTTGAAAGAGACACAATCTCTCTGCCACAGTTCTCAACAGATGGATTCCTAACATTTGCTACTGAAGACGGATATTCTCCCGCTGAAGTAGGGGCCATCAAAGAATTCGTATTTGCAGGTGGCGATGTTCTCGTAATGGATGACTTTGGCTACTCATCGTCAATCGCTGAAGCCTTTGGAGTAAGATTCAAGGGCATGCAATTGTATGATACGGTTTATGTCACCGAATTAGACTACAACTTTGTTTGGATGTGTGTTCAAGAGGCACCTTGTGGAATGGATGGGACATCGATTGACCTGAATACTGTGGACAATCATAGTCGTTGGTCGATTCGCGATGGAGGCGCACACATCTGCGAAATATATGATGGAAGAAATATGCCAAAAAGCGAAGCTGGAGTGTGCGAACAGCATTGGAAGGATGGCGGAATTCAATACAATGCCTCATACCAAATCCTACTGAACAACATCACAGGTATAGACCTCATCAAGAATGCGAAAACTGGAATGGGTGCTACTCAAATTAGAGCACTTACTTCAGCTGAAGCAACAGTAGATGTCAATGGAGATGGAAGAATAGACAGCGGTGAAGAACAAACTTCGAAGAACCCAGATCTGTTTGGACAATTCAATCTATCAATCGAAGTTTGTATCTCGCAAGACTGTAACTTCGCCAATGGCGGAAGAATTACATTCATTTCAGATGGATCAGCATTAACAAACGCATTGTATGACTACGAAGAATACAATGACGGCAAATATGGAGATGCGGACAACCCGATTCCAAGGAACGATAATCGCAAGTGGGCTTTGGACTACATTGCTGACTCACTTGTTGACCCAACTGCTACCGGTGAGAGCGATGAAGTTCCCGGAGTTGCACCTAACGCAATGGTAATATTCGACGAAAGTAGGCATATTCAGCCGAGCCTGGCATCGGAGTCTTACAACACAATTTACTTCCTGTTAGTGTATTTCACGGGCGAAGGTCTTGCAATGTTGCTGCTCTTCCTAGTATTATTCATTGCGTTTGAAGGTGTACTACTGAAGAAGAAAGATCCTGAGCCATGGCGTCACGTTTTCAGTATTATTTACTATGGTTTTGGAGATGCAAACAGGTACACATACTACGCTAAATCAAACAAGATAAAGCAAGTGTTCTTATCTAAAGTACGGAACCAAAATGGGCTGACTAGAGAAGAGTTTGATTCTCTACCCGCTAGAGAGTTACAAGGCATGATTAATGATCCAGTGCTTGTTAAATTCGTATTCGAGAATAAGAATTATTCATTGGAACAGACTGTAGCAATAGTAAAGCGAATTAAGGTCTGGGGTAGGACATGAGGTGGATATGATGTGGACACGTAAGGCAGCATTCACGTTCACCGGAGGAATCGCTCTGATTCTAATCGGAATGATGATTTCTAATCATCAAATGATGATTCTAGGTCTTGCCTTCATCGCATTTATTGTTGTTAATTCATGGGTTAGTGGACACGGCGATGTTGAAGTTCAACGAACACTATCTGCAGATAACCTGTACAAAGGCGATGATTTGTATGTTGAATTGTTAGTTACTAACAGAAGCAGGCGTAAAACTCAGCAATTAGAGGTCTACGATAACGTCCCTCACGAAATGAAATTACGAAGTGGCCTAAACCAAATGAGACTGAACCTGAAACCAGGTGAAAGTGCAAGAATCCGCTATGTGCTACGCTGCCCACTACGTGGCCACTACTCTGTTGGCCCAGTGTCGTTAAGATATCGTAATACATTCAACCTATCAATCGATGAGATGTATGTGGACCATCACTCAGACATTATCATATTCCCACAAATCAGAGACGTGGAGGAAGCGTTCATCCGTTCAAGAACTGCTAAGATGTATACTGGTGCAACTACTCTACGAACCCCAGGACCTGGTACAGAGTTCTACTCCCTTAGAGAATATGTACCTGGCGACCCGTTCAAGAATATTAACTGGAAAGCTTTTGCAAGAACTGGAGATTTGATGATAAATGAAAAATGTAGAGATGCTGTTACAGATCTGTACATCATCCTAGATAGTAGAGACATTGCCAGAATCGGAACTGTTCTGAAGAATCCATTAGAAATGGGAACTGTTGCTGCTGCAAGTCTAGCATCTTTCTTCATTCAGCGGCGCGATTCTGTTTCTCTAACGATATATGACGAAAAGTTGTCATTCTTACCACCAGATACAGGAGATAAGCAGTACTTCAAGATTCTATCATCGCTAGCAGGAGTTGCGCCCAGAGGGACTATGCCACTTCAGGCGGTTACTAACAGCCTAGCTGCAAGATTCAGTCGAGGAAGCCCCGTATTCGTGATTTCATCATGTGAAGGTGATGGAACCGTTCCTTCAGCAGTTAGAGACCTAGTAGGAAGAGGTCACGAAGTTACTGTTCTCTCCCCATCTAGTATCGACTTTGAAAGATTGGTTAGCCGCATTCCAAGAATGTCCTACGAAGTTCTCAAACTCGAAAGACAAAACAGACTTACATCCTTGGCAGGGTTTGGAAGCCAAGTGATTGATTGGATGCCAGACATGGACCTATCGCAGGCATTGCTTCAGGTCAGAGGATATTGAGGTGAGAAGATGGCAGGTGAAGTTACTCCGCAGGGCGAAGGGGCCCGGTCTCTTCACCTACGCCAACTAAGAGTTCAATGGCAGATAGTCACACTTCAAGTCTTAGCGACTCTTTCATTGGTATGGATGTATCTCGAAGTTGTTTCGACTTATGTGGTAGGTAGTATCGACCACACAATATTGTTTGATACATTGGAATCAGGCTTAGGAACCGAGTTACCTCTAGGCGATTGGCTAACTGGTAGCGGAAGTGAAGGATTGGCTAGATATTATGTCCCAATGGGATTAGGTTTGGGACTTGGCGGTTCGATGGCATTACTTGCATTCCAGACTCCAAAATTCCAACAAAGAGTCAAACTTGGATTCATAATTACCATGATTTTACTGCTAGCAGGTAGATTCGTATTCGGATACGCTTGGCAATTGGTTAGCGATGGATGGAGCGCCCCAGCAGATGATGTTCTTAGAATGTTAGAATGGCCACTTCTAATGATGCTATCACTTGTGATTCTTACCTTCTACCTACTACCAATCATCACCGGTACCAAGGGCATATGGGGATTATCTCGACGTGGAGTTGCTTGGTCTATCGGTTTCACACTACTTTTCCTTGGAGTGCATGCGATCCTAACATTCCCACTAATCCGCTCTCAATTAGGTAGTTACGGCACACAATTGACTACTTTGGAGATTATCGTATCTGAACCTACTGTATTTGGTCTTGTAACAGCTGAACAACTATCACTGATTCTAATCGCTTGTTTGATGATGGTTTTCCAAGAATCGGCATTTGGAGTAATCAGGCAATTAGAGTATGCATATCGGCTTCCTGACTCCTGTAAGAGAGACCCTGAGTATGTTGCTCAGATGGATAATTTGCTAAATGGTCACCTAAGACACACTGCAATCTTCTTGTCACTAACTGTTGTTACAACCACTATTGCACTAGGTTTCCACTCGATACTATTGGATTGGGTCAGTGGTATAACCGGGTCTCAATGGGCCGCTCAAGTTGGAGAGTCAATTGAATTAACATTGACTTATGGTTTGGTTATTTCTGCTCTGCTATTCTTAGGGATAATGGCTCTACTCAGGTACATAGTGCCATGGCAAAGGTTCTGGGGACTTATTGAATCTTCATTCTCTACTAGAGATTGATTATTTGGTGTATATGGCCTGAATAATCCGGCCAATCCCTTCTAATGAAACTAAGATCGCAATCGGTATTAAGCACAGCCTAGTTACCCATAAAGCGAATCCAGAGGTGTAGTCTTGCAACATTATTCCAGTGTAAACCCAGGCTGCAATCAATCCAAGAAATACTAATTTTTCAATCCATAAAGGATAGACTGAACCCATTATATCGCCTCAAAGGTCGATTCCGTCTAAGGAATCTTCTAAGTCATCTAAAGCCGTGTCTGATTTCTCTACAACTTCTACAGGATCAGTTTTTCTAGCCCATCTAGCATCAAGACGTGCTAACTCTTCTTCCAAGGCTGCTCTTTCATCAGTCATAGATGAAGAGACAGTTGGTGTGCTTGACTCAATGATTTCTTCATCAACAGGAGTTGATAACTCCTCCCATTCATCAGTAACTTCACTGACCTCAACTGCGACTGCTACCTCTTCATCGATTAATTCGCCCTTCATTTGTTCAAGAGCGCTTTCATTAATTGGCTCTCTTTCTCCTGCTGGAACGGAATCTCTCTCAAATGGAAGAATGCCGTCTCTCTTGAAATCCCATAGTGCTCCTTTTACTTCTCCGTTGACGAAGCCGCTGGCATCCAGTTGGGTAAGTAGTTCTTCGAGTGCACTCGTAGTTCCTTCTAGCTTGACTGCAGAGCCTGCATCTCGCATATCGGACTCTAAGTGAATATCATCGAGTGCTTTCTGAATCAATGTTCTAGTTTCTCTAGCGAGAACAGGTAGTGATTCAGGTCTTCTTGTGTTCTGCATAAGTGCTTGAACTTGTCCTGATGGAGCACCAAGTTTTTCCAATTGTTCCAATACATTCCTAATCCTGCGTAACATTGTGACTGAGCGGTCATAATCTTCTAGTAGGTTCTCTAAATCTAATACCAAATTAGTTACTGTCTCCCCGAGTTGATGTTCGAGTCTTTGCTGTACCGACCACCTTGCTAGACCTCTAACAGCACCGGCTGTTTCTGGAACCTGCCTTTCTAGAAGTGACATTACTTCGGTTGATAGTAGGTGCCTTGGAGTTGTTGCGACATGATCTACACATCCCTGGATTACCTGCAATGCTCTCTCAACTGCACGGTCTAGTAAGGATACTGAATATCCTAAGTGGCGTGCGTGTTCTAGCCTGTCTAACACAGGACCAAGTCCGTCGAATTGCGCACCGTCTTCCAGTAGCGCCTGTGCTAATGGTTCCTCGGATAATTTAGCACGAAGAATCTCTGCCTCCTTAATATCAGATAGTGCTTCTTCGTGAGCAATTGCAAGAGCCTCTGCTTGGTCTAATAAGGTAGATAATTCGGCTTCAGCCTGCCCTCTTCTAGCACCAAGATTCCCTAACTCTGTTAGAACTTGACGTCTTTCATCCATCAATTCACGCATCTCTGACTGTATCATTGCTGCACGGTTCTCCTGTTCAACAAGTCTAACCCTATCATCTTGAGTTCTATCTCTAGCAACTCTGGATTCCGCCTCGATTTGCCTTAGTGAAAGTTGTGAATCATTTATCTTAGATTCTAATTCAGATAATTCGCCCTGTGCTCTGCGATGTCTATCTCTTGTAGCCTCAACTTGTTCTTCTATCATACGTTGACGGCGTTGATCATCATCTATTCTCGAACGGATACTAGACAAAGTTGCTGAATGTGAATCGATATCACTAGACAGCGCTGCTTCTTTGCTCGCCATCTCTTCAATTTTGGACGATAATTCTGAACTTGCTCTGGAATCTCCGAGTATCTTGGCTAACTCAACAGCTCTCTCGCTTAATTGGTGTTCAAGTTCATTGATTCTCTTGGAAAGCCTGTCGCTGCGTGCTTCTGAGTTCTCTGAACTTGCTTGTGCAGCGGATAAATCAAGTTGGAGTTGATCGATAGTTCGATTGTAAGATGCTATCTTCTCCTGAATGTCAGAAGTGTGTCTGTTCGCTTCATTTGCGTTTACTTTAGCGGCGTTTTCCGATTTTTGTGAAGAATCTAATGCTACTTTCAAGGATGCTACTTCTTGTCTTGTTTCGGACAATTGCAATTCAGACTTCTCTAACTTCCTTCTTAGGCCATCATCGATACCTGTCGAGGTATCTATCACTGCTAATCCTTGAGAAGGTGTTGCAACAGAAATTGAAAACTCGAAACGAGTTCTTTCCTTGCGCAGTTGTAGAAGACCTATCTCAAACCCGTAAAGTTGGTTCATCGTCTGCATTATCAACCCTTGACGTGATTCTGATCTTGTCCTTGTGGTTGATAATTCACTACAGAAACCTGACAAAGAGAAATCTGGAACGTTTCCAGATTCAGAACCTAGAATTGTCCCAACTGGTAACCTGTGAAGTGCCAAAACCCTCCTGGATTCAGTTAGGGAACTCATTGCATCTATCAGTTTATTATTCCCTGGTGCTTGTATTGCCACAGGTACACCCTTGACCAATGCAATTCTGATTGCCTTGGCTGATTTACCTGCGGACAAATGACCTGTCAGTCCTTCTTCTACAGCAGTGCTTAGCATTGAGATTATAGCGTCTGTTCCGCCGCGGCCTTCTCTAACGATATGACCGTCGGATAGTGATTCCCCTTTGGAGCCCATAGCGTCAACCTGTCCGTCCATCAATGCTGCAATCTGACTGATTAAGCGTCCATGTTCTACATCTGCTTCAGTCCATATTGCTAGTGCTACGTCTCCTGCTTCAGCAAGTAATAGAGAACCATCACCAGTGTGTAATGTCCAATGCCCTGAACCTTCGAGTCCCAAATCACTAGCCATTGCTTTTCTTCCGGCTAATGTTTCTCCGACCTGCGCAGCAAGTTTGTCTGCACTTGAAGGTAAATCCCCTGCACCATCGATCAACATTCCTGAATCTACAGCAATGCCGCCTCTAACTTCAGGTCTCTGGACAAGATTGATTAAAACGGCAGACAAATCCCTTGACAATAATCTGTCTAAGGCGTCTCCGGAACCTAACAAACCACGCATGTCAGCAGAATGCTCGAATGCTTCGGGTACAATTTCCGCTACCGAACCCAATGCAGATTGAGTCCATGCCTTCGCTATCACTCTGTGAGGGTCTGCTTCTAGTTCTTCGATTCTAGCTTTGGCTGCAAGTCCGCACAGAAGTTGCTTACCTTTGCTCGGTTCAGCAATCCACCCTACTACTCGGCCAGCACGAACGATACGATGGCCAGTGGCCGTGGACCTACGCCCAAGATAGGTTGTGATACAGCCGTTTTCAAACGGCATTATCGCTCCATCACTTACATCGATTTCATCATTAATTGGTATTCCATATGGCAGATCGAACATGTCCATCACCTAATCACTGAGTTCAGCATGTCTACATCACATTCTATGGCGTGTCTCCATCTGGCTACTCTTCCACCTTTCTTGCCCGAAACGACAAGGCTTGCGTCTTCACTCAATCGAGTGAGTAGCATTATCCCTTCTCCTTCAGACCAAAGTTCCAGCCCTCTTCCGATAGCCTTACTTTTTCCAAGCTTCTCAAGTGCTTGGACTAATTTGGTGGCGTGTTCAACCATTGGCATTTGGCCTTTCTTACCTACTGCAGCAACCAAACCATCTCTGCGAGAAATGATGTATGCTTGGTCTGCTCCAGGTAGAGCGGAAAAACCGGCCAGAATGCGTTGCATCATGCGCGCTCAAATGGGTTCAGGTTGAAACCGGCTTCAAGAAGTTTGGCTTTCTACAACGCCCGTAGGGCGGTTTGTGGGGTAGAATGTTTTTGCCAACTTGTTTTTTAGAACCGGGTGGAAATATTCTGCTTATTTCAATTGTAAATTCAATTTTTCAATTGGTTTTTTGGACCGGCGACATCAAGCCAAGTACCTCTTGGAATCACCATGGCCGACCTGTTTGATGTCCCTAGTTGCGATAAGTGTCGCAACCCGGCAATTCACCACCAGGTTTACTCGGGCAGAATGATGTGTGGATCACATCTTGCCGAGAGTGTCAGAAAGAAGGTTTCCAAGGCAATTAGAGAACAATTAGTGATTCCAAGAGGAGAACATCTTACAATTCTAGTTGCAATATCAGGAGGAAAAGATTCCGCCGTTCTCTTAGAAAGAATTCATGAAAACCTCGGAAAAAGAAGAGACGTAACAATTGTAGGAGGTTGTGTCGATGAAGGAATCGAAGGATACAGGCCGCCATCTCTGGAATGTGCAAGAAAACTCTGCGAAGACCTTGGAGTGCGATTTGAGACAGTATCATATCCCGAATTGGGATTCAAGGAAATGGACGAGGTTGTCGGTAAAATTGTCGACTTAAACGATAAAAAGACCCCATGTTCATATTGTGGTGTATTTCGCCGCCAAGGAATAAACCACTTGGCATCCAGAGTAGGTGCAGACGTAATTGCATTGGGGCACAATCTTGACGACATGGCACAGACAATTATGATGAATATGCAAAATGGCGATCTTGAAAGAACGCTTCGTTTGGCCCCTCATACTAATACTCCGATAAAAGGCATGGCTCCAAGAATTGTCCCTCTAAGATGGGTCCCGGAACAGGAGATTCATCTTTATGCCCTTCATCGCAATTTACCAATTCATCACGAAGAATGCCCTCACGGAGAAGGTGCACTACGATTTCGACATCGTGAAACTGTTGCAATGATGGAAGCAGATGTCCCAGGAACGCGCCATGGATTACTAAGAATGGCTGATGATGTCAAGAAGTTGCATGCTAAAGCCGGAAGTGGATTAAACTCTACAGTTCCAATTAATTGCCCGGAATGTGGACAAATGTGTAGTGGTAAAATCTGTAAAGCTTGCGAAATGAAGAAACAGATGCAGTGATCAAACTCTGCGCCTGAGTTTCTCCATGAAGCCATCTGCCAATCCTAATGACTCAAGAGATTCGTCTATTCGACCTGCCTTGAGTGCATCCTTAGCCAACGAAACTGCTTCCTCAGTCGATCTACGATCGTCGTCGTCGATTCCAATATTACTTGCATCGCATTGGTTCCTGAGAGTCTTCCATTCATCCATAACGAAATCAAGTAATTCACTAGCTTCATCGCTTGCTTTACCTTCTGAATCAAGATCTTTAGTTAATCGCTCGAGCAAAGTTGCAGCATGAGTCCATTCTAGAGAATCTGCAGATGCTTCGATATCGGTAAGCCTCTTGTCCCAATCTGAAGCATCTTCGCGCTCAGACCAACGGGAGATAAGGTGCACTTTCTGCCGGAGGGCTCTCCTGACATCATCCATTGCTTCTCTCTCAGCAACGATCTCTCTAACGATTCCATCCGACAGGCCTTTGGCTTGCGAGTGGTTGCCCGAACTGAGTGCTTCCTCAGCACCTTCTAGTCTAGATGAAAGCATCTCTTTGTTTATCCCATCCGCTGATTTTAGTTGGCGCGCTGCTTCTTTTACAGACTCTTCAGCTACAATCATTGCATCGTCTGAAGCAGATAGTTGATCAGGGATTACCATCGCATACTCATATGCTTTCTTTGGCTTTTCAGCATAGAGGTTCTTCCTCGCATCTGACAGGAGTTCTTCCATACTAGTTTGTGCATGAGGCGAGTTAGCTAGAAGCGCTGAACCGATTCTAATCGCCTCCTCTGCCTTAGCCCACCATTCAATCACTTCATAAGCACGTTTCTTGGCTTGTCGGAAAAGGGCTTCACCCTCTCTGAGGCTTCCTAGTTCTACCTCTCGCTGACCCATATCCCACGCTTTACGAGGGCGTTTAGCAACTGGGGCAATTTCTTCGGCTGTATTGACTGCATTTAGCGAATCCTCTTTGATTGCTTCAACATCACCAGCCAAGGAAAGAGACCTTTCTATGTCTTCATCTGCCTCATCAAGAAGTCGCATACCCCAACTTGGATCCCTATGGCCTTCTTCTCTGGCAGTCATAACTAGACTAGCAGCTTGATCTACTGCTGAGCCATCGCTCTTGAGGATTAGCATCCTGTTTTCTAAAGCGTTTAGTCTAGCATCGAATTGTTTCCTCATTGAGCGTTGGTCATCATTACCAAACCAGTCTAAAGCAACCAATACCACTCCAATTCCGCAAAAGCCCATTTGAATGTATGATGAATTATCAGATAGATTTGAAGCACTCATCAAAGAGACCCCTAGAACAAAACCTAACATCCCCATCAATGCTCTGAACTTCATTACTGCCAATTCGCCTTGCAAAATGGACCGGCTAACTTTGAATAGACATAATGAAACAACCAGTAGAAGAGACATTCCTACCTGTTCAGAAAGGTTTCCTTCGAGATTTGAAATAGCAATAATAGAGATTGGCAGCCATCCAATAGTTGCAACTGCCCCGATTCGACTACGGTTCTTATCATCCATAACCCCGATTTCTTGTACAAATATGCCCCAAGCTAGTATGATTAGCGGGTATCCAAGACCCGTAATCAAGGGACCACCTTTCATCGATGATTGAAGGGCAGGCCATGCCAACCAGGTTGCAGTAGCCAGTAGAATAAATGCAGAAAAACTGGATAACTTTTCAATTCGCTCCATTCTACTATCTGATTCGGCTTTGATAGCATCTTGTATGTTTACGAAGCCATCCATAACACACCCACCACGATAGAGCATATCAGAATCTCGGTTCATTCCGTGATCTTAGCCATACTATCAAAACAACAAGTAATCCAACGAGGATAGATAATTCTAGGCCTCCAATGTCTGCACCTGAATCATATTCGCTAATCGATTGCTTAGTCACTGTGTTGTTAGAATCATCAAGATATGACAATTCTACGGAGAATGTTTCGAACCAACCCATATCTACGTTTATTGCAACAATAGTTGTTGTCGATTTCGAATAGCTAGAAGGCCCTACTACAGATTCCACACAAACATCACCGCTGCATAGGATAAACTCAGTAGTACTTGCTCCGTTATTTTGCACAGTCACCCAGAACTGGTTCTCACCAGGATTGACATCTACTGAAGACGGGCTTATCTCGACAACTTCTAGATTTCTAGCAATTGGAGGAGCGACCGCTACACCGAATGTTGTTCCTGCTAAATTACCTGCCTCGTCGTAACCTTTGACGTTAATTTGATGCATTCCAACTCCGAGTTCAGGGAGTTCCCAATACTGGACTTCCGACCATGTTAAATCGGTATATTCTTCTCCTAATATACTAATTGAAAAATTAATTTTGTCAATTGAAGAGTGGTCGTCAAATGATTGAGTTAAATTGAGTCTAATTTTATCGCCAGGCCTCATCATTGAAGTCGTTGGAATCCA
>Ga0315320_10001175_pt1 | contig 21780 bp, 19 predicted proteins | sample M140m21515metaG_FD_203458 | JGI IMG/M metagenome (GOLD analysis project Ga0315320, IMG submission 203458) | Ammonia-oxidizing marine archaeal communities from Monterey Bay, California, United States - M1 40m 21515 | ecosystem: Environmental > Aquatic > Marine > Coastal | place: USA: California... | reverse complement strand
TGCAGCCCGTATTAAGGTGCAGCCCGTTGCAAATTCTTCACAAGCTGATGAACGACTATCCCAGCCATGTACCCACCTTTGAAACCAGCATCAATGTTGACCGCGGCCACATTTGCGGTACAAGTGCTCAGCATCCCCATCAACGGTGTTAGTCCACCAAGGCTAGCACCGTACCCAACGCTGGTCGGTACAGCGAAGACAGGAACAGCCAAGTGTCCCGCCACGACTGCCGGCAATGCCCCTTCCATGCCAGCCACAACGACGACGGCAGAAGCCGATTTGAGGTCCGGAATAGCAGCGGCAAGACGCTGTGGCCCCGCGACGCCGATATCGTCAAATCGCTGAAAATCGATTCCCATCCAAGCCAAAGTTTCGATTGCTTCCTCAGCGACAGCAAGATCCGTACTGCCAGCCGTAATGACAGCGGCATGAAAGGTCTGTTCTAACTGGTCGGACGCCAAGGGCTGTGCAGGTCCGAGTTCTGTGTTTGAGACCCGTAGGGTGCGGGCAACTGGATTATGTTGCGTATGTGTAAATGACTGGCGGACTTGAAAAGCAACTCCGCTTTCGATTCTGGTGATAAATGCCGACTGCCCTTGGTCCAACTGCGTCTGGATGATCCGGGTGACCAGTTCAGCAGATTTTCCTTCCCCAAAAATCACCTCACCGAATCCACATCGGGCCGCTCGCCCGAGATCAACGGTGGCACCATCGATCCGATGGGTTTGGTTATCACTAAGTTCAGAATCTGAGTTTTTCAATGTTTCGACGTGTTTTATCAATTCTTGGCGGGATTCATCGTCATTCATGGCTCTTGCGACGAGTTCCAGCAGGGCAGGGGAGAGCTGATTCATTGGGCGGGTTGCAGTAAAGAGGAATCAGATTTCAAATTAGCGGTGCAGACTAGGGTAGTCCATCATTAAATCGCGGATGATATCGTAATGAAAAGTTGTGTACTTGCTTACTCCGGTGGCCTTGATACGTCGGTAATTCTCGGTTGGCTCCAAGATCAGGGCTATGAAGTCCATGCAGTTTACGTAGATCTGGGACAGCCGTGCGAAGATCGTGAAGAAATCATGCAAAAGGCTCGCAATGGCGGGGCAGTTTCATCGCGATTGATCGACGCTCGGGAAGAAATGTGCCGTGATTTTGCCTTCCCCGTGCTCGCATGGCAAGCAAAGTATGAGCAAATTTACCTCCTCGGCACATCAATCGCTCGTCCGCTGATCAGCAAAATTTGCCTTCAAGTTGCCCGAGAAGTAGGTGCCACCGCCTACGCGCACGGAGCAACCGGTAAAGGAAATGACCAATGCCGGTTCCAACTGGCGGCGGAAGCGTTGGATCCCAATGTGCAAATGATTGCTCCATGGCGAATCAAGGAATTCCGCGACGCATTTCCTGGTCGCACCGAATTAATTGCCTATTGCGAGAGCAAAAATATCCCCGTCAAAGCTTCGACTGCGAAACCCTACAGCAGCGACGAGAACGTGTTACACATCAGTTACGAAGCTGGACAACTTGAAGAATTGGACGTCAACGGCGTGGAGATGGTCGATTTCGGTATGGGTGTTAGTCCGCAGGAAGCACCCGATGTAGCAGAAAATGTGACAATCGGATTCGACTCGGGAATTCCCGTCACCTTGAATGGCCAACAGGTCACAGCCTTGGAAATGGTCGAGCAACTCAATCAGATCGCTGGTCGCAATGGCATAGGACGAATCGACATGGTTGAGAATCGCTTTGTAGGCATGAAGAGCCGAGGTGTTTATGAATCCCCGGGAATGACCGTGCTTTACGACGCACTGATGTATGTCGAACAGCTGACGATGGATCGTGATCTCATGCACTTGAGAGACAGACTCGCTCCTGAAGTTGCCGAAATGGTTTACTACGGCTTCTGGTACACCCCGAAAATGGATTCGTTGCTCTCTTTTATTCACGAGGCCCAAAAACCCACCAGCGGTGAAGTCACCCTGAAACTTTACAAAGGCAACATCAGCGTTGATTCCAGAAGCAGCCCCAACAGCCTGTACGATGCAGAAATTGCCACCATGGAAGGTGGTGGCTCTTACAACCAAGATGATGCCGAAGGTTTTTTACGGATTCAAGGACTGCCCAGTCGGGTGCAGGGCAGTGTTCGACCACGCCAGTACTAGACGCTGCTCAGTATCACCTTTTCCACATCACCTTTTCCACAAGCGCGAAGGTGATCGGGAACACGGTGCTGCAACGGGCATCAAGGCCTTTTGAGTTTCCCGATTCCGCACCCTTCATGGTGCCGGCCGAGGCTCAGTCAAAAACATCACTAGGCAAACGCTCGCCACCATTTGCAGTGATCACCGCACTGATCACCAGCGGATCAGTGGAACTTGCCATGAACCGCGCCTTTTCATCGACGGTTGCAAAGGCGAATCCGCCTTCAAGGACACCACCGAGTTCACCGTAGCCGCTTGTCCGCAGTGTGTTGACATTGATATCGACTGGATCTGTCCAAGAAATCGCTTCTTTACCAATGAGACGGGCCTCTACCAACAGCAATGTCTGCCCAGCATCATCGCGTATTTGGTCAGGAGACAATGGCCCTGTACTTGGAAACAACGTGCCCGACCCCGTGATTAACACATAGTCTGACTGGGAACCCAACCTTCCCCATGGCCCCTGCTTCTGCTTCTGATTCTGAAACACCGCTGGCATCCTGTACGCGAGACTCATATTCGAGTCTGAATTCCAAGGTTTATCAAAGTCGTATAGGTCATACAAAGCATTCTCGTTCAGATAGGGCAAAATCAAAACTCGCCACGAATGGGTATTTTTTCCCACCGTCACCACCGGCGGAGGATACGTCCCATGATCACGTGCATACGTATTAAGAGCGGCCGCAATTTTTCGTAGGTTCGACACCGACTCGGAACGAACACGATTTGTTGCCATACGCTGCATCGTATCCCCACCAGTTCGAATCAGTAGGAAACCAAGACAAATCAGAATCACTACGAAAAATCCGATACACAGAAACATCGGCAAAGAGTACTTTCGACTCGCCTCTGCGGTCTTCTCCCCCGAAGATTCAAAATCTGGTATCTGAATCGCCTTGCCACATGTCACACATGTACCATCGTGACCGCTGTAACAATCATCGACCTGCGTCGAAGTATGGCAATGTGGACAGGTGAAGAGAAAGGGCATGATCAGCACCGAAGCAGAGGCGATTGGAATTGACAGGGATTGCTGGCGGTTTCCCCAACGTGACGCTGAAAGCCCACACAGCAAGACACCTCGCCAGCTAGAGTTTAACAAGTGAAACTGAGCTTGCCAAAACTCATCAGTGCAGATCCACCGCTCAATTCTCCCGTCTTTCCACACGTCGAGTCATAAAATGCGAGTTGTGTTACAACGAGTCACCTCAGCAAGTGTCACTGTCGAACAAAACACAGTCGGTCAAATCAGCCATGGATTGCTGATTCTGGCAGGGATTGCGCAGGGAGATACGACCGCTGAGGCTGATTGGCTGGCAAACAAGACTGCTGAGCTAAGGATCTTTGAAGACGCAAATGGAAAGATGAACCACTCTCTGCTCGAGACAGGTGGATCAGCACTCGTCGTCAGCCAATTCACATTATTGGCCAACTGCCAGAAAGGGCGTCGCCCAGCGTTTACAGACGCAGCAGCGCCTGAACAAGCCGAACAACTTTATGAATACTATGCCGATGCGCTACGATCAAAAGGAATCAGGGTAGAGCAGGGCAGTTTCGGTGCAGATATGAAGGTTGCTCTAACCAACGATGGCCCTGTGACCATCGTCATCGATCGAGAACCATAAACAGAAAAACGTACGCGCACAAACTCTTTCCAGCCAACGCTGCAAAGAGCCTAACGCCACGGCATCCACTTCTCAAAATCAATCCCTTGTCTTGGTTGAGCAATGTAGGTCTGCTCCTGACGCGTGCGATGCCGAATGCGATCAACGACGCCACGATCACCCCAAGCAAGCCACAGCAAGATAAATAGCTTGCCGTAGACAGAGACATTACCAAGCTTGCTCTTGCTGAAAAACTTCAATGCCGTGCCAAAGGACTTCTTCAATCGAAAGCCATGACTCATGTCAATGCTCCAGATCTCATCCATACTCAAATGCACAGTAAAGCCAAGCACGACGGCGAGACTCTTGTAAATGCGAACGGCTTCACTTTGACATGGCATCAGCAAATACGCCAACAAACCAGCAGATGCCGCCGCAGGAATGCTATGCCACATTCCACGGTGTACCGTGTAACGCTTGAAAAAATCGATGGCTACAAACCTGATGCCGAGGTACAGCAACATAGCTGCCAATGCCATTCCCTCATGTGAAAAACCAAGGTCCTTGAAACGCTCGATCATCAAGATGGGAACAATCGCTGCGACAAACATGCTTGTCTCTCGAAGCGGAACACCGGAATCACTATCCAAATCGGGTAACATTCCGCTAACCGCACACAAACCAGCCGCGAGCATGCCGTTCTCAATGGACATCGACTGCGTAGCAATACCCCAATAGCCGTAACCGATCCCGACCAGGGTGCTTCCGGTAATATGCGACTTGAAATCAGCCAAGGAAAATTCGGGACGAGAGGAACGGCACCAAAGAAAGTCAAACACAAGCTAAGTAGCGAATGCAGCACAACGCTGTTGAGTCATATAAAAAGTGATCCCTTCACGCCAAGCCGAATTGGCACCAAACTCTCGCGATTGACCTACGACTGATGACCCACTATCGCTATAGTCCGAATGTCGTTGGGCATGACGCTATTGCTTGCATTAAAAACGCCCTTCCCTCAATTCCTGCTCCTTTCTTGCACGGACGCGATTAATGGAGACCTATGACATCATCATGCTCGTCGTCATCGTCGGCGCGACCTTATTTGGTGCGATCAAAGGTTTTGCGTGGCAACTAGCATCCATCGCTTCGATCGTGATTAGCTATATCGTTGCCTACAAATACCGTGAACCCATCAGCGAGTCCATTCAAGCGGATCCACCTTGGGATCGCTTCCTTGCAATGTTGATCTTGTACATCGGCACTTCCTTGCTCATCTGGGTAGCTTTCCGGATGGTTCGCGGCAGTATCGACCGCATGAAACTAAAAGAATTCGACCGTCAGATAGGTGCTTTATTCGGTCTCGCCAAAGGTGCCTTGTACTGCACTTTGATAACCTTATTCGCGGTCACTTTATCGGGTGAACGAGTCCGCGAGGCTGTAGTCCAAAGCAAGAGCGGAAACTATATCGCGAACCTGCTCGATCGCAGCGATTCGGTAATACCCGACGAACTGCACGAAGTGGTCCAACCCTATCTTGATCGGTTCAACAAGAAATTCGACGAAACCGAAGGTGAGTCCACAAGAGCCAAGGAATGGATGGCAGAAGGCGCTGCGGACCTAAAATCGAAATTCACGGATGCCGCTTCCTTGGGAAGCTCATTCCAACCCGCCAGCCCACCGTCTCAACCAGCATCCGGCGCCACGCCTTGGCCTCCCCAGCAAGCCATGCAATCTGGTGGAAATGCCCTCCAACGCTGAGGATCCACACAGCAGCAAACACTGCTTCACCGCCGACTTTTTCAGCCCGCTCACCATACTGCGGAACACTCGACTCAAAGCACGCGACTCTTAACCGACCTCACCCAAAGGCAGCACGGCTTCTCCTGAATCCATGCACCAACTAGCATCGGGGCAATGAACGAGACCCAAGCAGCCAAAGTCGCCACAACACGGGGTTTCCGATGCCCCGAATACAACATAAGGGTCATTATCGGACGTTGCATATACGGTGAAAACACCCCGTAAAAGCGTTAGATCATTGCACCACTTTCAGAAGATGTGCCATTACTGGCAGCATCCAAAGCTCAAACAACAGACAACTCGCTGGACCTGGCAGTGGCACAACTCAGGCGACACGTAGGTCACCCGATTAGCACCGCCAGCCGACACGCCAGCAATCAGTGTCGCCTCAGATTTTCAAAGATCCCACAGTCACCCGGCGAAGCGGGAAAGATGATCGCACCTCAGCAACAGACGCAGATGCGAATCGGTATCGCAAAACCCAAAATCTACTTGGGCAGTAACATTAGCAATTCAGCTGAATGAACTGATTTGCGATGTTGGACAACGTGATTCGGTGAATGCTGACGTTTGGCAGCTAATTCAGGCACCAGCTTGTGTTTCTTCGAGAAACACGCCAATGCGTCGAAATTTCTCATAACGCTCATCGACCAACTCGTCGGCAGTTTTGGTTTCCAATTCCCCAAGCGTTCGTGAAAGATACGACTTCAGGCGTGAGGCCATTTGATGGTGGTCACGATGAGCACCACCCAAAGGCTCTTGAAGCACATCATCAACCACTCCGAGTCGCGATAGATCATCACTGGTAAATCGCAAAGCGGCAGCAGCCTTAGGCGCGTGCTCGTGACTTTTCCAGAGAATACCAGCACATCCCTCGGGACTGATCACACTGTAGTACGCATGCTGCAGCACAGCGACGCGATCACCGACACCAATTCCCAAGGCACCTCCCGATCCACCTTCGCCGATCACGATACAGATGACAGGAGTTTTCAAACGGCTCATCTTGAACATGCTTTCGGCAATCACCTGAGCTTGCCCACGTTCCTCGGCACCGATGCCAGGATAAGCTCCGGGCGTATCGATAAAACAGATGAGAGGCAACTGATACTTTTCTGCAAGACGCATCTTGCTCATTGCCTTTCGGTAACCTTCTGGATGCGCACAACCGAAATGGCAGGCTGCCCGCTCCTTGTAGGTCCTGCCTTTCTGATGGCCCAACACCAGCACTTTAAAACGATCAAGCTTGGCAAACCCAGCCAACATCGCACGATCATCGCCAAAGTGCTTGTCACCGTGCAGTTCAACAAAGTCATCGAAGGCAAGATTCAAATAGTCTCGTGTGTAAGGTCGATTCTTGTGGCGTGCGACCTGCACGGTCTGCCAAGCATCAAGCGAGCTGTATGTCTCTCGCAACTGCTTAACCAACTCCAACCTGAGAGTCCGAATCTCATTTTCAATATCTCCACTGCGATCGGTTTCCCGTTCGAGCAAAGCAATACGATTCTCGAGATCCGCAATGTCGTTTTCAAATTCCAATCCTGGACCGGCACTCATATCAACTCATCACTTTCAGGCTATTGTCTACTATCAGAAATCCAATCATCAGTGTGGCGTCCCAGTGTCGCACATCAGTGCCCGACAATGGACTCATTCACTGACAATCACTCTACGTCGAGCCCTGGATCTGGTTTACCTTTGCGAAGCATATCGTCAGCACCTTTGATACCTGGCATCGAATCGAACACGCTGACTTCGGGTTTTCGTGGTCGCTTTCTGAAAACCTGCGTGCCTCTGAAAACCTTTAAGAACTCCCACATTGACGCTGGTCTTCCATCTGGTTTCTTGGCCATCATACTTTTGACCAAATCAGCGAACTCACGAGTCACATTATCATTGTGCACAATCGGACTCGGGATAGAGGCATTGAGATGCTTCACCAGCAAGTCATTCGGAGTGTCACCTGTATACGGTGGCTTGCCTGTACAAAGCTCGTACAAAACGCACCCAAAGGCATACACATCAGTACGTTCATCGCACTTCTTCTTGCGGATCTGCTCGGGCGCCATGTAGCTGCGAGTTCCTTTTGCCACTTTACTTTTGAACAGTTGGCTAAACCCGCTTTTTTTCTTTTCAGCAATCGTGAAGTCAATCAACTTGACTGTGCCATCGCGACCAACGAGGAAATTGTCTGGCTTCACATCGAGGTGAATCCAATTCTTCGTGTGCATGTAATACAAACCTTCAGCAGACTGCTCAATAATTTTGTCGAGCATGAAGGCTAGTGATTCAGGCCCGCGACGCAGTGCCTGCTTCATGTTCATTTCACTGAACAATTCCATCACCAGACAGGGACGTCCTCCATCCTCACGGTATTCCATCACGTGAATCACGCGAGGACTCTTAAGATCTTTGGCTACGTTGTACTCGTGCTTGAGCAGCGCAATCTCACCTTTGTTAGCCGCCAGCGACTGCTTGAGCATCTTCAGGGCAACACGTCCCTGCTCATGCTCTTCGATCGCCTCCCAAACCTCGGCCGTGCTTCCCACTCGAATCAAACGAGCAAGTCGATAAGGGCCAATAAAATCGCGACTCTTGGTCATGTTATCTTTCGGATGCCGGGGATCGAAACGAGGAAACTTGGGCCGGTGAACACAGACTGGCCCAATCCACCCCGCGTGACTCTATGATACTTGAGAAAATCGGAAATCCGAAAGGCCACCCCAAACCAACAAACCCGAATGGCAAGCGAGATTTCGATGCCCCCTGCCCTGCACTCCTTGCACTGATCGACGAAGATTACGTCAAATCACCTCAACAAGTAGCTGAAACACTGGAAATTGAAGGAATACCGAGCATTCGAAAAGATTCAATTTCTCGTAATCTGCTCCAAATACACCTCTCGCACTCTGGCGGTCATGGTTCGATGATCGAATTGCTCAGTGAATCTCCGCTGTCCCTCAGTTCCCAATTCTTGTCGCAGAGCGTTGTCCGAAGCCAATTTCCCAAGAGCTTGCGAGAGCGCGTGAACATCCTGAGCTGGAACAAGAATCCCCGTTTCTCCGGTGATCGTCACTTCTCTCGCCCCATCAACGTCGTAGCTGATGACCGGCAAACCAGCAATCAACGCCTGCGGTAACGCTCTTGCCAACCCCTCCCGATAAGATGCATGAACGAGTGCATCCATTCCACCAAGCAACATTGGCACTTCATTTGGTGGCACAAGCCCCGCAAAGACAAAATGCTTTGACAGGCCGAGTTCCTCAAGTTCCTGCGTTAGTGACTCCCTGAGTATTCCATCCCCAACGAGTAGAAACCGAACGTTAGGCTGACGCTTCACCACCGGTACAGCAGCCTTGATCAGATCCTGATGCCCTTTGAGATGAAACAAACGGGCGATTTTTCCAATCACCACATGTTCGTCCTCGAATCCGTATTTCTTGCGCACTGCCGCGCGATGCTCCTTGGCCCGAGTGAACGGCTCAACATTCATTCCACTATAAATCGTTGTGAATTTTTCCCGTGGAGCAACGCCCGCCTCAACCATCAAGTCCGTCATCGCATCCGCAACTGAAATCAGGTGATGGCACCGTGCCGAAGCCCACCTCTCACATCTCCTAAAAAACTCTCTTGCTAACGATGGTTGGTAAGGGTGAAAAGGTGCACCATGAATTGTATGAATCACCGCTGGCACATTCAGTTTCCAAGCTGCTCGGCGTCCCAGGAGCCCACCTTTGGCACTGTGAGTGTGCACGACATCAGGATTAAAATCCTTCAACGCGTTGCCAATCTCACGGTTCGCCAACCAATCCCACTTGGGATGAATGTCACGGCGCAAGCTGGGTAACACTTTCACTGGCAACTCCCCTGCCCTACCCTGACTTAGAAGATCACCCTCAGGCCCCAGAGCTGGTCCAGTAAGCAACAGAACGTCATCGTCATATTCCCGAATCAAATCAAGGCAATTAAGAAGCGTATTTTCCTGCGCGCCACCAATGATCATTCGGGTGATAACGTGCGCGATCCTCACTTCATGCTCCCTATGATTAAGAATGATTCGGAACTGCCAACCGTACACCGCATCACATGAAAAACATTCAACATCCTGCATGACTCAATGCGAGACACCACAGCATGGCTGCTGAAAACATGTATAGCAATGTGAAAGCATTGTATTGAACCGAACGGCTAAAAAAAAAGCGTTCTGCCAATGCGACAGAACGCCAAAAATGCCAAATTCAACAGCAGTGAGATTGATCAGGAACCAAACTCGATGCGTCGGTAACCCAACTGCTGCTGCAGTCGATTGACAATCGAGGTGTGCATCTGACTCACTCGCGACTCGGAAAGATCCAGGGTGGCCCCGATCTCTTTCATCGTCAACTCTTCGTAGTAGTACAAAATAATGATCAATCGCTCATTTCGATTGAGGCCTTTTGTGACCAGCCGCATCAGATCATTCTTCTGAACTCGACGAGTAGGGTCTTCACCCTTTTTGTCTTCGAGGATGTCGATCTCTCGAACATCTTTGTAGCTATCTGTTTCGTACCACTTCTTATTTAGTGAAACGACGCCAACCGCATTGGCATCAGACTGCATTTTCTCAACTTCTTTAACTGGCATTTCCATCTGCTCGGAAATTTCCAAGACAGTTGGAGCCCGGCCAAGTCTCGTCTCCAGCGTTTTTTTGGCGACGGCCAATTTACTGGCCTTGCTTCGCACGAGGCGCGGAACCCAGTCCATGGTACGAAGCTCATCAAGCATTGCACCTCGGATACGGGGTACGCAGTAGGTTTCGAACTTGACGCCGCGTTCCATATCGAACGCATCAATGGCATCCATCAGTCCAAAGATACCCGCGCTGATGAGGTCATCCAGTTCAACGCCATCAGGAAGACGCTGCCAGATTCGCTCTCCGTTATAACGAACCAGCGGCATGTATCGCTCAACCAGACGGTTGCGTAGCGATTCGTAATCGAGTGAGTCCTTGTTAAGCTTCTTGAACGTCGTCCAGACTTGCAGGATCTCGTCGTCGGCTGTGGCTGTCGCTGCCATCCAATCCTCCGTGATGGGTATTAATACCGCGGCGTCTTGCCGCGGAGCACAATCGAGCCAAAGACCCGATTATTCGGTCATGTTTACTTTGCAGTTCTGACAGCTTCCTTGCTGTTAAAACTCCGCCGCGTTCTGTTGTCGACGCAATCTCAGGAGCATCTCTGCCCTTCAATCACGCTTCGAACCTTCTTCAATTAGTCCCGCGTCGCTCAGTCCCTCTCGGTACCATTCAACGCGTTTACGAAATGCTTGCTCAACTGAATCGCGGACCAGTGTGTCTGCGATCCACCCAACCATTGCACCAACGACAGCAAAGACTGCCATGGCCGTGATTGCCTCCAACGCTACACTACCTGTGGGCTCACCAAAGACTGCGCCGCGTAAAGCGACCAATCCCATTGCGAGTGCACCGAGTGAGGCTGCGAAGCTACGGAACAAGGTTTGTTTGGTGGAATGAGTTGCAAGCGAGTATTCTTCCTAAGTTAAGCAACCGGTCGTTGAAAGATTACGCTCAAGTCGTTTTCGTTCAGCGCGGGCTGCTTCATTTCTGTTATCGGCGAACCGATGCACAATGCATTAGCTCTTTTTGTATTTTATGCTGCGTTTAAAGATGAAACTGATACCTTGGTCGTCAACAGACGGGACATCAGCATCTCTGCCTCAGCAGGAGCGATGTCATCCGGGACCTGCTGACCATTTGTGATGTAGCTTAGCGGTATTCCACTGTATTGCTCGCTGCTGGCGAGCGTTGAAAGTGCGCCAACAGTATTGGGAGCTTCATCCAGCTTGGTGAGTATCGCTGCGGTTGGACGAACCGGAGCGAATCCTTGAAGCGCCAGGCGAGTTGCAGAAGCAGAACTTGTCGCATTCAATACCAGGTGAGTCTCGTCGGGCTGTGCACTCCTGAGCAATTCCACCAGCTGATCGATTCTGGCGTCACTTTTGGGGCTGCGTCCGGCTGTATCAATCAACACGAGATCAACATCGCCCAATCGGTCGAGGGCTTGTTGCATTTCGCCAGGCTTTTCGACAACCTGCATCGGTAAGTCCATGATCTCGGCATACGCCTTCAATTGCTGGACCGCTGCAATTCGGAAAGTATCAATCGTCAGCAAGCCTACACGCCGTCTCGCTTCAATACGAAATCCGGCCGCCAGTTTGGCTACGGTTGTGGTCTTGCCAACACCTGTGGGCCCCACAAGTGCAACCACGCGTCTCTCTCCAGGGTGTGTCAATATTGGGCTGCCAAGACGCAATTCCCTGAGCACTGTTCTTTGCAGATGCTCTAACCAAGGTGTTCCAGCGGCCATGGGACCGCTAGCGGCTTCCCCCATGCTTGCCGCAAAACTGACCGTTGTATTGAGCCATCGATCCACGGTATCCGTATCTACGCCAGCCGAAAGCAATTCCAACTGATAGGCCTGCAATTGCAGCGGCAAAGCCGGATCTGCCAGCGATGGAACGTCTTTGACGCGAAGCCGAGGTTCCATCTCCGGTAAAGCCCGTGAGTCAAGCGTCTGCTTGGCTGATTCGATCGGGCTACTCCCTTCTTCGTCTCGTAACCCAGCAGTCACCTCAACATAGGTTCGGCCAAGCCATCCCATCCACCCATCACGCACTTGGCGAGTATGCAGAACAGCAGCCTCAGACCCCATCTGCTGACGAATCTGCTCGAGGGCCTCCTGCAAGTTTGCGGCTCGAAAAGTGCGAATATGCATCAGGGGATCGTTTTCTCTCAATTGACTAGGATGGTTGTCGTCTAATGGTGCAAAAGTCATTGGTCGCTAATCACACCATAGGATTCGATTTTTGTGTCCTGCGTGATCTCGTTGTAAGACAGGACTTTCAAGCGAGGCATCGACGCATTGGTGATCTGTCGTAAACCTGGTCGGATTCTTGGACTCACTAATACGACGGGTGGATGACCCGCTGTAACAAGCTTCTTAACCCCTTCTTGAATTTTCTCGCAAGTGAGGTCTACGGCAGAAGGGCTCATTCGGACAAATAAACCTCGTTCTGTATGCTCGATGCCCGCCGCAATGCGATCTTCCATGGCAGGATCCAAAGCAAGCACGTGCAAACGCCCCTCAGTATCGCGGTAACGGGAAGAGATCGTGCGTGCAAGTCGATGGCGTACGTACTCACACAACCAAACAGCGTCCTTCGTCCTACCTGCGAAATCACCGAGGGTTTCCAAAATGATCCCCAACTGACGGATGGGAATGTCTTCCTTCAGAAGCAAATGCAAGACCTGCTGTACTTCACTGACCTTCATGACCCCAGGGATCAATTCATCAACAACCGTTGGTGAAGCTTCCTTCAATTCATCAATCAAATGCTTTGTGGCGTCCCTTGACAGCAATTCATCTGCGTGCCGCTTTGAAATTTCTTGCAGATGTGTCGCCATCACGGCCCCCGGCTCAACCGTCATATACCCATAGATAGCTGCTTGCTCACGCCTCATGGGATCAATCCATACAGCAGGCTCGCCAAAGGTGGGATCGCGGGTCGGTTGTCCCTCAATCACTCCCGTCGTGTGGCCGCTATCGATTGCGAGCAACTGATTTGGTAGCAAAGTAGCTTTCGCTACCTGACTGCCTTCGATTCGAATTTCATAATCAAGTTCCCCGAGTGTCATTTCATCCCGCACCCTGACCTTGGGAAGAATGATTCCAAGATCCGCTGCCACGGCATTTCTAACACCTGTGATTCGCTGCATCAGATCACCACCACGACTCGGATCCGCTAATCCCAGCAACCCCAATCCGATGGAAATTTCCATCGGATCAATAGTGAGAAAATCCTCAACTCTCTTTGGTGGAGGGGCCGCAGCCTCAGCCTTCTCAACCTCAGCCTGTTCCGCCTCAGCATCTTGGCGACGTGCTGTCTGTCGATTCATCACCACAGCCAAGCCAATGCACCCCAGCCCGAGCGTTGCCATCGGGATTGCAGGTAAGTTCGTCACGATCAAGAGTGTCAAAAAACCACCAGCAACCGCCAAGGCCTTGGGATTTCCAAGCAGTTGTTGCAGGAACTGGACTGGCAAATTAGCTCGTTGAGCACTTCGAGTGACCAACAGACCCGCAGCGAGCGAAATCAACAAAGCAGGCACCTGACTCACCAAACCATCACCAATCGTCAGCTTGGTGAAAAGTGATCCTGCCTCCGTAAATGTCATACCAGCTTGCATTACACCGATATACAAACCACCAATTACGTTAACGATGGTGATCACAATTCCCGCAATAGCATCACCACGGACAAACTTACTGGCACCATCCATCGCTCCATAAAAGTCAGCCTGAGCATTGATTTCCTGACGACGTCGCTGAGCCTCTTTCTCATCGATGAGGCCGGCATTCAAGTCAGCATCAATCGCCATTTGGCGGCCCGGCATTCCATCCAACGCAAATCTAGCCGCGACCTCACTGATTCGGGTGGCACCCTTGGTAATCACAATGAATTGAATCAGCACGATGATCACAAAAATGATCAAACCCACTTCGATCCTGTCACCAGCAACAAATTCGCCGAAGCTCTTGATAACACCGCCAGCCGCGCCCATTCCTAATGAATCAGCACCGGTCAGAATCAATCGAGTCGTCGCCACATTCAGCACCAAACGAGCCAAAGTTGTTGCTAGCAACAAAGACGGAAAGATACTGAATTCCAACGGAGTCGCCACATAAACAGTCGTCAGCAACACAATCACACCGACTGTGATGTTGGCGGCCAGCAGCATGTCCATCAGCATGGGCGGCAATGGAACGAGGATCACCACCAAGCAGCCAATGATGCCTAATGGCAGCACCAAGTCTCGATAGCGCATCAATAATTGCATTTACAATCCCTCGCCCTTGTCATTCGCATAAACTCTTTATGCGTGGCAGTGGGACAGTACTGGAATTTGCCTGCATGGGTCCAGAGAGGAAGCCGAGTCTAATTCTTCGGTTTCACAGGAAGTTTCCCTGCACACAGCAAGGCAACACTTAAAGCGTTACCTGAAGGCCTGTCCGGCTTTGGCCATGGCAGCAGGAAAAACAACGATACTCCCCTTCCCTTCCACTTGCAGCGTGGTTCGCTCGCTTCGTCAACATTGCGACTGGGCTCCGGGACCCTTTGCCGTTACTTCAGATAAATCTACACGGCTTCAGTCTCTTGCACTTGGGAGAAGCCCCGCTGGCTATTCATTCGGAGCAAGGCACTTTTTCAGCGAAGCTTCGATTGCGGGGTGCTGCAAGTACGCATCGCTTTTTTGCTTTCCATATTGCTGCAAAGCTTTGGCCAACCTTTGCGTGGCCGCACCGCTTCCAGGGCGGCGATAGAAGTTCAACAACTCATCCGGATCCTGTTCAGCATCAAACAGCCAAGGCTGATCATTCACAGATAGCACGAGTTTGAAGCGATCATCAACTGCACACACCCACTGCGGTACGGTGCCTGAGTTACGAAGGAAAGTCACCTCATTACCCTGCCCTGCCCCATTGCTGATGAACTGCGTAGTCAAATCGCGCCCTTCGAATTCATAATCCGTTTTGATACGTGCCAATCCAAGTAGTGTTGGCGTCACATCGACCGTTCCCATTGGTTGCATGTAAGTCTGCCCCGCTGCAATACGCTCGGGGAACCGAATCAACATAGGCACACGCGCTGATCCCTCATACGGGTTACCTTTATTCAAGCGATCATGCTCATAGCAAAGGTCCCCGTGGTCCGAGGTCATCATGATGATGGTTGAATCGAGTTTACCGCTCTTTTCGAGCGCCGTAAAAATGCGGCCCAGATTATCATCAATGCATTTCACCATCCCGAAGTATTGGCTCATCTGCGTACCGCGAAAAACCGCATGATTCTTTGCATTACCTAACCACCTCGGTATCGCCACATCATCTCTTCCATATGTCCGCGGTGGCAGAAATCGCAAATGATCATACATACGGTCATAAGGAGCCCTAACGGTGTTTGGGCCATGCGGGTCTGGATAACTCACAACTGTAAGAAAGGGTTGGTCCCCTGCCTCAGCCATCGACTCAATCGCACGATCAGTGAGAAAGTCCGTTGAGAACGACTCTTCATCAGCACCTGATACTCCATAACTCGGCGAGCCTGATTTATCACGAGCATCAACTTTTGCACCAGTCTTGGTTTGGGCAAACTTTTTCCAATGCCCACGATTGAACATGTAGTTTTTATGTTGAAATCCGCCATCGATTTTTGGTGCCCATTCCGGCTTTCCGTTACCACCTAAATGCCACTTCCCAACGAAACTCGTTCGGTATCCTTGATTTGCCATGATTTTGGCGAGTGTCGGAACGTCATCACGCAATTCAGCATTGTTGGTCGGAACGCCGGTGTTCTGCGGGTACAGACCGGTGATCATTGCCGCGCGACAAGGGGAACAAACGGGAGCCGTCGCGTAGGCCCGCGTGCACAAGATTCCATCTTTTGCCAGACGATCAAAGTTCGGTGTCTCAACAACTGAACCAGGCCCCCACATTTCCGCTTGCTCCGTAGACAGTGTCTCACGGTAACAACCAAGTGTTCTGAAATTATGCTCATCAGTAATGATCACTAACACATTGGGGTCACGGCCAGCACCCTGAGCAGCCACTTGCTCTGTAAGAAAGAGGCAACCAATGACGCAAATCAACAAGCCAATCATTTTCATTCTGTTTCTCAACTCTATCCACGATTCGCCAAGGCGATAAATATTTGATACCAAGGCCAGTGTCCGCTTTCAAACATTCTGGCAACACTCCTCGACCAACTCGCTCACTCACTCAACCCCCACACCAAAGCGTTTTCCAAGAGCTGAGGTAAAACCAGACCTCGAAAATCTTCGGTACTACCCAGTGATGTATAAAACGATTTCCCACCATCAGCACGTCTGTAAGTCCATGCGACTGGCTCGGCTGGATGCCCCTTTACCTGCCCTCGCATCAAGACTTTAGCACCCTCGATTAATGGTGAGACCCGATACAAAGAACTTGAAGATGAGTAATTCTTATCCGCATCGATACCCTGCACGATCGGATGCTTCGATCCGGACTCTGCAAAGCTCAGTTTAACTTGCAAATCGTTCCCGTGGTGATTCGTGTAATTTCCACCGAATACTAACTGATCAAAATCTTGCCAAGCTGCTCTACCCTCTGGCGGCTTTTTGCTGCGCAATGAGAAAGCATGACTCGCAGTGCGAATCCCAATGACAGGCTTGCCCTGCGAGACAAATTCACGAATCAAAGCCAATTGATTCGTTGGCAGTGTTCGTCGACGTACGCTTACCACCATCAGATCAGCATTTCGCAGACTATCGAGCCCAATCAACCGATTACGATCACTGGAATCCTCCGCCACGATCGTAAAACGATAGGCTTCCTCTCGATCCTTCGAGAATCGCTTCAGCGACTGCATCGTCTCGTACTCTTGTTCAGCTACGAGCATTACCACATGGGGCCGATTAGCCAGTTTTTCACTCGGCAATTCATCTGCTTTGCCATGATGGGTGACAAAAACCAGACCAAGAACTAGCCACAGCAATCGCACATGCACCATTATCATCACACCGGTTACAGGAAAATTCGACACAGAACGCTCCTATGATAACCTGAACCCAAGCAGGAGCGACGATGAACGAATCCCAACAAAATGTCTGGATCGATGTAATTAATGATCCGTAGAAAACTCATCCGCCAACTGTGGTCACTGCAGGCCCGATTAACCCCTGACCCGAGAGTAACAGCAGGATCAGGGCTAGCCTTTGCGAGGCAGATACCGCAGCGCGAGAACGCCTTCGATAGCGCGAATCGAGTCGAGTGTCGCTTCACTGATATCGTCATCCAGATCGATGATAGTATAGGCGATATCCCCTCGCGACTTATTCAGCAGATCAGCAATATTGAGCTGAGATTCCGCGAGGATGGTGGAAATCTGACCGACCATGTTTGGCACATTTGCATTGGCGATTGTGATTCGACTACCGCCATTTCGAGGCATGACGGCTTCGGGAAAGTTCACCGAATTACGTACCGTTCCATCTTCCAGAAACTCACGCACACTATCTGCCACCATCACAGCGCAATTTTCTTCAGCTTCCGCAGTGGAGGCACCCAGGTGTGGAAAGGAGATTACCTTCGAGTGTTTCAACAACTCACCGGTGGGAAAATCGATCACGTAGGAGTGCAAATGCCCGCTGTCCAATGCAGCCAACACGGCTTCGTCATCGCAAATACCTCCCCGGGCAAGATTCACCAAGATACCACCTTTTGGCATCATCGCGATTCGTTCAGCACTTGCTAAACCTCGCGTTGCATCCAACAGTGGAACGTGCACAGAAATGGCATCACACTGACTGAACAAATGATCGATACTGACTGCCTTTTCGACACCGCTTGAAAGCTGCCACGCGCTTTGAACGGAGATCAGTGGATCGTAACCAACCACTTTCATGCCCAGGGACAAAGCCGCGTTAGCGACACGCAAACCAATGGCGCCGAGTCCAATCACGCCTAGTGTTTTGGAGGGCAATTCTGAACCAACGAAGTTTTTCTTGCCTGATTCGACAGCCGTTGAGATCTCTGCATCAGTCCCATCCAGACCGTCTGCGAATTTCATAGCTCCGTTGATATTCCTTGAAGCCATCAACAAACCAGCCAAAACCAATTCTTTCACAGCGTTGGCATTGGCACCGGGAGCATTGAATACAGGAACACCCAAATTGGTCATTTTCTCGACCGGAATATTATTCACTCCAGCTCCAGCCCTGCCAATTGCCGCAACGCTTTCTGGAATCTCCATGTCGTGCATCTTGAACGACCGCAGCATCACGGCATCAGGATGACTGACCTCGGATGCAACCTCATAATTCTCACGCGGCAGACGCTGCAGCCCTTTGACGGAAATGTTGTTCAAGGTGAGGATTTTGTACATGAGACGACTGGCTACTTTAGGTTGATTGAAAGAGATGGGAACGGGTACCTACTGCGAATGGACTCAGCCATTTTTCGCAGCAAAATCATTCATGAAATTTGCAAGCGTTTCCGCACCTTCTCGCGGCATTGCATTGTAGATGCTTGCACGGATACCGCCGACGCTACGATGCCCTTTCAGACTCACCAGCGAGTGCTCGGCGGCCTCGTCAATGAAACGGTTCTGCAATTCATCATTGGGCAGTGTGAAAGTCACGTTCATCAAGGAACGACACTCCCGCACAGCGTGACCTTTGTAAAACCCAGCATTGGAATCGATTGCATCATAAACCAGTTGTGACTTTTCCTCGTTCTGCTTTTCCATGGCCTCCAAACCACCAATATCATCCGCCAACCATCGAGCCACCTTGCCCAACACATAAATTGCAAAGGTTGGTGGCGTATTCCACATCGACCCACCTGCAGCATGGTTACGGTACTGGAGATAGCCTGGCAAGGACTCGCTACCACGGTCCAACAAGTCACGCCGCATCACGACGACAGTGACTCCCGCCGGTCCAGCATTCTTCTGCGCACAGGCATAAAGCAACCCATATTTATTAATGGGCAATGGGCGGCAAAGGAAATCGCTCGAGGCATCGCTAACCAGAGGAACTGTCTCGGGACAGTCCGGCTCAGTAGGATACTGCACACCTTGAATCGTCTCGTTGCTGCAGTAGTAAAGAAAGGCCGCATCATCACGAACCTGAAAATCACCAGCGGAAGGAACCCGGTCGTAATTTGTATCTTTGGCGTCGTAAATTGCCTCGACGCTGCCTTCCTTACGGCCTTCAACAATGGCTTTTTTTCCCCAAGATCCAGTCAGCAGGTACTGTGCAGTGGCTTCAGTACCCCGCAACAAGTTTGCAGGAATCATGGAAAACTGCAGCGCTGCCCCACCTTGCAGGAAAAGCACCGCATAATCATCAGATACACCCAAGAGTGAACGAAGCGTTGCCTCTGCTTCCTCGATGATGCCCACAAAAGGTTTACCGCGGTGGCTAAGTTCCAGCAATGAGGCCCCCGCCCCCGGTAAACACAGGAACTCTTCCTGAATCTGCTGCAGGACTGGCAATGGCAAGGCAGCGGGCCCCGCAGAGAAATTAAAGGCTCGTTGAGCGGCGGCGTTAACGCTCATTTTGGTGCTTCCTATCCTGAAAAAACTACGAACTGGCGCAACGGCTCAGCCATGATGTAAACGATCAGGGAGGATTCTAAACTTCCCGTGTTCAATCGGGAAGGTTGCGACAACCCGACAGCGGCAATCAGTCGCGGAAGACTGTAAAAGCCCAACAAATGCCGCTTCAACGCGAGCAACGGAAAAAATCACTCCCCTGCGAAAGGGTAGTGACTGAGCAATGGCTGAGCTTCGATTGATGCAAACTGCCGAAACTGTCGACGCAAAACAAAACCTGCTTTGCTGCGGTCTTGCGAACCCACAGGTGCTTTTCACGCCCCCCTAGAAGCCAAACTCCTTCAGCCAGGCATCCACCTGTTTTTCGCTAACAACACGATTTGGCTTTTCGGCTCCATCGCCTACCCTCCCCTGCCCCGCTTGCTGATTTGACTTGCACGCTGACGCTACCTTGCCATCCAACAAATCATCCAGCCAAGGTTGAGCATCACAAAATCCACAACCGCGACGCTTTGCAGCAGCCTGAACTCGATGATCAGACGACACCACCATCAAATTCCGTGGTGCTGAATGTGCAGCGATCATCTCCTCGAGCAAGTCATCGGCCTCGGCATATTCAACAGCGAAACGCACCGAAACGCCTTCTACCAAAAAACTACTGGGTCGCCCCTCGGGTGGCTTTGCTGCGTCAAACACAATGCATGTGTTTTCCCTTTGCAGGTCAGTTAAATGGTCCACCAATCTGCGAATCAGATTCATTCGCTCTCTCTGTAACCACCGGCCATCAGGATCGCGATTCGGTGCCGCGACTGGTGCAAGGACATTGTACCCATCAATCAGTAACAGTAGCGACACAGCGAGACTCCTGAATTTCGAACAAGATGCGACGAGGCTTCTCAACGCTTGATTGAAAAGCTGATTGACTGCAGCAACAACCGCATTCAAAAATACCGATGGGACTGTCGCGAACCAGTAGCACATCAAACACTAGTCTATCTGTTCGACTCCGGTGTCTTGTGAACCGATTCAAAAAAGGTGCTCACTGCAAGAAAACTTCATACTCATTCACGCAGTTTCAAAACAAAGTCAGGATAGTCAACCCGCAATAAAAACAGACCGCGCGCTGGCGCCGTGGGACCCGCTACATCACGATCACGGGCCACAAGAACCTGATCAATCCATTCCACCACCTGCTTACCCCGACCAACTTCAACCAAAGTTCCCACGATATTGCGGACCATGTTGTAAAGAAAACCATCCGCTTCCACTTCGATCGCAAGATCACTGGCCTGACCATCTCCAACCGCCGGAACAATTAAATCACAGGCACGAACCGTTCGCACAGTCGTCTTGCGATCAGCACCAGCAGCCTGAAAACTCTTGAAGTCATGCTCGCCTATCAGACGTCTGGCTGCCAAACGCATTTGGCCCAAATCCAGTTCGCCATGAAGATGCCAGTGGTATCGATAGTCAAACACATCTCTGACACCACCAATTTTCAACTGATACCGATAGCGTTTCCCGATCGCATGACGTATCGCATGAAACCCCTCGCAGGCTTCCTCCGCTCCAGTAACCACAATCGATTCAGGTAGCTTGGAATTAAGCGCACGAAGTAAATGCTGCGGGGAATCACGCCAGACAAGGCTGCAACTAGCCACCTGCGCGTGGGCGTGCACACCAGCGTCAGTACGACCGCTACCGATCACCTGTACCTGGACACCGGTCAAACGTTGCAACGCATCCTGGAGACACCCCTGAATGGTTGGCTGATGAGGTTGCACCTGCCAACCAGAAAAACTGGTACCGTCGTACGCAACCGTCAACTTGAAAGCACGAGTCACGTATGCATTCATACTGGATTACGACTTCTCGATCGACGATGCTGACCGCTTGACCAACAACTCAGCGATCTGAACGGCGTTGGTTGCAGCACCCTTTCGAAGGTTGTCGCTTACACACCAGAATGCAATTCCGTTGCTGCAACTAAGATCTTTTCGGATCCGCCCAACAAACACATCATCTTT
>Ga0315320_10001174_pt1 | contig 21786 bp, 24 predicted proteins | sample M140m21515metaG_FD_203458 | JGI IMG/M metagenome (GOLD analysis project Ga0315320, IMG submission 203458) | Ammonia-oxidizing marine archaeal communities from Monterey Bay, California, United States - M1 40m 21515 | ecosystem: Environmental > Aquatic > Marine > Coastal | place: USA: California... | reverse complement strand
ACTACCTCCACGACCAGCGAGAATCCTACTTGGCCTGGCAGGAGCTCGAAGGCATGTCTACGCTGTATGACCCGCTGTTTATGTGGGGAGGACTCGTCTACGACAAAGGCAGCATCGTCGTACACATGCTGCGGCATACTGTAGGCGACGAGGCATTCTCATTGGCGATGACAAATTACCTAAGTGCACACGCACACGGCAACGTCACCACAGGCGATCTCCAACTGGCCCTTGAGGAGACCCATGGCGCCTCCCTTGAATGGTTCTTTGAGCAGTGGGTTTACCAAGCCCGAGATCCGGCCTACCTGTGGGGTATCACACAGATTGAGATGGATGACGGAAGCTGGCAGGTGGACATTCATATCGAGCAGCGTGCTGACGGCCGCTGGTCGATGCCCATCGAACTTCTCTTGGTCGATGTCACCGGTGAAGACGAAATCGTTGTGGTGGACTCCAGCGATGGCACTGTAGTTTCAACCTTCTGCCACAACAGCATGATCGAGACGGTGGAGTTCGCCCCGCGTGCGCGCAGCCTGTATGCAATGGAGGAGCGTGATGATTCGGCATTCTGGCCTGACGAGGTGTCGTGTGGCACCGTAGACGGGGGCACCACGCCTCCAGAGCCCGATGTGGCCGAGGCGACCTACGCTGATGCACAGCCAGCCCAACCAAAGGGATGCTCCTGCGCAGGAGTGCCATCGGCCCTACACTGGCCATGGTCGATCATTCTGGCGCTGGTATGTCTCGCACGAAGAGACCAGCCTGATCAGTAGGCCGAGACCTCTACCGTGTAGCGATGATCGCAATCAGAAGCGAGCCAACTATCGGAGTAAATCCGGATCCAGAAGTCATCATCACCCGAGCCACTAAACAGCCCACCCAAAAACCCGCCCTCGCCTGCAAAAGATACGGTGAGTCGGCCACTGCCAGTCGCAATGTCCTCCATCGTGTCATCCAAGTACAATTCGACGACATAATCGCCTGCAGCGGCGAAGTTCCCCACTTCGACCCGCACGTTTGGACTGTCGAACCAGTCGTCATCGGCATCGAAATAGATCCAGTCCTCATCCTCGGCACTGTGCAAGGTCATGCCGAGTGACGACGAGTCCGTTCCTGCGCCAACGCCCAGAATGCCTGCATCTCCGTCTACCGTGCCCAAATCGTACGAAGCGTCCTTGCTATCCGATGGCTCAAACTCATCTAAAAAGTCTTCGTTGATTTCGCCGTCACAGTCATTGTCGTAGGCATCGCAGATTTCTACTGCACCCGGGCTGGTATAGGGATCAGCATCATCACAGTCGCCCGCGAGCTCCGAATACCCATCCAAATCTGCATCGTGGGCCAGCGGGTCTCGTATTTCGAGGTTGATGGTTTCCTCAGTCATATTGCCATCTTCATCGGTCACAGCCAGCGTGATCAAGTGGTAGCCAGGGGTCAAGATTGTATCGACAGTGGCCACGCCAGATGCACTCGCAGACAGTGTCCCTAAGATTCCGTCCACATCACTGATCCAGCGGATATTCAAGTCCTGGGAGTCGGTAAAATCATCGAAGACTTCGGCTTCAAAGTGAATCAAGTCGGAGTTCCAAAACCAGTCTCCGGCACCAGGCTCGATAATTATCGCACCGGGACGAGCATCCGCCACCACATCAATGGCAACGCTCTCCGTAGTGGAGTTGCCATCATCATCGACGGCCATCACGGTGATGGTGTGCGGGCCCACGGCGAGATCCATGGTATCCACCTGTACAATGCCACCCGAGTTGGGACTTCCTTCCCACAGCACGCCATCTCGACTCGATGTGATGTTGGCTTCCAGAGTTTCCCAGGGTTGTTCATCGTCCTGGATCTGCGCGATCACAGTGAGCATGTCCCATTGCTGTACTTCTTCACCTTCAAAGGGACCTTCGATGAAAATGACAGGTGCATCTTCAGCTCCTGGGCCATCTCCACCGACCTGAATGGTAATGCTGCTGGTTGCAGACTCTTCATTTAGGTCTGTGACCTGAAGGGAAACTGTATGCAGACCCGCGGTAAGAATACTCGAGTCAAACAACACCAACCCTGCTGAGTCTGCCGCATCATCATCCATGGGGCCATCAATGCTGCTCTCCCACAAGATCCCGAGGTCGGTTGTGTCATCTTGGCTATCCGCGACCAACGCTTCAAAGTGAATGGGCTCTCCCAAGTCAAACAACTCACCTTCTACCGGCGATGTAATGTCCATATTTGGAGGCGTGTTTCGAAACGCAACACTCTTCTCACTACAGCCAACAAATAGGACTGCAGACACTGTCACCGAAATCAGTCGACCAATCATCATGGAAACCCTCGCTCAAGATCGGAGAAAGAATAGACGCGAAACACTCCAACGCCAACCCCCGTCACCCGATTCTCACATACGAATCGAAGGTCCCTGACGGGCGGCACGGCGACGCATAATGACTGCAATCACCTGTGCGACTGCTCCATATAGATCTTCAGGAATCATTTGGCCGATTTTGGCCGTTGCATACAAGGCCCGTGCAAGGGGTCGATTCTCGATCGTGGGTACGCCGTGACGACGAGCCTCGGCCTTGATTTTCATGGCCAAGTGATCGACACCTTTGCACAATACGATCGGCGCAGGTGCCTCATTGGGCCGATACCGAATGGCGACCGCATAGTGAGTCGGGTTGGTGACCACAATATCGGCCCGGTGGACCTCTTGGATGGCCTTCACATTGGCGATCTCTCTGGCTCGGGCTTTCCGCGCAGCCCGAAGATGCGGGTCACCCTCGCTTTCCTTGTGCTCTTGTTTCATCTCTTCCGTGGTCATCATCATTTTCTCTTGAAGCTGCCACCACTGGTAGGCGTAGTCCAAGATTGCAATCACGAGGGCCACGGGAAGTGCGCGAGCAACGACCAACATCGCCATCTCATAATGCACATCGAGCATCCCCTGGATGGTCATATAGGTCATCTCGGGGAGGATACCGGCCTGCTCCTCCAAGGAAGACCAGACCAACCAGCCAATCAAGCCAAGCTTAATGACACCCTTTGCCAACTCGACCAAGGGGGTCGTAGACAAGAAGTTTTTCTTAAAACCAGGAAGAGGGTTGAGCTTGTCGAGTTCAAACTTGATGGGCTCTTTCGGAATCACACCACGCCCCTGAATGGCGCCAACAATCGCTGCACTCAGAAACAAAACAATCAGTGGACCGGCGAGGATGAACACCATGGAGTTCACGACTTCGTTGGCGATATCCATCACGATTGGAATCGAGATGTCCCCTTCAGGAATTGAAGTGAATGCCATCACGAACACGCCGCGGATGCCCTCAGCCATCCGTTGCAAAAACATACTGAGAACCAATGCACCCATGGCGAGGCCGATGGTACCGGTCACCTCACGCGAACGCGGAATCTCTCCACGCTCCCGGAACTGCTGCCGGCGCCGTTCGGTGGGTTCATGGGTTTTTTCCTGTGCACTGTCCTGTTCAGCCATCGTCTACCTCAGTTCCATTTCGGCGAGCACCGCTGGAACGCGCTCCACCGCTTGGCTGACCAAGGCAAAGTGGACTTCGAACTGGTGAGGAAGGATGACGTAGACCATCCATAGACCGGCGACCATCGTGAGGATCATGCCGAGACTAAAGAAGATGTTCATTTGGGGCGCCAACTTCGTCAGTACCGCCACAAAGATATGAATGAGGAAAACCAAAGCCAGGACAGGACCCGACATGCGAAGTCCCGCCTCCAGCATTTCTGCGAAGGTCTGAATCCACATACGCCCGCCACCGATCGGATTGATCACAGAACCGGGAGGAACCACCTGGAAGCTATCGGCAACATTTACCAATAGAATCAAATGTAGATTGGTCCCCAAGAAAACGGCTGAGGCCAACATACTGGCCAAGGTCGAAATCGGACCGTGAGACACCTTAAGCATGGGGTCAAACAACTGGGCTGCACCATGACCAATCTGGTTGGTGATGAACTCATGAGCCAATGAAAGAGCACCAAACATAAATGAGACTACGCCACCGATCGTGACGCCCACAATCACCTCGGTAGCCATTGCGAAAATAAGCAACCCCACCGTGGACCGAACCTCAGACAAAGGCACCATTGGTGCGATAACTGTCGTCATCGCGACAATACAAATCACCTTTGTCATCTTGGGCACACCGCGCGCGCCAATCGCCGGCATGATCATAAAGACCCCGCCGATTCGAGCGGCGACTAAGCCCATGGTTACGAGGAATGCGGTGCTCATAGCCAATCAGTTCTGAACGTTCGAGATCGATTCAAAGCTCTGCGTTCCAAAGGCCATCGCCTGCTCGAGCATCCATGAGCCCATCAACAGCAGTACTAGGAATACGGCAGTGATTTTTGGTACGAACACCAAGGTCATTTCATTGATCTGGGTGACCGCCTGCAGAATCGAGATGAATAGACCCACCACCAGGGCCGCCATCAGGGGTGGACCACAGATGGACATGATTGCCCAGATGGATTGCTGCCCCCACAAAATCGCTTCTTCAATAGACATTATACGCCTCCAAACCCGGCCGCCATCGACCGTACAAGCAAGTTCCATCCATCCATCAACACGAAGAGCATCAACTTGAAAGGAAGAGAGATGATCACGGGAGGCAACACCATCATACCCATGCTGAGCAGCACGTTAGCGATGACGATGTCAATCACGAGAAACGGTAGATACACTTTGACCGCAATCACAAATGCGGTCTTCAACTCGGAGAGTACAAAGGCACTCACCACGGCAGTGGTAGGAATGTCGGCCAGTGTTTCAGGGGCGGGAAGCCGGCCCATGTTCATCACAGCTGAGATGTCGTCCCGCCGGGTGTTTGACAGCATGAACCGCCGCATGGGCTCGATCGCTTTTTCGAGTGCATCCGTAGTGTCCATTTGCCCAGCCATATAGGGCTGGATTGCTGAGTCATTGACCTCGGTAAGGGTCGGTTGCATGATGAGTGCCGACATAAACAAGGCGAGACCAATCAACACCTGGTTGGGAGGAGCCTGTTGCAAACCGAGCGCCTGACGCAACATCGAAAATACAATGATGAACCGTGTGAATGGCGTCATCACAAGAAGCAGCGCCGGGACAAAGGTCAGCGCCGTCATAATCATGATCAAACGAACCGTCGTGGCCACGGGCATGTCCCGAACCTCGTCGGCCATTTGTGAAACCCCTTCAGCCATGGGGTCGGCCGCCTGGGTCACACTCACGACTTCTTGGGCGAACGCAAGACTCGGAGCGCACAACGCCAATCCAACAATAATGAAACGGAACCAGTTCATGCCAATATCTCACGGCTTGAGTACGCACGCTTTGAATCAACTTTCTTCGCATCCACGGATTCCCGACGAACACGCTCACGCTTTGCCAAGACATCTTCGATGAGGTCATGACGTTCACTGTTCACTTCCGCCTCGTCAGCCACATCGCCGTAGCGCTGCGCTGCCTGAGATAGGTGACTGCCAAAGCTTTGTGTCGCGAGACGCAAGTTTGGGGTTGCCGGCTCTGGTTGCGCGGTAGGCACAGGAGCCGAAACTGGGGCCGAAACGGGTGCCGAGACTGGTTCTGGGTCTGGGCCCATCACCGATACAGCATCATTCATAATGTTCGAAGGAGCAGCCACAGCCACCTCCCATGCGCTGACATCAGCCACCAACCGTGGAGAGCCGCTTCCCAGTCCGACCAACAGTCGACGGGTCCGTGAGTCTCCATCATTCAGTTCAATCAACGCCAAGGCTCCATCCTTGCCCAGAGGCTGGCGTGAAACGACACGAATCGCCTCCATTGGAAACTCTTGCTTGCCCACCCGAGAACGAATGATCAGCAACACACCAATGGCGAGAAGACCCAAAGGCCAACTCCACCATGGCCATGCAGCGCCTTTGGCCTGAGCCACAACCGCCTTGTCATGCTGTGTTGGGGTGACTTTCTTGGTCTCCCCGAACAGACGTGCAAATTCTACCTGGTCATCGACAGGTGCGATGTCCAGCGCGGCTTCACCGGTTGGAGGAAGCTCGACAGTGACCAGCTCGTTTGCCTCGACATCAGTCGCAGCAACCGGCAAATTGCCATTGTCAACAGACGCAGACCCATCCTCTTCTGCCACAACAAGGTCGTTGCCGTGAGCAGGTTGGTTGATACCGATGAGGATGAGCGCGAGGAAGAGTGCGCTCTTGTTCATTCCGTTTGTTTCCCTGACGAAGAGACAAGTTCTGTGATTCGGAGGGCCATACGTTCGGCCACCATCACCAACTCGCCGCGTGCAATCAGCTTACCTCCGACAACCACATCAAGTGGCTTATCCATCGGCTGGTCCAGCTCGACTACATCATCTGTATCGAGACTGGCCAAATCGCGAAGTATCATTCGAGTACGTCCCAACTCCACAATCACTTCAACAGGAATATCTCCGAGAAATGATGCGGGATTTTGGTTTTGCGCGTCCGTCATTGAACACCTCACAACTGGTTTACTGACAACACCCCTTCGGTCAGGGGTCTACAACCTTTAGCATCCATACAAAAAAAAATGGGCCTGGATGGCAAAATGTACCCCAAGACCCTGTTTTTATTGAGCTATTTTTTTACACTCTTCGGCGAATCTGAATCGATCTATGACCGTCTACTTCACCGGGTTGGCCCTCAAACACGGTTTTCCCATTCACGCTCACCAGCGCATTTCGGACGCTGCCTACATTAAGGGTGTCCCCCACAGCAATGTTTCTGAGGGTATCCACCGTCAACTGAAGCCTGGCCAACTCAGCCACCATCTCAACCTCTACGGGCATCAGCCCACTCAGGTCGACTGTGGGTGCCTCTCGCTCCCGCTCGATAACCACAGGCCCAGCCAATGCCCGAAAGGCCTGAACCGGTATGGCACAACACAACAGTCCGTAGGGATTTGTTGGGGGTCCAAAGTCAAGAGTGGCTGCGAACACCGCAGTGTTCCGAACATTTCCTGTGACGGAACGCGGGCTTGATGCCGGCGCATCCGTCTCGATACGAGGTATGGGCGCCACAGGCCACCCATCATGAAGCTCAGAGACCAGATCACCACACACCCGGCGAGCAATTTTCTGCTCCACAGGAGTCAAGGCACGTACTCCACCCATCTGGGTATCTTCATCGGGATCTTCTCCCAGCATCGTTCCCACGATTCGACCGAGTAGAGCCCCCTGTAAAACAATCATCCCGGGCATACCCAGCGGATTGAAACGGAGAAGACTATAAATTGCCCCCTCTCGATATTCAGAGTCCTCCAGCACAGCCCCAAGAGACTTCACGTCTACACCCGCCACACGTACAGGGATGTCTACACTAGAACGGTTGACGAGTCGTGCTCGAACCCGATGTGCAACCACACGAAAGAAATCTTCCACCGCTGGCATTGCAGTTTCAGCTTCCTTACTCCGTTGAGTCAGGAGCTGGGTCGCACTCTCTGGGACATTGGTATCGTTGTCACTCACTGAACCACAAACTCCGTGAAATACACACGACGAACCGTAATGGGCTCCAAGACAGCATTCACCCGCGCATGGATGTCATCCTTCAGACGGAACTTTCCATCGATACCTTCAAGCTCTGTATAGCTGTAGTCGCTGGCAAGAAGAATGACGGAGTCGCGTAACTGGGGCATGCGCTTCTCTACGCTCTCGGCACTCTCAATGTCGCTCTCCACCTGAATCTCCATTTGGAGAACCCGACCGCCCGCGGAATCCCGAAGGTTGACCGTGAAGTTACCGAGGTTGGTCATGTCCGTCCCGATATCTTGGCTGCCTTGTTCATCGCCCTCTGCAGCGTCGGCCGCTGCTGGCGCATCGGCTGCGGGATCACTGGCCGCAGTGAGCAACGTCACCGCCCAGCCAATGGCCCCACCAATAAGGAATACCGCTACAGCGCCCAAAATAAATGGGACCTTGCTGCGATTGCCTACCTGTATTTCTTCGCCGCCTTCTTGTGCAGCATCATTTTCGGCCATCGCTACCTCCCGACTGCAGGCCCTAAGGCCTGAACAACGTCGTAACCGCTGGTGTTGTCAGATTGCACAATCAATTCGACACGTCGATTCCAACTTGAATTTCCATCCACGATATCTGCGGGCTGAAACTCCCCCATTCCGCGGGCTTGCATCTTTTGTCCCTCTACGCCGCGCTCCTGGAGCGCCTCAACAACGCTGACTGCGCGCAGGGCTGATATCTCCCAGTTCCGACTGGCATCCCCGGTACCATCTGTGTGGCCCTCCACAAACAGATTGACTTCCTTGCCTTTCAAGGCGTTCGCCACATCCGCGATCAAGCCGTAGGCCGACGGGTGAAGCTCCGTGGAGCCCGGCGAAAATAGAATGCGTTCGTTCAACATGACCTTTACTTCGGTCCGCGTCTTCGTCATCTTGACCAAGTCGTCAGAAATCTTTTTCGAAAGAATCTCTCGAAGCTGGGTAACTATCGGTTTTACTTGATCTTTAGTGCTTTTCGTCTCACTGGTATGAGCCGACGGATTTTTCTGAACTTTCTCCGGTTTGGGCGAATAACCACCCACACCGAACGCTCGTCGGAGCGATTCGATCACCTTGTCCACACGGCCGGGATCATCAAAGCTTGCCATGGCCAGCAACATCACGAAGAACGTCAGAAGCAGGGTCACCATATCTGAATACGTGACCATCCATTCGGGCGCACCACCCTTCTTCTCTTCTTTCTTTTTTTCGCGTTTCTTGCCCAAAACTTAGCCTGCCTCCTGGAACCTCTCGGCCGGCGGCAACTGTACATTGAGGCGATCGATCAAGAAACGTGGACTTTCGCCACTCAGGATGGACAAAAGTCCCTGGGCAATCAAGGCCTTTTCAGCCAACTCTTCAATACTCCGACGCTTGAGCTTCTCTGCGAAAGGAATACAGAACACGTTGGCGATTACAGAACCATAAAAGGTGGTCAACAACGCAACAGCCATGGCCGGTCCGATCGACGATGGGTCCGTCATGTTTTGAAGCATCTGTACCAAGCCGATCAAAGTACCAATCATTCCAAGTGCCGGAGATGCGCCCGCCATGTATTCCATGACGCCGATGTTCACCTTGTGGCGCTCCTCAATCTTATCGAGCTCACTGTAGAGCACATCTTCAATGGCTTCGGGATCGTGACCGTCCACAACCATCTGAATACCGCGTTTCAAAAACTCGTCGTCCTGGGTCCGCGCCACGTCTTCGAGGGCCAACACACCCTCTCGGCGTGCCCGGGTGGACATCTGACGCATGAGGGTCAGCAGTTCCTCTGACTTCTTCGGACTCTGCTTAAACGTGTTCGCTACTGCCTTCAGGCCCGCGACCACCTCAGATGCAGGGTAGGCCGCAAACAGGATGAAGAACGACCCCAAGCCAACAATCAGCATGCTGGTCATGTCGAAGAAAATCATCAACGGCGAGCCGAGCATGATTCCCATGAGAATCAATGCGACGACCGCTACGAGCCCGATGATTGTTGCAATATCCATTGTTTGGGACGACCTCTGTTACCAATGTCGGATGTTTGGACGAAAATGTTGAGGGGGGCCAACATCAAAATTTTTGTCCGTGCACAACAAAGTATCAATCTCCCAACACGACACAGGGTCTCAAGCGCCGTGGCCCGTCCCTAGACTATCAGAGTGCGGAGAGGTCAAGATACTATATTTTTGGTTTATTCCACTGCCCCAATTCAACAAGTAAGGGGAGCCATCCGGCCCCCCTTACGAGATTTCTAAAAAACCGACTTTAGAGCAGTTGTACCAGCTCTTGCAGGGTTGAGTCTGTGGTGGTGATGACCCGCGCATTTGCCTGATAGGTTCTCTGAGACTGGATCATATCCACAAACTGATCTTCCAGATCGACGTTGGCTTGTTCCAATGCGAACGAGATCAGATTGCCTCGGGTACCGGTACCAGGAGTACCTACAGCAGGATCACCCGCATCCTGTGTCGATTGGTACAAGTTGCGCCCAACCCGCTTCAGTCCAGAGTAGGAAGGGAACTCTGCGAGAGCCACTTGGCCCAAAAGTATATCCTCACCGTTGGTGTAGGTTCCACGAAGGTTTCCATTTTGGTCTACCGTCATCTGAATCAAGTCACCGGTGCCAAAACCATCCTGAGTAACAGCCGTCACAGCAGATGGACCTGAAATCGCTCGAACATCTCCGTCGGTTTCCACACCCGATGCATCCAAACCAAAGTCAAACTCAATGTCTTGGTCGTCTGCGCCAGTGAAGTTCCAGGGCAGTGTGGCCGAGGTATTGATCTGAGTAAAGGAGTTGAGCTCACCATCAGCATCAAAGCCCAGCGAACCCGATGCAATCTCGAAAGCAGCCCCGTCGGTTTCCCCTACTTCCCCACCATCCACAATCGCGTACCATCCCCACTCATTCGCGGTTTGGCGTTCAAAGCAGACGGTGGCTGAGTGAGGTGTACCCAGAGAGTCATAGACCGTAATCGACGTTGCGAAGTCCGAGGCGGCTGCAACATCATCAATGGTGTCGGTATTACCATCAAGGGTGAATCCACCACTAAAAAGAGGTGTGGAAGAAAAGTCTGCCTCGGTCGACAAGATTGAAGTCAGTTGCATTTCGCTCGTGGCTGATTGCTGTAGCGCTGAGCCATCCACATGAAGATCCGTCACAATCGTAGACAACTGATTGTCGTCGGCATTGTATCCCTGAAGACGCATGCCACCTGCTGAGACAATGAATCCCTGCTCATCAAGATAGAACTGACCATCTCGCGTGTACATATTTCCCGATTCGTCTGACGGACTCACCTGAAAGAAGCCATTTCCGGAGATGGCCAAGTCGAGCGCATTTGCCGATTCAGTAATTGAACCTTGACCAAACAGTGTGTTGACCGTGTCCGTCGCACCACCCGTACCAATCTGTGTTGGACCGGAAAGACCCATCGAGTCCCGCGCTACCAGGTCGGCGAACTGAGCGCGCGCGCCCTTGAAACCGATGGTGTTGATGTTCGCGATGTTGTCACCAATGACAGCCAGTTTGGTGCCAGCCATACTCAGACCTGAGGATGCTGTACTAAGGGTACTAAACAGGGACATATTGCCTCCTATGGGGGTTGAATGTGCACTCGTTCAAAGAGTGCTGGGGCGGGTGGTCCAATCTGAATCACCATTCAGCCTCCGCAGGAAAACTCCCTTGGTCCGGCTATGGAGGGCGCCCCGCCCTCCGGATTTCGATGTGCGCCTACCGCACAACAATTGTTGAATCGATATTTGTAAAGATGCTTCCAACAGCCTCGTCTCGGGTCATCGCTGTGATGACCGTACGCCGTTGAACGCCGACAATAAATGCGTGCTCGTCATAGAGAACCAGGCTCTCTTTCGCCCCTTTGGACTCGAGTAAATCGACGGCTTCCGTCAACTCTTCCGTTGCCTGTTCATTCAGCTCAATTCCCCGACTCCTCAGACGGGCCGTGGCATGCCGAGACCACCGGAGCTCACCAGTCTTTTCGGTTTGCCACTGATCTTGGTTTTCTTGACGAGCCATCAAGCCATCAAGGGTCTCCCCAAACCGGCCATCAATCTCACCACGGGCATTACCAGTCCCCGAAAGATTCGGGCGGAACTCGCCAAATCCAACGCGGACGATGCTCATTGATTGCCCTGCTGTGTAGAGTCATCATCGCTCTCGGATGCAGAACCTGAATCGTCCGAAGCCCCCATTGTTCCCGTGCCAGTATCGACACGGAGAATAGCGCCAATCGATACTTCTACACCATCGATGGATGGTATCGGAGCACCGGTTTCATAGGACATCTCATTGATGGTCCCTTTGATGACACTGCTGACTTCGAGTGGGTTCCCATTCATATCGAATGCATTGATCGAGATGTTGTACTTGCCTTCAGGGACTCGTACTCCGTGAACGTCTTTGCCGTCCCAGACCCACGAGCCGTCACCTGCAGCCACACCCTCAAGCTCTTCACGTGCAATCATTTTACCGTCTTCATCGGTAACGGTGATGGACATATGGCCAGCCTCCGCCGGAGCCTTCCAGTGGAGCTCTTGACTGCCTTCGCCGTCGTAGGGAACAACATCGCTGTAGGCGGTCACATTGCGCCCAAGGAGTTGGGTCATGGATGCGTTGTTCATCGAGGTCGTTGCAGCATACAGATCACCCAAAGAAGAGTTCACTCCCATCAGCTGTTCCAACGATGTGAACTGGGCCAACTGAGCGATGAACTCTTCGTTCCCTTGTGGGTTCAATGGGTCCTGATGCTGCATCTGGGCCACCAACAGCTTCAGGAAGGATTCCTGACCCATCTCGCTAGACGCATCCGGTTGGCTAGCGCTGGCGACTTGGGTCTCGTAGCTGCTTACATTTTCGAGCGATCCGATCATCCGGTTCTCCTTGAAGGGTCTTCAAACCCTGGGAGTGAATCTTCGGATGATTTGGCGTATAGTTTTAGCCCTCAAATCATATTTTTTATATTTATTTAATTTTGTTACAAACAAACAAATCCCGTAGCTTTTGGAACTCGCCAAAAGCTACGGGATGAGCTGCCCGACCCCAACCCGAACGTAAACGGTCGGTCATCGTGGTTTGTTTACACGATACGATTAACCAAGCGTGCATTCATGCCGTCTTGCGCGAGACCTTGAGCCCCCTTCACAACACGGGCAGAGTCACCCTGATTTGATTCTTTGTTTATGGCAGGTTCAGGAACAGAATCATCCGCGCCCTCCCCATGTGCATCCGCACTAAACTGACTCAAGTCAAGCCCCTGTCGAGCCAGCCGCTCATCCATCTCTGAACGCATTTCGCGGTACTCCTCAAGAACTTCCTGAGGAGTCTCGAGGCGAATACTCACCTCTTCAGCTTCTCTGGTCATCGCCAACCGGACTGTTCCCATCGAATCATCGATATCGATATCGATATTACTGGGGTCCTGGATAGCCAATTCTGGAATTTCACTGGCCTCAATGGTCATGGCATCATCCGCCGCTGACTCCACCGCCTTGTCCTGATCGAGCGTTATTTCAGCATTCTCATTCCCAGCCACAGCCGCATTTATATCGGCCTGGGTATTGGTTGCACCCGCATCGGTCTGCATCGACACACTCGAAGCAGGAACTTTGACCGACTTATCGACTGGCGTCAGCTTACGCGCTGCACGAACTAACTGCGGAACATCTTCCAACGCTTCGAAATCACCATCAACAGGAGACTCAGTTTTGATTGACTGCCCTTCAGCTTGCTGTTTGAGCTCTTCAGGTGAACGGGCAATGGCCAGTCCGGGTCGTGATGCGACCTCGGCCACTCGATCTTGAGAATCCACTTGTAGCGACTGTGAATCGGCGATCTCGGCGGCCGTCACGGTACGACTGGAGTCGACAGATACTGTTGGTCTTTCTTGACCCATCACCGCCTTCAAGTCGACTTGATTGTCTAGCTCGGCCAGTACTGCACGAATGCCCTGAAGACGCTCCTGCCCCATATTCAATCGATTTTCCGAAACGGATGAATCTCGCACATGCTGAATCATCGAAAGATCGTCCGCGTCGCTCGAGACATCCCCTGCTCCAGGCTTCACAGCGCTCGTCACAGTTTCACCAGCCTTGTTGCCCAAGCCATCCACTTCACGGAGGGCGCCGGATTCAACATATGAAGCCATACCCGAATCCGAAAGTGATGAAATCGGCGACGAAGACAACTGAGATGGGGCTCCATTTGCGGAAGCGGTGCTCTCACCCCCTTCACCCTGAGACACCCTCGTCGACGCTTCGCGCGCCACCATACCGGAGGACTGTTCAGGAAGAGTAGCGTCGACCGCGCCATCAAATACTGTGGACTGTGTCACTCCATTTTCGTGCCCAACCGAAGCCGGTTCTGGTTTCAAATCGCCCTTATCGCCAACCGCCATGACAGGGATCAGGCTCTCCGTTGGCTCAAATGCTTCTGTTAAGGCACGCTCTAGCCCGTGAGCAGAAACGGCCGCGACCACACCCTCACCAACGGCGGGATGAGACAATCCTGAACTGTCTTCCGCAGACCCTGATTCTGTCAGCCCAAGATCTCCAACGACAATATCGGCAGACATCACCTGTTCGGCATTCAACACGCCAGCCGTTTCATCATCGGCCATGCCAATCTGCATATTCCACGCAACCATGGATGCGACCGTCATCGATAAACGGTCCCAGCTCACTGGGTGATTCTGCTTCACGCCTTCGGTAGCAATCACAACTTGGGGCTCACCGGCCTCAAGCTCGGTGTTCAAGCCTTCAATAATTGAGCACTCATTGGATCCAGCCAAAGCCGAGTCAATCGCTTGCTGCCACGCCAGTTCATGAGCCTCACCGGCCCCGGTCACGCCATTCAGACCCGGCATCCCTTCTGGACCATACGCGGCCTCAGAAAAAAGCCCTGACGTCTCGATGGTTGTACTCACAGTGCCCCCTGCGGGAGGGGTGGGGCCCCCAGTTTGTCGGCAAAGAACGCTGCTCGAGCAGGATCCATTTTTGCCATTGCTTTTCCAGCCTTGGCGGTATTCATCCGCATTAAAACTTCCAGAGCAACCACATCCTCTGTCTTATCGAGGACTGCAGCCGCTTGCTTGTCCCGCATCGATTCCATCATTTTCACCAGCGTGGTGACGCGCAGCTTCTGTTCTTCGTCGAGTTCAACCAACATCTGCTGGATCTCGTCACGAACATTCTTGATTTCTTCAAGGCGCGCCGCAAGATCGGCCTCAGCCGTCCGGAGGTCCGCTTCGCGCGCCTCCAAAGTAGCCTCTCGACGCTTCAGGCCGCGCTCTTTCTGATCGAGCAGGTCCATGATGGCCTCGGCGCCACGGGCCTGCTCTGAACGGATGCCCTGATCGATGTTTCCGGGTGCTCCCACAGCGTTGGCTGCAACCCCTGCAAACACTCCAGCAACCAATATGACCAATACAGCTCTCTTCACGAAACACCCTTGCGCTTCCAGCGCTGACTGCCCATCGCATCGAGCTTACGGGCCTCTTTTCGGCGTTCTTCAAGCTTTCTACGGTCATCATTAATTTCGATGATGCGCTCAACCACACGATGGTCTCGGCTTGCCCGAACCAGTTCATGCTGGCGGTCGGTTACCTTTTGAGTCCGCTCTTCTAAGCGACCCTTTTCACCCCGAAGGCGGACTTCCATCTTCATCCGCCAAGTGGCCGCTTGCGCAATCCACACAGCCTCTTCAGAAGAGTGGTCCTCCTCTCTTGAGGCCGCCACAGCATCCTCAATCTCGACCACCCGAGCCTGCTGGGCCTCTCTGGCACGCTCCGCTTCCATAAATGCGTGCTCCGCACCCTGCTTTCGGTAGTGCCGGATTCTTTGAAGAATGGAGAGCGCGTCTCGCATGAATGCCCCTACAAGTTGGTGGACATCCCCCGCTTCGGTCAGCGGCGCTGCGTCCTTAAGCCTTTTTCACGCCTTCTTTGAGGTGGGGGCGTTTCCGCAATCGTAATCAAGCGCTGAACTGCATCTTTAAATGGAGTGGGCTCCCCCACACCTTGCTGTAAAAAGCCATCGATGTGCTCTTTCATCGCTATCGCCTGATCAACCTTGGGATCGGTGCCAATACGATACGCCCCCAGACGAATCAATTCTTCATTTTCACGCCAAGTAGCGATCAAGTCCCGCATCGAACGAGCGCATGACTGATGCTTTTCCGTCGAAGTCATATTCATGGTTCGACTTACGCTCTGTAAAATATCGATCGCAGGATAATGACCGTGGTGAGCAATCTTTCGTGACAACACGATGTGGCCATCGACAATTCCGCGAACGGTATCGGCGACCGGGTCATCCATATCATCACCCTCAACGAGAACTGTCGTAATCGCGGTGATGCTCCCCTTGCCAGCCCCCGGTCCGGCCCTTTCCAGCAAGCGTGGCAAGAGCGTAAAGACAGATGGGGTATACCCGCGCGTAGCCGGAGGCTCTCCAGCCGCCAGGCCGATCTGTCTCTGGGCCATGGCAAGACGGGTCAGGCTATCGACCATCAACATGACCCGTGAGCCACCATCACGGAAGTGCTCCGCTACACTGAGCGCAGCCTGAACAGCCTTTACGAGCAATACGGGCGCACGGTCTGAGGTGGCGACAATCACAACAGATCTCGCCAGACCCTCTGGCCCAAGATCTCTCTCCAAAAACTCACGCACTTCTCTGCCGCGCTCACCAACCAAACAGACCACATTGATGTCGGACTTGGCATTCCGAGCAACCATACCCAACAGGGTGCTCTTTCCCACACCGGAACCAGCCATAATGGCCACTCTCTGGCCTTCGCCCAGGGTCAACAAACCATCGATGGCACGAATTCCTGTCGGAAGTGGAGACTCGATTCGAGAGCGAGCCATGGCAGCAGGCGGATCGGAATGCAACCCTTTCCGCACCGGGCAGTCACGAAGAGGAAGTCCATCCATCGGACGCCCAAGCGGATCAATGACTCGCCCCAGCAAACCAGGACCAACAGGAATGGTCAGGGTCGTCCCCCTCACCCGCACAGCGTCACCATGCGAAATCCCTTCAAGTTCTCCGAGTGGCATCAACAAGGCACGATTCTCGCGAAAACCCACGACCTCGACCTGGGTTTCTCCAATGTCTGCAATCGCTCCAACCGCCACGCCGGGGAGTTCCGCCTCGATAATCGTACCCACGACCTGCAGAACCCGGCCGACCTGTCGAACTCGGGTTGCACCCTCAAGGTGATTCTTCAGTCCGGATAGTCCCAAGGTGCTCACTCTTCACCCACGCCTTCGCCCTGCCATCCCTGGACGGCCTCGGCCAGCCCAGTCAGGGCCGCACCCAAAGTGGCATCTACTTTTCCACCATCGGTCTCAGCGACAATACCGCCATTGAGATCAGAGTCGGGCACAACCTGCCAACCCGCTCGATCTCCAATCAAATCTCGGGCCACGTCTTCGTCTTCTGGTCGCACACGAATGATTACATTCTGCTCACCAATAAGGCGCTCACCTACTTCCGCGAACCGGTCACGAAGCATGTCCGCCTGTAAAATAGCCGAATCACTCACCACCTGACGGACGCCCACAACAACCAACTCACCGAGCATATTGCGAACCTCTTCCGCCCACACTGCACGCGAAGCTTCGATTTTTTCACGAAGGCGTATCAACTGCTCTTTCTCGAGCTGAAGCTCATCACGAACAACTGATAGCGCACCCTCGGCATCCGTTCGCGCCTCAGCACGCGCCTCATCCAAGCGTATTTCAAGCTCTTCCATTGTGGATGGAATTACTGGACCCAACTCGGCAGGCTCTCCGTCCGAACCATCAATTTGTTCTCCCACCTCAGGTCCAACGGTCGGCACCGCCTTCGCCTCTGACGGCAAGCCCACCCCTTCACCGGAACCCATGACCCCAGCATTGAATGCGCTCGACTTCTGTAATGGTACGAATTCTGACATCGTTGATTACTCTTGCTCGTCGTCTTCTTCGGCACCGATCGAAAGGTAAATCGCTCCTTCTTCGGCCAACTTGAGTGCCGTCGCCACGATGCGCTCCTGCGCTCCCCGGATCCGACTCTTGGGTACGGGCCCCATAATCTCCATTTCCTCTCGAATGTCCTCTGCAGCACGACTCGATACGTTCTCAAGGAACCGGTCAACTTCAACCGGCGTAGCACCCTTGAGACCAAGAATGAGGTCGTCCCGGTCTACCTGCTTGAGCAGGGTCTGAATTCCACGGTTCGTCAGTGTCATCAGGTCAGAGAAGAGCACCATCCGCCGACGCAGACGCTCAGCAAGTGGGTTGTCTTCATCTGCAACCACTTCGAGAATCCGGTCATTCTCAGCCTTGGCAAGCCGACCCAACATACGGGCTGTGCGATCGACTCCACCGACTTCCAAAAAGTCATCATCCCGACCCAAAGCCTTGGTGATTGCGGTGGTGACGTCATCGATAAGCTCGCCTGGAATCCTCTTCAGACGTGCCATACGAACCGTTACTTCACCCTTGTCTTCTTCAGGCATCAAGCGCATAATTTTGGCTGCGTTGTCGGCACCCATCAAAGAAAGAGCGACTGCCTGGGTTTGAGGGTGCTCATCTTTAATGATGGCAGCCACAGCCTCGGGCGGACGATTTCCGATAAAGTCGGCGAATTCGGTATTGACCCGTCGCTTTAGAATCGGAAGAATTGTTTCGCGTCGCTCCTCTTCCAACAGATCTGGAAGAATCTTATTCACGAACTCCGGACCCGTTCGGGGCATCAAACTGACCTCGTACAGTTCTCGTACAAAGTCTCCAACGATTCGCTCAATATCTGGCCCTTCCACACGGTCAATCTGGGCCATAGCCATCCCAACACGACGCACTTCATCGTCATTCATATGGTCGAGCAAGCCCTTGGCCAAAGTCCGTTCGAGATACATGACCAAAATGGCTGCACGCTCAACTCCGGTGTAGGTCTCATCAGTATTTTGTAGCGCGAGCGCCATATCGGACTCCTAGTTGTGGACCCAGCGGCGGAGGACCTGAGCCGAAGCATCCATTTGGAGCTCGACCAGACGATTAAGATCTTGTGCTTCTACAGGCTCGAAGTTGTCGACGAGCATTCGAAGACGATCAGCGAGATTCATGCCTTCTTCTCCCTCACCCGTTTCACCGCCACGGCCAAATCGGCCGGATGCGCGAGCAATGACATCACCTGGCCCACGACCACGTGCGCCTGCTGCATTTGCAGCCGTAATGGCGCGCATCACAGGAAGAACAACAAAGGCGAAGAAGAGAATCAAGGAAACCAGCGCGACCACATATGGGGCCAAATCAGTCGGGTTCCAGGTGTCACCCACCAACTCACTCGCATCCACACTGGGGTCAGAGAACGGCATGAAGGTCACAGCAATCGAGTCACCACGCTCCACATCGAAGCCCATAGCCACCCGTACCGCCTCATCAATCTGCTTCTTGACCGCATCGACGTCGGCGCCGCCACCGGCCGCAGCGACGAGCTCTTGAATGCGTGAATCGTCAACCAGAACCGCTACATTCACGCGTTCAATCTTTCCTGCGCGCTGCACGATACGTCGCTGCGTAGTCGTATAGTCGTAGTTGGTACTGAGTTCGTTTGTGCTTCGCTCCGTGTTGCCCTGACGCGCCGCACCAGCATTTTCGGGAAGGTTGGCATCCACTCCAGGGACACCACCCGCCGTCTGATTCTTACTTTCCTCTTCACGAACTTGCTCTGAGATCACGAACTGTGTGGTGGGGTCAAGCTCTTTGGTCGTACTCTCAACCATCGTTGGATCGAGATCGACAGTCACCGCAACACTCATCGCATCTTCTGAGCCCAAAATCGGTGTCAGAGCGTTCACGACTGTTCGCCGATATCGGGCCTCATAGGCTTGACGCGCCTCGAAGAGCTTCGGGAGACCCATGGTCATTTCATCGGAGTCCGTCTCTGTACTTAAGAGGCGTCCCTTGTCATCAACAAGGACCACATTGCTCACCTCAAGACCATCAACAGCACCCGCAACCAAAGCGGTAATACCGCGAATCTGATCCTTCTTCAGGCTTTGTCCGACCTCAAGCTGAACAGTGATGCTGGCAGATGCAGGGCGCTCTTCCCGAAGAAATGCGGACCGCTCAGGAAGAACAAGGTGTACACGGGAGGCCTTGACCTCATCGAGAGAGTTGACCGTACGAACCAACTCGCCCTGCAAGGCACGCTGATAGGCCCAGCGCTCACGCTGCGGTGAAGTACCAAGCTTGATGTTTTCCAGGGTCTCAAAGCCTGGATTCTTACCTGCACTGGCAGTCTCAATCCGTGCACGACCCATATTGGCAATGGTGGCTTCAAGGCGAAGACCATCACTCGAAATCCGATACGGCACACCTTTCTCTTCAAGAATGGATGCTGCGGACTGGACCTCGCCAGGATCACTCGAAGTGAAGACTGGCTTCCACGTATCTTGCGATGCCCAATAGAAGACTCCACCGAGTGCAATCAACGACGCAAGGACCGCTGCGGTGAAGATGCCGCGTTCCCGGGCTCCAAGCCCGAGGTAAAAGTTCTTCATCTGCTCAACATATTGCTGCACGGTTCTGCTCCCCTGGGGGTTCACAGCCCTATCGGTCAATGTGTCATTCGCTTTAGGCCAGGAATCAAAATAATCTAATTTAAATTGATATTAGGCTTCAAACCTATGTTTTAAGAACAAAAAAAGACGCCCCCAGATAACTGAGGACGCCCAATATAGATGAATAAGGTCACTCACAAGACCCTACACACCCAAAATCTGGATGAGATGATAATCAGATCGACATGTTCATGATCTCTTGGTACGCACCCACCACCTTATCTCTCACTGCAGCCATCGTACGGAGCGTGATGTCCGCCTCTTCCAAGGCAATCATCGTGCCATGAAGATCGGTGTCTTCACCGGATGCAAGCTTGGCGAGTTTGTCATCGGCCGTCAGCTGCTGATCGCTCACGCGATCGACGGCATTTGCGAGCTTATCCGCAAAGCCACCCTTGGGACCAACCCCAGCTGATGAACCAACCCCACCAATGCCCTCACCGGCCCGGGGTTCTTGAATCGGAATGCGCGGTGCGCCAACACTTGTAATCGTCATGACTAATTATCTCCCAATCTCAAGGGCATTTGATGCCATGCCTTCTGTCACATCCAGCACGTTTGCATTTGCCTCATAGGTTCTTGCTGTGGTCATCAAGTCGACCATCTCTTCTAAAACATTCACATTGGGGTAGGCCACGTAGCCCTCCCCGTCTGCATCAGGATGCCCTGGGTCATGAACCATCACAGGGGGGTCATTTGACTCGACCACACCCATGACTTCGACCTGCGACATCGCACGCTCGAGATTCGACCCAAATGGGTCATCGCTCACCGCCTGCAGAATCGGCAATTGCTTCTTATACGGGCCACCTTCATCGGTGCGAGTCGTACGGGCATTCGCCATGTTTGAAGCCACAGTCTGCAGCCGAAGCCGCTGGGCGGTCAGGCCGCTTGCTGTAATTTGAAGTGTATCCAATAGATTCATCTCGACCTCCTCAATCAGCCGCGTTCACCGTTGCTTGCCGCAAACTTCAACATCGCCATCCGGCGACTCAGTCCACGACTCACACCACTAAACAGCGTTGCATTTTCTTTGAGTCGTACGGCTTCCCGTTCCGCATTGACAGAGTTTCCATCGGCCACCCAAGGGGGAGCCTCAATCTCTTCAACGTTGGGGTCACTCACATTCGCACCCAGACCAGCGTTGTGAAGCGCATGCGTCGCACGTAATCGAACACCTTTGCCTTGATTCACCGCCTCCCCCAACACTCGGTCGAAGGGAATAAACTTGGCCTTAAATCCGGGGGTATCGGTGTTTGCCAGGTTCGATGCCGTGAGTGTATGTTGCGCCATTCGAAGATCGAGAACTTGTCCCAATCCATTGTGCAATCCATCAAATAAAAAGCCACTCATCACATCTCCAGACCCAACGGAAACCCGCTCGTCAAAACTCCATCGGACAGTGGATCGATCTCTTTAGCTCCAAGACCAAAAAAAATGGACGTCTTCAAAAAAGACGTCCACCAATCATTCGATATATAGCCTTACTGGGGCTGTTTCCGACGCTCAATCTCGGCCTGCAAATCAATACCAGCCTGATGATCCTTAGAGAGTGCGGCCCATATATCGGTACCCTCCTCGAGCTGTTCTCGACCCGGCTCATCTGGAAACTGCCGAGATGCTGCAGCCAGGTACTCCGCATACCGGCTCT
>Ga0315320_10001172_pt1 | contig 21800 bp, 24 predicted proteins | sample M140m21515metaG_FD_203458 | JGI IMG/M metagenome (GOLD analysis project Ga0315320, IMG submission 203458) | Ammonia-oxidizing marine archaeal communities from Monterey Bay, California, United States - M1 40m 21515 | ecosystem: Environmental > Aquatic > Marine > Coastal | place: USA: California... | reverse complement strand
ATTTAATAAAAAATTTCAAAACTTTAAATCAGATAAGAAAAATTAAATGTCAAATGCACCTTTGATGCCAATGGCTACAGCTGTTTGGTTGGTTGAAAATACAACTCTTACTTTTAAACAAATTGCAAATTTCTGTAATTTGCACGAAGTTGAAATTCAAGGAATAGCTGACGGCGAAGTTGCAAAAGGAATTAAAGCATATAATCCAATAATCTCTGGTCAACTTTCTAGAGAAGAAATTGAATTATCATCTAAAGACGAAAATAGACCTTTGCTAATCAAAAGTACTGATATTGAAATTTCTAACAATGAAAAAAAAATTAAGAAATATGTACCTTTATCTAAAAGACAAGATAAACCAGACTCTGCGTTATGGTTAATCAAACAGCACAACATGCTAAAAGACTCGCAAATTGCAAAACTCGTTGGGATAACAAAAAATTCAGTCACTTCAATAAGAAATAAAAGTTATTGGAACTATAATAATTTAAATCCAAAAGACCCTGTTGCTTTGAATCTATTCAGTCAAAAAGATCTCCTAGAAGCACTAGAAAAAGCTGAGAGAAGAATAAAAAGAGAAAAAAAAGAAAAAGAAAAAGCAAAACAAGCAAAAGAAATTTCAAACATTGAATAAATTTAATAGACATCAAAATTTTATAGTGATAATCACTCACATTTAAAAATATTTATGAAAATAGAAGTTAAAGATAATAACATCGAACAAGCACTTAGGGTCCTTAAAAGAAAACTTCAACGTGATGGTTTTTTTAAAGTAATAAAATTAAAAAATACTTACGAAAAACCTTCTGAGAAGAAAAAAAGAATTTTACAAGAAAATATCAAAAGAGTTAAAAAGTTAAATAAACTTAAAAATAGAATTTAACTATACCGCGGGGTGGAGCAGTCTGGTAGCTCGTCAGGCTCATAACCTGAAGGTCGGCGGTTCAAATCCGTCCCCCGCAACCAATTCTACCAGATTTTAAAATTAGATTTTTTACTATCTACTAGAAATGCTTTAACAGTTTCTATTGTTAACTGATCAAAAGACTTTCCAAATTTTTGAATTTTTTCAATAATTGAAGGAGGAATTGTAATGATTTGACAGCCCAATTGTTTGGCTTGTAAATAATTATAAGGCTCTCTTACACTTGCCCACAAAATTTCAACATTTTTAAACTTTTTAGCTAACTTGATACTTTTTACAAATTCTGGAACTGGGTCTTTTCCTGTATCCCCTGCTCTTCCAGCAAAAATAGAAATAATTACTTTTGTTTTTTTATTGATTACTTTTAAAATCTTTTCTGTTTGTTTGGCAGTATAAACAGCTGTAATATTTAATTTAATATTACTATTATTAAGTTCTTTTATTACTTTACCTGTAAAACTATTTCTTGAATTAACAACGGGTACTTTGACGTATACATTTTTACCCCAGCTGTTTATTTTTATACCTTGTTCAATCATTGACTTTTGATCATCGGCAAAAACTTCTAGAGAAACGGGTTTGTGTCTGCAAATTTTAAGTATTTGTTTTGAATAGGATTTATAATCTTTAGCTCCTGCTTTTCTCATTAAGCTAGGATTGGTAGTAAAACCTTTTACAATTTTAAATTTATTAAATTTTTTTATTGAAGATAAATCAGCAATATCACAAAAAATTTTTGTATTCATTAAATCTATAAATTTTTTGTAATATCTTCTGTCATTTTTTTTGCATCTGCAAACAACATTAAAGTATTTTCTTTATAAAATAGATCATTATCTATTCCTGCATATCCAGGTGAAAGACTTCTTTTTACAAATAAAACAGATTTACACTTCTCCACATCTAAAACTGGCATCCCATAAATAGGACTTTGTGGATCAGTTTTTGCAACTGGATTTGTTACATCATTTGCACCTATTACAAAAGCTACATCTGCATTAGCAAAATCATTATTAATTTCTTCTAATTCAAATACCTCATCATATGGAACATTTGCTTCTGCCAATAAAACATTCATATGACCAGGCATTCTACCTGCAACGGGATGTATGGCGTATGAAACTTTTATATCATTCTTCTTTAACGTATCTACCATCTCTCTCAGAGCATGCTGAGCTTGTGCAACTGCCATACCGTAACCAGGAACAATTATTACTGATGACGCATTTTTCATTAAAAAAGCAGCATCATCTGCATTTCCACTTTTAACTGGTTTTTGCTCTTTATTTTGTGATGAAGTTAATTGTTCGGTAGCTCCAAATCCTCCTAATATAACATTAAAGAATGACCTATTCATCCCTTTACACATTATATATGATAGAATTGCACCTGACGATCCAACTAATGCACCTGTAATAATTAAAGCTGTATTTTCTAAAGTAAAACCAATTCCAGCTGCTGCCCAACCTGAGTATGAGTTTAGCATTGAAATCACAACTGGCATATCCGCACCACCAATTGGAATTATCAATAAAAAACCGATTAAAAAAGAAACTGCCAATAATATCCAAAATAAATTAGAAGATTGTGTAGAGCAAAGTAGATAAGTTAATACAATTATTGAAATTAAAATTAAGGCATTTAGCGGATGTTGTCCTTTAAAAGTTATCGGTGAACCTGACATTATTCCTTGAAGTTTTAAAAAAGCAATAATTGAACCTGAAAAAGTGATTGCACCCACCGCTGCACCAATTGACATTTCAATTAAGCTTCCAAGTTTAATGTTACCTGGATATCCTAAATTAAAAGCCTCTGGATTTAAAAAAGCAGCTATCGCAACAAACACAGCTGCGAGCCCAACCAAACTATGAAAGCCAGCAACCAATTCTGGCATTGCGGTCATTGGAATTTTATAAGCAATAAACGCACCAATTAATCCCCCGACTAAAAGAAAGATTAAAACAACTATGAATCCAGTTGAAAAATTTCCAATAGATAAAAAAGTAACTGTAATTGCAATAATCATTCCTAAAATACCAAAGAAATTTCCTTGTCGTGATGTTTCAGGTGAAGAAAGCCCTCTTAAAGCTAAGATAAATAACACCCCTGAAATTAAATAAAATATGGCTGATAAATTTGCTGATAACATTATTTATCCTTTTTCTTTTTTTTATACATTGCAAGCATTCTTTGGGTTACGAGAAAACCTCCAAAAATATTAATCGCTGCTAGTGATATTGCTAAAAACCCAAAGATACTTGAAGTGTTAAATATAGTGTCAGAGTTCCCTGCCAAACCTGCAATAATTGCGCCTACAATTATGACAGATGAAATAGCATTGGTAACTGACATTAAAGGAGTGTGAAGTGATGGAGTTACGCTCCAAACCACATAATATCCTATAAAAATTGAAAGGATAAAAATACTTAATCTAAATATAAAAGGATCTATTTCCATAATTTTATCAATGTTTTTTCAATTATCTCGTCTTCTAAATTTATATTAATTTTATTATTTTCTTTATCATATAAATTCGACACAAAATTAAATACATTTTTTGCATATAAATTAGATGCTGAAGTTGGTAGTTTATTTAAAATATTACTTTCCCCCATTATTTTAACACCATTGCTATCAATAATTTCATCAACTTTAGTGTGCGCTGTATTTCCACCTTGAATAGCAGCTAGATCATAAATTATTGAACCTGAGCTCATATTATTAATCATGCCTTCTTTAATAATCACTGGTGCTTTTTTTCCTGGAATTAAAGCTGTACAAATTACAATATCAATCTTTTTTAAAGTTTCAGATAACAGTTCTTCTTGTTTATTTTTAAAATCATCTGAGGCTTCTTTGGCATAACCCCCTTCAGTCTCAAGATTTTCCGCACCTTCAACTGTTAAAAATTTACCTCCTAAACTTTCAACCTGTTCTTTAGAGGCCATTCTAACATCTGTTGCAAATACAATTGCACCCATTCGTTTTGCAGTTGCAATTGCTTGCAGTCCTGCAACCCCCGCACCAACCACTAATACTTTTGCTGCTGGTATTGTTCCTGCCGCAGTCATCATCATTGGAATTGCTTTTTCAAAATGAGCGAACGACTCTACTACTGCTTTATAACCCGCAAGGTTTGCTTGTGAGGATAGTATATCCATAGACTGAGCTCTTGTTATTCTTGGAAGTAATTCAAGTGAAAAAGTATTGATATTTTTTTTAACTAAATCATTTATCTTATCTTTATTTTCATATGGGTTTAACACACCAATAAATGTTTGATTTTCTTTTAATAAAAAACTTTTGTCATCATCTAATAAACCCAACTGAACAATAATATCTGCATTAGTTATGATTTCTTTTTCATCTTTTAAAATTGATACTCCTAATTCTTTATACTCTTCATCTTTAATTCCAAGATGACTTCCATAATTCTCAGATAATGAAACTTCAAAACTAAGGGATATATATTTTTTTGCAATTTCAGGAGTAATTGCTATTCTTTTTTCAATGTTTTGATTTTCTAAAATTGATGCAATCTTCATACATCAACTCTACAATAAGAATATTGCCATTAAAACTAAAACACCAATAACCGCGACAGTTCCCCACAACACAAACTTTGTAAAATTATTCCATGTATTTTTATGGTTTTCATTATCCATAAAAATTACTTCTGTCTTGCTTTAAATTTTGGGTTAGTTTTGTTAATTACGTAAACACGACCTCTTCTTCTTACTAATTTAGAATTAAGATCTCTTTTTTTTATAGACTTTAATGAGCTTTTAATTTTCATAATTTTTTTAATGCCGGCAACGTCCTACTCTTCCGTGCCTTAAGACAAAGTACCATCGGCGCTGAAAGGCTTGACTACCGAGTTCGGAATGGGATCGGGTATAACACTTTCGCAATAATTACCGGCAGTGGTTTTATACATAATTAAACTTTATTGTAAACATCATTTATCTCTTTTTTTCTATGATTTTCGATAGTTTTTACAGAAGTTTTGAACGTAGTCTTTTAGATTAATCTTTCCAAAATATTTATGTATCTTATTTGAAAGACTTAAATTACTTAAGGCTGATGCATACCTCTCACCTTTTCTGGAAGGTAAGTATCTTATTTTATAATCAAATAATTTAGCAAGTTGATTAATAGTAAAACTTTTTTTATTTGAAATACTATAAAATTTACATCTATTTTTTTTCCAGGCTAAAAAGCAAATTTTTACAGTATCTTGAATGTGTGTGAATCTTCTTGATTGAGTTCCTGGCTTAACCACAGGTAATGGAATTTTATTTTTATAATGATGCTCAAAAATACCAACTACAGTCGCCATTTTTCCCTTACAAATTTGTCTTGGTCCATAGACATTATAGAAGAATATTACTTCATATTTAAAGTTAAACCATTTTTTTAAATTTTCTAAAAGTTCTAAATTTTTGGATTTCGTAAAAGCATAAGGTGATAAATTTTTATCTCGTCCATTGTTTCCTAAAGATGCTGATGTTGCTGAATAAATTAATTTAATTCTATTTTTTAAACAAAAGTCAAATACTGCATGTGAACCAATTGAATTAGATTGAATACATTCGTTCATATTTAAAAAACTTTGATAAATTCTTGAAAACTCACCAAAGTGAAAAATAGCATTAATACGATTTTTATAAATTTTTAATGTTTGTGAAATTTGTTTAGTGTCAGATTTTATATATTTTATTCTTTTGTTTAAAATATGATTTTTTTTAGAACCTGATGAATAATTATCTATACTAATAATTTGTAATTTAGTTTTTTTTAAAAAATATTCAATTAAATTTGATCCAACAAATCCACTTCCACCTGTGATAACAATTAAATTTTTCATATATTTAAAATAATATTTTAGAAACTGTTCAAAATATTTTTTTAGTTCATCTTTTAATTTTGTTATAATTAAAGTTTTCTATACTTTTAGTTATTTTAGATTTTGTTACAATCATGGAATTAAAACGATATTTCTTTAAAATTATTAAATTATCAATTTTTAATATTTTACTAATTATGTTACATTTTTCTAATATTTTTTGACTTAAATGAAAGCTGATAAATCTTGCATAAGTAGTAATCATGAGTGTTTTTTATTTATTTTTATATTTGTGATTAAAGTATTATTTAATAGTCTTATAAAAAGATAAATCTAGTATAAGAATAAAAAATGTTAACATTAAAATTTGCAATAATATATGTTTTAATTAGTTCATGTATTATTTATTTATCAATATATTTAAGATATTTTGATAAACCTAACAAAAGAGGAATTCATAGAATACCAACCATAAATACAGGTGGATTAATTATTTATTTATTTTTTTTAAGTGTAATCTCTCAAGGTGAGTTTAATCATAATATTGAATTAATAGTATCAATAGGATTTTTTGTTTGTTTAACTGGTTTTATAGATGATAGAATAAGTTTAAACCCCTCAAGTAAAATTGTATTAGTAATAATTCCATCTATTTATTTAATTTTTAGTGGAATATCTATAGATAATTTAGGTCAATATGAGCACTTAGGAAGCTTAGAGTTGGGTAAATTTAAAATTCCATTTCTATTACTAGCTATTGGACTACTAATTAATGCAACAAACTATATTGATGGAATTGATGGTTTACTTTTAATATTTTTTATAAGTTGTCTCATATATTATATTTTTTTAATTGATGATATTAAGACAATAAACTTATTGAAACTTTTTGTAATAGCAAGTTCACTGAATTTGATATTAAATTTACTTCCTTCTAAAAATAAACTTAAAGTATTTAGTGGAGATTCCGGGAGTTTATTTATTGGTTTTTTTATAAGTTTTATAACTATTGATCTTTACAATAGCTTCAATATTCACCCTGCAATTTTAATATGGCCATTGTGGTACCCAATTTATGATTTTCTTTTTGTTAGCATTAATAGACTGATACATAAAAAATCCATTTTTAAGCCAGATAATACTCACTTACATCATGTAATAAGTAATAAATTTAATAATAATAAAATTTTACCAATAATTTTATTTATAATTTTTAATTCTTCAATTATTTTTCTTGGATATAAGATTAGTGAAATTTCTAAATTATTATCATTAGTCATTTTTACAATAGGGTTTACTTTATTTTTTATAATCAGATTATTTGCGTTTAAAGGATTTAAAAAATTAATTTAAAAAACCTTACTCTTTTGAAATTAAAATTTATTTTTTTTTATTTTCTAAATTAATTCTTTATTTACTAATGATTAGTAATTTTTTTTTTAAAAAGTTTAGAGACAATATCAATAAATATAATAGTGATTTTACTGCTCCAAAATTCATATAATTTTTGTAAACTTTGTATCCGTTGATTAAGCTAAGTAACTTATTTGATGAGAGTGAGCCTTTAGTTTTACGGTAATAAGTTAGTTTAATATCAAGCCCTTTTATAATTTTAATTTTTTTTATTATCTTTAACCATAAAACATAATCTTCTTTTGTTTTTATTTTTGGAAATAAAAGTTTATTTTTTTTAAGTAGGCTTAATTTCAATATTACTGTTGATAAACCTATATCACATGATTTGACTAAATCTTGAAATGTAATTTTTTTCTTTACATGGCTAGATGAAATAATTTTATTATCAGTGTTAATGATATGATATGATGTATGTGAAAATGTAAGATTATTTTTTTCCATATAATCAACTTGAATTTTTAACTTATTCTTTGACCAAATATCATCGCTATCTAAAAAAGCAATATATTTAGAATTGCATGCTCTAATTGCTATATTTCTTGATTCTCCGGCTCCAAAATTTTTTTTATTGTCTATAATCTTAATGTTAAATTTTTTTAAAAAATTTTTTTTTTTCAAATAAATTTGAATTTTTTCTAAATCTTTTTTAAAAATATCATCATAAACAATTATTAATTTAAAATTTTTATAACTTTGATTAAAAACTGAATTAAGAGCTAAGAATAAATATTTTAAATTATTTTTATATGGAATAATAATTGTTACAAATGGCACAAATATTTATATGAAACGGTCAAACCAAAATCAATTAATTTATTTATATAATTAGAGATGAAGAACTTTTAGAATATTTTTATAAATATTTTAGTAACTTTGAATCTGATAATATTAACTTTTTTTAGTATATAATTTTTGTATGATGGATAATAAAGTTTTATTTTATTATATCTAAAATTTTCAATGCTCTAATATTATGAGAATATTTTTTGCTTAATTTATAATTATTTTTTGAGATAATTTTCATCTTTTCTGGCTTGTTAATTAATTTAGTTATTTCTTTTTTCCATGCGAAAACATTATGGTAATTCTTAACAAATATTGCATTTTTGTTTTCAGTAATAATCTCTTTTAAAACATTAAAATTTGAGCACATAATTGGTCTTCCAACGCTTAAATAATCAAATAGTTTTAAAGGAGATGTATATTTAGTTATATCACCAACATCACCAGCAACAGTTATTGATGACGTATAAGGCATCAATAACAAATCCATATCCAATAAAATTTTTGAGATTTTTTTATATGGCACATATTCATTTAAGTATAAGTTTTTTTCATTTTTTTTTGAAATTGGCAGGTTTAATTGTTTTTTATTACCATATATGTAATAATCGTTCTTAGGATCTATCGAAGCTAATTTAATAATTAAATCTATTCCTCTGGATTTATATAATGATCCAAAATATCCGATATTAATTTTTTTTTTGTTTATTTTATATTTATAGTTTTCTTTGATTGATGAACCACTAGGTAAAACAATAATCTTGTTAGATTTAGTTGAGTATTTACTTATGTAAACATATTTTACATAATTTGTAATAGCGATTAATTTTACAAGATACTTTGAGTTAAAAAAATTGAAATTTTTTACAATAAATCTTACTATTCTAGACTCTGTGTCTAAATCATGATGTAATTCTAAAATAGTTTTTTTTTTAAAAAGTATTAATAAAAAACAAGTAAAAAAATTTCTTGTAATATAAATATCTGGCTTAAATTTTATACTTTCAATAATTGACAAAATAGAAAATAAATAAAACTTAATTCCAAGAGGAAATTTTTTAAAGTATTTTATTTTTTTAAATTTAAATTTTGTTTTAATTTTATAAAAATTAAAAATATTACTACTCGAGGCATTTGTTGTTATTAAAATAACATCATTTTTTAATTCTGAAAAAGCTTCACACATTTTAACAATTTGAATTGCACTTGCATTTGTTGAGGGAATTGCAGTATTTGCTAAATAACAAATTTTCATTTTTAATAAAATTACAAACTTATTTATATATATTCAAAACAATTAATGAAGAGCAAATAGATATTTTTTATTTATAGCCTAAAATGGGCATATAATATTTAATTAAGATAAAATTACTTTGTTTTAATTATTTTAATTTTATTAAAACACTGTGTTTTGAAAGATATCTACATTCAAGCTTCTTATTAATTCCAAGTACTTCCTGAAAAGTTTTAACACTTTTTCTTATTTCATTTATTTCAATCGAAGGGAATTTGGGATTTTCCTTTTTGACTTCAAATTTTCCTTTAATGAAAAATTTCAATATTCTGCCAACTAATCCATTAAAATTCATCAATTGTAAGCGCCATTTGTATGTCAACCAATTATTAGGTCTCGACAGACTCTGATCATCTAAACTTTCCCATATTTTAATAATTTTTTTTGCTGCTAGCTCATTTTCATCAAGATAAATCTTTTTAGAGAATTTTTTTGGAAGTTGGACGCTCAAATCTTCTTGATTATTAGATTTAATTTTTTCAAAAAGAGCTTTTATTCTATTTAAAAGATCTTCCTTTGATCTTACTATATACCCTAATTCATTTGTTAAACAGTTATTATAATTTAAGTCCGGTGAAACGTATGTAATCAATGGTTTTTTTGATATTAAAGTCTCTACAGCTGTAGTGCATCCATTATGCATTACAGCAAACGAATTTTTAACCCATGAAGTGATTGAGCCCTCACGATTAATATGAACATTTGGAATTCCCTCTAATAATATTTTCCAACATTCAATACTTTCAACTGGGTGAGGACGTAAAACAATATCAAAGCCATTATTATGTTTGCTCAGATATCTTATTGCCTCAACAAAAGTAAATGCCTTTAAATAATCATTAGCTTGTACTTTAAATAATTCTTTAAAATAATCTGGATTTCTTTGAAAGTACCCAAACTCTGTATGATTTTTTATTCTTTCATGAAAAGCGACACTATCACAAACGCTCATACTTGATGAGATCAATAAAAAAGGTTTTGTAGGTGCATTTTTTGGCAAACCCCAATACTGTAAGAAAATTGATTTCCAAAGATCAACACGGGGTGAACCTGTCTTGTGTATCTTGGCAGAATACTTTTGATAATTTTTTTTAAGTGACTCATCATCATCTTCTCCCCATGTAAAAATAGCAGAGGCTTGTTGAATTGTTTTTTCAGAATATCTATTTTTTAACATTTGATCATAATCATAATCTGCAACCCCGCTCTCTTCATCCATGCTTGTAACTTTTGAGCCACTGTTAATAATTTTATTGTGTCTTTCTATTTTCAATTTACCTGGTGAAATTGATTTAGTATGAAATATTCCAGGCATAAGATGTCCCCTAATTATACCTTTTTCTAAAGGCTCTAAATCTGATACTATAACTTGATGTCCTCTGGCTGCTGCCAGAGTTGCTAATAGCAACTTACTATCAATTTCTCTTACAGCTACTTCAACATGAAGATAAATATTCAAAAAAATAATTCCTGTAATAAATAATGTATAACTTTTTTAAAGTTATCAATAATGAAGTTAAAAATATTGTCAATGTATTTATCAGCACCCATAATAAACTAATTATTTTAATACTTTGATGCGAATATTTTTATACAAGAATAGCTATAGCTAGTCCTAGGAAATAATTTGATTTTGTTTTTTTTGTTTTTTTATTTTTTTTCCAAAATTTTTTTTGATGTAAAGAAAATCATTACTTATAGAAGGTCTTAAAAAAGCAAAATCTATCAAATTTATTTTTTCACCTATTTTAACTGATCTTCTTGCGTATATTCCTCTTCTTATTTTTTTTATTAATTTTTTTTCAGGCTTTGAAATTTTTTTATTATATTCACCTAATTGTTTTTCGATTTTTCTAACACCAGTAACCAAATCTTTTAAATCAGAAAAATCAGCTGATAAAGCGTGATCTCTAAAATTTGAAAAATTCTTATCTAGTGTAAAATGTTTTTCAATTATTTTGGCTCCCAAAGCAATAGATGCTAAACATGCTTCATTTCCAATTGTATGATCAGAATAACCAATATTTATATCAAAATTTTTAATTAAATAACTGATTGATCTTAAATTTGCATTTTTATCCTCGACTGGATAACTAGTAACACAGTGAAGTAATGAAATTTTATTTTTCATTTTTTCTTTTCCAATTCTATCTTCGATTGTTTTTATTAAATACTTTAGATCTTTAATGTCAGTCATTCCTGTTGAAATAATTAAAGATTTTTTTGAAATTAAAACTTTTTCAATTAATGGAAAAAAATTATTATCTCCAGAGGCAATCTTAATCGTATCTGAATTTTTTATCAAGAAATCAGCACTTTCTAGATCTAATGGTGTTGATATAAATTTTATTTTATTTTTATCAGCTAATTTTTTTAAAAACCTAAATTGCTTGTATGATAATTCAAATTTTTTTAACTGATTAAATCTTTTTTTGTCTTCTTTTCTTATAAAATTTTGAGTTTTGAACGTTTGAAATTTGACTGCATCTGCTCCAGCTTTTGCAGCTAAAACAACTAATTTTTTAGCAACAACAAAACTGCCCTCATGATTATTACCTACTTCAGCAATTATAAATGTTTTTTTTTTTAATTTCATAAAATCAATTGATTTTATTTTATAGAATTCCAAAAAGTTTTGTACCAGGAAATATACTTTACATAACCTTTATCAATTGGATTTAATGGATTATATCCAAGTAGTTTTTTTGCCTTACTAACATCCAAAGTACCTCTTTCAGGCATAAATTTTTCTTTTTCTTTATATAAAACTTTAACGTCTTTAAATTCATTTTTTAAAATTTCGAGTAATTCATTGATTTTTCTGGAGCTTCCAAATGTTAAATTAAATGTTTCATTCTTGGCACTTTCTTTTTCACAGCAAAGACTTATGCCCTCCACTAAATCTTCAATATAAGTAAAATCTAATCTATCTTCACCACTACCATTAATATTAATATCAAGTCCTTGTATTGCATTTTCAATAAATATTTGACCAACTCTTCTGCTTACACATCTTTCACCATAAAGAGCTGAAGGTCGTATTATTGTGTATGGTAAATCAAAAACCTGTTTATATGCTTTAACCAAAAGTTCTCCAGAATATTTCAAAGTTCCGTAAATACCAATTGGAACACAAGGCATATCTTCCGTAACCTCCTTTGATTGAAAATTTCCGTATACCATGCTTGAAGATAAATAAATTACATGTCTTTTTTTTATTCTGGCAAAATCAAGTGTGTTTTCTAAAGTTCTAAAACTATGATCAAATGTACTATGTGGATCTTTATTTGATTTATTGGCATGAGACACTGCAGCTAAATGAATAATAACATCTGGATTTATTTCTTCATAAAGTTTACTAATAGCATGATAGTCTCTTGCATCTTGAACTGTTAAATTAATTTCATTTTTATTTAAAAGTTCTAATCTGCTATTTAAAATTGACCTATATAAATTTTTATTTTTTATATCACTATCTGTAAATGAAAGTATATTATTTACTGACAAACTATCAGTTATAAAAACTTGATTACCTTTTTTTGTAAGTTTTAGTGCTAAGTTGTGTCCAATAAAACCACATCCACCAACTAATAATATTTTTTTTTTCATATAATTAAACTAGCTTACTAATAGTTTTGCAAATTTTATCAACCTCTCTTATCTTTAACTTGGGGTATACTGGTAAAGATATATTCTCAGAGCCATATTCAAGCGAATTTTTATATTTGATGTTATTTAAATTATATTTATTTTTATAATATGACATTTTTGGTAAGGCATTTGAATAATGAACGCTAACACCAATATTAAGGTTTTTTAATTCTTTTAAAATTCTATCTCTATTTTTACAGAAAACTTGAAATATAAAATATGAGCATTCCTTTGAATAAGGCATGCATTCTATGTTTTTTATTTTTGATAAATTTGATAAATATCTTTTTGCTAATACATGTCTAGTCTTTAAATTTTTTTTATAATTTAAAATTTGGTTTATTCCTAATGCAGCTTGAAAATCGGTCATTCTATAATTGTAACCTAAAAATTTTACGTCATAATCACCTTGTTTTTTTCGATCTTTAATATCTTTATCGATTCCAAAAGCTTTTAATTTTTTTATTTTATCAAAAATTTTTTTATCATTAGTTATTACCATGCCTCCTTCACCAGTAGTAATTTGTTTTGTTGGATAAAACGAAAAACTTCCAGTTAGTCCATAATTTCCAACATGCTTTTTTTTATATTTTGTTCCGACAGCATGCGCGCAATCTTCAAGCAAAACTAAGTTTTTTTTTTTACAAAATTTTATGATTTCCTCTATATCACATGGGTAGCCAGCCATATGAACTATAATCACTCCTTTTGTTTTTTTTGTTAAATTTTTTTTAATATCTTTAAGCAATATGTTGCCAGTAATTTTATTTATGTCTGCAAAAACAGCTTTTGCACCAGTATATTCAATTGCATGGGCAGTAGCTGTATGTGTCTGAGCCGGTACTATAACCTCATCTCCTTTTTTAAAGCCTGAAGCTAAACATGATAAGTGCAAACCTGCCGTACAACTAGATACAGAGACTGCATACTTTGATTTTGTATATTTTTTAAATTCATCTTCAAACTTTTTTGTATATTTGCCGTGTGTTAACCATCCACTTTTGATTATTTTTCCAACAAGGTTTATATCCTTCTGTGAAATATTTATTTTACTAAATTTAATTTCTTTCATTAATATTCAATCTTAATTTTCTTCTTTAAAATTATTGATCTGTCTGCAGCAAAACAAACTTTCATCAAATTGTATTGATCTTTGAATGAAATAATTGAATTAATTTTTTTATCAATCAAAATATCAATAAAATTTTGAATTATCTTTTTTCTATTTTTTTTATCAGGATATTCATAATCTAATTTTTTAAAGTGGGTTTTTACACCTTTTTTGCTGAACATAAAAGAACCTAAAAAATTATTAACTAAAGTTTTTTTCTTTTCAAAAATTTTAACTTCATGAAAATGGTGGTAAATTCCAGCTGCATTAGCTGTGATCTTAACTATTACATTTTTTGGAAATTCAAAAATATAAACTAGAAAACTCTTTTTTTTAAAATTTGTTTTTTTTGTTACTATATCGTTGCTGTAAGAAGTTACATATATTGGTTTCTTCTTTAATAGCCACATTATTAGATCAATCATATGAATTCCAGCACCAAGTGTAACAGAGTATTCTTTAATTTTAGATCTCCATTGAAATAATTTTTGTCTTCTACCCCAAATATAATCAGCTTCTATATAAAAAATATCATCTATATTAGTTTTTTTTTTAAAATTTAAAAATAAAGAATTTGCTCTCAAAACAAGATTAGAGATTATTTTTATTTTAGGTTTTTTTTTTAATAATATTTTAATTTTATTTAATTGCTTAAGATTTAAACACATAGGTTTTTCAACAATAATATGTTTATTATTCTCTATGCATTTTTTTATTTGATGAAAGTGATCATCATCATAACTTGCTATTGAAACAAGATTAATTTCTTTACTTCTGAAAATTTCTTTTTCATTTGATACTACTTTTATATTTTTATATTTTAATTTTAATTCTTTAACTTTTTTAGAATTTTTTTCACAAATAATTTTAATCTTAGAGTTCCTGTATCCATTGATTGCTTCAAAATGTTTTAAACCTATACCTGATCCTATAATTGCTGCATTAATCATAAATTGAATAATTTTTAAATTTTTTTTTATCTATTTTTTTCAAAATTTTAACAAGGTCTTTTTTATTGTCTACTGCAAGTTTAATGAATCGAGTTTTTAATTTATTTCTAAAATTTTTGATATAAAAATTTTTTGAATATCTGTAAAAATATTTAGTCACATGTTCTTTTTCTAGTTTACCCATTTTATGTATATTTTTTTTTAGTATATTGGTTCTTATAATTTCAACAGATTGACCTTTTGGAAATGATCTTGGAAAAATATTAGTAACTAAATCATATTTCTTATTTTTATTAAATATTGATATAGCTTGATCAACTAGTTTATAGTCTATTAGAGGGCTATCACCACTTATACGTATAAAGAATTTTTTTTTTTTTAATAACGCTAAATCTAAAATTCTCTTTGCCACATTTTGTAAACTGCCTCTAAAAAATTGAACTTTTATTTTTTTTAAATATTTTACTAATTTTTCATCCGATTTGTGATTAGAAGTTGCTACAATGATTTTTGAAATTTTTTTGGATTTTAATAATTTTAAAATTACATGGTGAATTAAAGGTTTGCCATGGACAATTTTTAAAATTTTATTTGGAAACCTCTTTGAGCTACATCTGGCCTGAACTATAGCAAGCACCTTAAACCCTACGAATTTTTTGACCTACAAGATATCTACACTTACTATCAGTAATTTTTTTTGAATTTATATTTATAAATTTATAATCTAGCTTATGATTATTTGTCATAACAATTACTATATTTAATATCTTTAAGTTTTAAGATTAAAATTCTATACTCTTTTTGTTAAATTTGAAATTCTTTTCATATAATTAATAAATAAACAATAAAATTACAAGCAAGGAAGCTTAGGACAATTAATTAAAATAAATGAAGATTGCAATTTTTTTTAATAGCTATCGTGGACTTAATGTTCTTAACCACTTAATTAAAAAAAAAAATTATACAATTGATGTTTATTTATCTAAAAAAAATCTCAATTCAAACATATTAAAAAAAATAAAAAAAAAATACTTAATTATTAAAAAGTTAAATTTCAAAATAATTTCAAAAATAAAAAAAAATAAATATGATCTTTTAATAGTAGCTGGATGGCCCTTAATATTTCCTCCAGAACTAATTAAAGCTGCTAAATATGAGACTATAAATTTACATGCCGGTAGACTACCTCATTACCGAGGAGGATCTCCCCTTAATTGGCAAATAATTGAAGGTAATAAGGATATTTATATTAGTATTACTAAAATGACAAAAAAAATAGATGCAGGGCCTATCTATATTACAAAAAAAATTTTATTAAATACAAAAGAAAATATCAAACATTTACACAATAAAGTTAATAAAATTTATCCTTACATGGTTGAAAATACTATTCAAAGAATAATAAAAAAAGTTAAACCAAAAAAACAAAAAACAAAATTTGAAAGATATTTAAAACAAAGATCTGATAAAGATGGAAAAATAAAATGGAATAAAATGACAGATTATCAGGTTTTTAATCTAGTAAGAGCTATCACAAACCCTTATCCTGGGGCTTTTTATATCTTTAAAAGAAAAAAAATTAGATTACTTAGTTGTAAAATTTCAAAAATAAAAACATTTATAGAACCTGGTAAAATTTTGTTAAAATCAAAAAAAAAATTTGTGGGATGTAAAAAGGGATGCATCCAAATAATTAAAGAGAGAACAGATAGCTAAAATTATGTGTGGAATAGCTGGATATATTGGCAATAAAAGAATTTCTTCAACTAAAAAAAATGAACTTTTTAAGTTGATGCAAAATAGAGGTCCTGACAGTAGTGGTTACAAATTAATTAAAAATAAAAAAAATTTTATACACTTTTTTTTTACAAGGTTGGCAATTATTGCACCAGAAAAAAGTTCTAATCAACCATATACTTATAAAGATAAAACATTAATTTTTAACGGTGAAATATATAATTATTTGGAAATTAGATCTGAACTTAAAAAATTTGGTTATAATTTTAATACAAACTCTGACACTGAAGTTTTAATAAAAGCTCTTGATAAATGGGGAATTAATTGTGTAGAAAGATTAGAAGGGATGTGGAGTTTTTTTTTTCACGATAGTTCTAAAAACAACTCTTATCTTTGTAGAGATAGATTTGGTGAGAAACCTTTATTTTTTTTTAAAGAATCTGATGAAATATATTTTGGATCTGAAATTAAATTTATCAGATGTTTATTTGATAGAAAACTAGATGTTGATTTCAAAAAATTAGAGAATTTTTTAAAATTTGGATATAAATATATTCATAAAAATAATAAATCATACTACAAAAACATTTATTATGTTCCCTCTGGAAGTTATCTAAAAATAACAAATAATAATATAGAAGAGTTTAAGTATTGGAAAATTAAATCCAAAATAGTAGATGTTGATGAAAAAACTTATTTTCAAAATTTAAAGGAAAAACTTTTTACATCAATACAACTAAGATTAAGGTCAGATTTTCCAATAGCTTTTCATCTAAGTGGTGGAATAGATAGTAATTCTTTAGCTTTTATTGCAAAAAAATATTTTAACTACAACTTAAAAACGTTCAGTGTAATCGGCACTAATCCAAAATATGATGAAAGTAAAATGATCAATTTTGCCAGTAAACAATTAGGTGCTGAACATACAAATTTATCAATTGATGTTAAAAAGATTAATTTTATAGATATTTTAAGAAAGCAAATAAGTTATCATGATAGTCCTGTTACAACGGTAAACTCACTTTTAAATTATATTTTATATAAAAAAATTAAAAAAGATGGCTTTAAAGTATCTATAACTGGAATCGGAAGTGACGAAATATTTTCAGGTTACTATGATCACCATTTACTATACCTAAATGAAATAAAAAATAGAAAAAATCTTTATAAACAATCATGTTCTAATTGGAAACACACCATTAGCCCCATAGTTCGAAATCCATTTTTAAAAAAAATGAACCTTTACATTAATAATCCAGCATTCAGAAAACATATTTACCAATTTGATAGTTTTAAAAAAGATTTATTTTTAAATAATAAGAGCCCAAATTTTACAGAAAAGAGCTATTCTAAATCTTTAATGAAAAATAGAATGGCTAATGAGATGTTTAATGAAATCGTACCTGTTGTCCTTAAAGAAGAAGATTTAAATGCGATGTATCATTCAATTGAAAATCGTTCTCCCTTTTTAGACTCAAAGCTGTTTGAGTCAGCATTTAATATGCCCTCAATATATTACATTAAAAATGGAATGGCAAAATGGCCATTGAGACAAATAATAAAAGATTGTGTTCCTGAAAAAATTCGCTTGAATAAAATAAAAACAGGTTTTAATGCATCCGTAAAAGATATTCTAAAATTTAATAATGAAAATATTGATTTCTTAATGGGTGAAAGTGAAATATTTGATATCATAAATAAAAAGAAATTTTTAAAAATAATTAAAAATAAAAAGCAATTAAGTGGTGTTGAAAGTAATTTTATATTTAATTTTTTGTCAGTAAAATTATTTTTGGAAAATGAAAGATGATATATTGTAATCATTGTATCTTACCAGATACCAGACCCAATATCTTAATTTTGCCAGATGGCAAATGTACAGCTTGCCATAATCACCAAAATAAAAAAAAAATAAATTGGAAAAATAAAAAAAAGGATTTTGAGAAAATTGTTAAAAATATTAAAAATAAAAATAATTTGTATGACTGTCTTATACCGGTTAGTGGAGGAAAGGATAGTACTTGGCAAGTTTTGAAAATATTGAGTTATGGACTTAACCCTTTAACTTTCACGTATAAGCCCATTTTAAGAACCAAAATTGGTCAAAGAAATCTTGATAATTTAAAAAAAATTGGTGTTCACCATATTGACTTCACCATAAATGAAATTGCTGAAAAAAAATTCATTAAAAAGGCTTTTTTGAAATTTGGAGCAGTAGCTTTACCAATGCATATGGCTATGTGGAATATTTCATACAATTTGGCAAAAAGTTTTTCTATACCCTATATAATTTGGGGAGAGAACTCGGCTAATGAATATGGAGGAAGTAAAAGGGATCAAAAATTAAAAAATCTAAATAAAAAATGGATTAAAAAATACGGGATAAACTTCAATACAACTGTAAAAGATTGGGTAACCAAGGATTTAACAAAAAAAGAGTTGGCTCCATTAATTAAACTGAAAACATCTAGAAGTAATGAAAAAATTCCTATATCAATTTTTCTTGGCGATTATTTTAATTGGGATCCCTTAGAAACTTTTAAAATTGCAAAAAAATTTGGTTTTAAAGAAAATTCAAAAGGACCTAAAACTGGTATATATAAATATGCTGATATTGATGATGATTTAATATCTATACATCATTATTTAAAGATTTATAAGTTTGGCTTTTCTAGAGATTATGACAATCTTAGCTTAGAAATTAGAAATAATAGATTATCTAGAAAGCTTGCAGTAAAATTAATAAAAAAAAATGCTTTTAAAGTACCCAATCAAGATATTTTAAAATTTTGTACTTTAATAGGTATCAGTAAAAGAAAATTTTTTACAATATGTGAAAAATTTAGAAATAAAAAAATATGGCACAAAAGAAATGGTTGGAAGCTAAAATTTCCCATAAAATAATATTATGAGATTAAAGAAAATTCTCGAGTGTCATTGTTTTTCAAATTCAACAAAAAATAAAAAAAATATTGAATTATTTTATAATTATCACTCACCTCCCCCATTAGAACCAATATATAAAATTAAAAACTATAAAAGAAAAATTATGAGATGTAAAATTTGTGGTCATTTCACAGCAAAGCATGAAATTAAAGTTAGTGAATTTTATAAAAAAAATTACTCATTAATTTCACACGGTGATGATATGAAAAAAAAATTTAATAAAATAAATAATTTAAAGTCTAGATCAGATAATTTTCATAGAGTAGAACGTGTTCTATCATATTTTAAAGATTTTAAGAAAAAAGAGATAGATTTATTGGATGTGGGAAGTGGGCTATCTATATTTCTATATCAACTAAAAAAAAAGGTAAATTGGAAACTAGTAGGTGTTGAGCCAGATATAAACTTTGTGAATTTTGCTAAAAAATTAAATATTAATGTTGTTCATTCAAATCTTAAATCAAATATATTTAAGAACAATAAATTTAATATTATTACAATGAATAAAATTATAGAGCACGTAAAAGATCCAGTTAAATTATTAAAAATATCAAAAAAACTATTAATTAAAAATGGATATGTTTATATTGAAGTTCCAGACGGGGTTGCAGCATCTAGACATCAAGAAGGTAAATTTAGAGAAGAATTTTTTGTTGATCATCTCCATGTTTTTTCAAAAAAATCTTTAATAAGATCTATAAAATTAGCAGGCTTAAGTTTACTTTTTTGTAAAAGTATTAAAGAAAAAAGTGGTAAATTAAGTTTATATGCTTTTGCAAAAAAAATTATATGAAAATAAAAACAAGAAAAAAACCTAGAACTTTTAAAGTAAATGTAGGAAATACAAAAATACAATTAAATGATATGGCTAAAATTACATTAAAAGAAAATGAACAAGTTACATTCAAGTGTTTGAACTCTGAATATGATGTTGCAAAAAAAGATTGGGGCTATTACGCTACACCATCAATAAATGGTAGATTAAAAAAATTTGGTTTTAGAACATTCTTGATAAAAAACAAAAGAGATAAACTTTATATTTTTTTGGTATTTAAAAATAAATTAAGAAGTTTCAAAAAATACTGCAAAGATGATAATCAAAAAATAGTAATGGAACTTACTAATGGAATTAAAAAAGTTTTATTGAATTAATTATTTTGAATTTCTAAAATTTTAAATGGTAAAATTTGGTTATAAGGGCTTATAAAAAAATTCTTATTATCAATTTTTTTTGTATATGACGTTAGCTTAGGATATTTATTTTTTTTAACATTTATCCCCTTGAAATCAATTTTGTGGAATAAAACTTTTGAATTAGGATTAATTTTTTTGCATAATTCTTTTGTATATTCTTCAGAAAAACAATTAAATTGAGTGTGCCATATATTATTTTTTTCAAATTCATAGTTAACTTTGAGTCTTAAATTAACTGGATCATCATTAAAAATATCATATATGAAGATTTTTCCATTTTTATTACAAAGTTTAAACATTCTTTCAAATAAATATGAAACATCGTCAAATAAATTAATTGTGCCAAGACAAGTCACATAATCAAATTTTTTGTTCAGTTTAAATTTTTTTTTTGTAAAGTCTGCATTAATAAAATGAATATTTTTATTTTTATTTTTATTGAGCTTAGAAAAATTAATTAGATATTTTTCTTTTTCTACTCCATAAAACTCATTTTTTTGTTTTTTTCTAAAACTATCTAAAAAAAACATAAAGTCTCCTGAAGCGGTTCCTAGATCAATCAATGAAAAATTTTTTTTGGTAATTTTTAAGTTTAATTTTTCAAAATAATGTTTTTTTTTCTTTTTTTTGTAAGAAAGAATTTGGTTTTTTTTATGTATTATGCTCATGAAGTATTAAAAATGCACAAACTATGCAAAGATTTTTGACTTATCAACTTTGAATTTATTAATATCTATTTTAAAAATTTTTTTCAGTGCATAAATCAAGCCAATTGAGCTATTAGTACTGATCAGCTTCACACATTGCTGCGCTTCCACATTCAGCCTATCAACGTGGTGGTCTACCACGGCTCTATAGGAAGAACTAGTTTTGAGGTGAGTTTCCCGCTTAGATGCTTTCAGCAGTTATCTCTTCCATACTTAGCTACCCGGCACTGCAGCTGGCGC
>Ga0315320_10001171_pt1 | contig 21803 bp, 15 predicted proteins | sample M140m21515metaG_FD_203458 | JGI IMG/M metagenome (GOLD analysis project Ga0315320, IMG submission 203458) | Ammonia-oxidizing marine archaeal communities from Monterey Bay, California, United States - M1 40m 21515 | ecosystem: Environmental > Aquatic > Marine > Coastal | place: USA: California... | reverse complement strand
GCTCGAGCGACTGTTGCTCAAACGTGAAGACTTGAACCCTGGAGGATCCCACAAGGACCGCGGCTTGCTCTATCAAGTCACCGCGCACCGGAGCGAGGGCGCCACTCGGGGGTTTGTCCTCTCCTCCTCAGGAAACGCCGCGGTGTCCGCAGCGGGTGCGTGTGGGCGCACGGGTGACGCATTGCTCGCCTTCGTCTCACCACAGACCGCGTCGGTGAAATACGAGCGCCTTCTCGACTCGGGTGCGCAGGTCGTGGTCTCGGACAAACCAATCAACTACGGGCGATACGCAGGGCGGGTCTTCGGCCTCACTGACCTAAGAGGAAGCAAGGATCCCCGAGCCAGTATCGGATACCGAAGCATCGCTGGTGAACTGACTGACGTTCGTCCCGACGCTCTGCTGACATTCTCGTCGTCGGGCACGTCGATGCGAGGCATCCTCGACGGCTTTACGCTGCTTCAGATGACCGTCGCGTGTACCTCGGTTCAAGCAGGGGTGTGTCTAGGAATCGCGCGAGCTCTCGACCCCACCCTCGTCGATGAACCGGAGAACCCCGCGGGACGGTTAGGCATTCGTAATCCCCCCGACGCAGCCAGCCTCTCGACTGCCCTCAAACAGAGTGGGGGTGGAGCCGTGGTCGTCCGATCAAGCGACGTCCTCAAAGCCGCCCAGCGGTTCGAACACCGAAGCCCAGAAGCGGGCGGAGCAGTGCGCGTCTCGCCCGAAGGAGCCGCTGTGTTGGCTGCAGTGATTGAGGGGGCGCGGGCTGGTCGTTTGCGCGGCACCGTGGTCGCCGTCATCACGGGCCACGGGAGCCAGTGGCATGGGTCGCAACGAGTGGAGGCACACCGACCCACCTCTTCCAATGACCGAGTCATTCGCGTCAGCTCCTACACCGAACTCCGTACCGCTCTTCTTTCTCGTGGCTTCAAGGTCGTCTGATGAGACTTCTTGCCGCCATGCATGATCCCTGGATGGCTCTTTGCTTCGCACACGCGCTAGGAGCAGAGCTCGAAGGCGTGCTGACGTACGGAGATACTCGCTGGGAGAGTCGGTTTGAGGCACTGTCCCTACGCGCTGTCCTCGTTCCACCTTGCCCAGAGGCGACCACGCTGGGGCTATTGCGTGACGCGCGTGGAGCGGCCTTCATCACCGAAAAGCCGAGTCGGCTGATCAGCTTCAAACCGTCCCGACGCCTCGAAGAACGCGCTGCCGCCCTCGGCGCCGAACTTGCTCTGGCCCCCGCCTCCATTGCCCAGCGCCTAGAGAATAAGTTGGCCCTGCTCGAGCTCGCCTCAGAGGCGAGCATCCTCCCGGCCCCGGGACCAGCGGACCCGGTCGGACTCCCCCCACAGGCCAAGATCACCGTCACCGCAGATCTGGGACTCGCGGAGCTACGCGCAGCCGTCGAAGCAGGCCAAAGCGAAGTCGTCGTGCAGTCCCCACGAGGATTCATGGGACGGAAGACGTGGTCGGTCGTGGATGAAACGAGTTGGCACTCGGTTCGGAGTGAACTCATTGGTCGACCAGCCAAAGTGGCCCGCTTTATCTCCGGTCGTCCCGGTACGATCAACGTGGTCGTCGACGCGTCGGGGACTGTGCTCTGCAGTTCTCCCATCGTCCAGGTCACCGGCGACGCCAGACTCACGCCCTATCGACTTGGATCCTGCGGAAACGACTTCACCTGGAGACCGGCTCCACACCCACAAAGTGGTCCCTACGAGCTGGCTCGAAGATTAGGGCCCGCGCTCGCAGGCCGCGGTTATCGAGGGCACTTCGGCATCGACTTCGTCGTTGAGAGGCTCTCAGACAAGACTTCTCGCACCTGGCTGATTGAGATCAACCCTCGGCTGACCGCTTCGATGGCGCTCTACTCAGCCTGGCGCCCCGTCTTAATCCGTGCACACCTCGCGGTCCTCGACGGCTCCGACCTCCGCTGCACGGGCGAACTCCCTGCAATGGAAGGCGGCCAATTGATCCAGCACAACCTTGGCGGAGTCGAGAGCACCCCTCTAAGCGCTCATGAAGCCGGGCTTCCCCTCGGCGGAGCCTTCCTGCCCGACGGGACCGCCGATGGGCAGGACTCCTGTGTCTGGCCCACGGTGACCACTGCGGTTGCCCCTGGGGCGACGCGTGGTCGCCTCGTGAGAAAGGGCGCCGTCGTATCAAACGACGGCGCCCTTCTTCTCTAAGTCACAGGGACGAAGCCCCAGGATTACTCCTCGGCAGGAGCCTCCTCGGCGTCACCAGCGTCAGCCTCCTCGGCGTCACCAGCGTCAGCCTCCTCGGCGTCACCAGCGTCAGCCTCCTCGGCGGGCTCGGGCTCGGGCTCGGGCTCGGGCTCGGGCTCGGTCTGCTCCATGATGGAGAACTCGACCCGACGGTTGTTCTGCATGCCTTCGTCGGTCTCATTGGAGTCGATGGGCTTGCTCTCGCCGTATCCCTTCGACGTGAGGCGGTCGGAAGAGACCCCCTTCCCAACGAGGTACTTCACCACAGCCTTCGCGCGCTTCTCGGAGAGGCTCTGGTTGAGGTCGTCCTCACCACGCGAGTCGGTGTGACCGTCCACCCGAACCTTCGTGATCAGTGGGTTCTCCACCAACGTCTGGGCCACGGCGTTCAGCACCTCATACGAGCGCTGAATGATCGTGTCCTTACCCGTCACGAAGAACACCTTGTCGAGGATGACGATCTTCTCACCCTTGACGACAGCCTTCACGTCGTCGGGGCAGCCGTCCTCATCCTTCTCGCCGTTGATGTCTTCGGGCTGGTCTGGGCAGACATCGTCTACGTCGAGGACACCATCACCATCGTTATCCGGGTCGGGGCAACCATCGGCATCCTCGAATCCGTCGATGTCCTCTGGCTCGTCGGGACACTGGTCCTTATCGTCTGGGACGCCGTCCTCGTCGTTGTCCTCGGGGCAGCCATCCTCATCAGCAAAGGAGTCCACGTCCTCGGCCTCGTCGGGGCACTTGTCGTTCACGTCGAGGACTCCGTCACCGTCGTTGTCGGTGTCCGGGCAGCCGTCGTTGTCGATCCAGCCGTCGATGTCCTCGGGCTCGTCAGGACACTGGTCATCCGCATCCGCGACGCCGTCTCCGTCGTTGTCCTCAGGGCAGCCGTCGGAATCTTCGAAGCCATCAAAGTCCTCAGCCTCCTTCGGGCACTTGTCCGACGCGCCGGCGATCCCGTCACCGTCGCGGTCCCCCGCCCCGTCTGCGACCGCCCAGCTCACGCCCGCGAATGCGCGGAACGCTGGGGTGCCTGCACCGGGTGTCAGCCCAGGACCACCGCCGACGACGATGTCCAGCCCAACAGGAGTCTGGAAACGCAGGTCCACGAGAAGCTCCATGGGTGCATGGAGCAGAGTTTTCGGAACGTTCTCCGGGACGTTCTGTCGGCCCGAGCCGACCATCCCGGCTCCCATAAGCTCGACGTTGATGTCCATGAACTTCGTCGGGGATACACCGATGGCTGCGCCAAACGGGATCTCATCACCGGCCGAAATCGACCCCTGAACCAGGGACGATCCGGGCTTCACCATGTACCCAGCGTGGGCCGCGAAGTGGATGAAATTGAAGCGCTTGCTCAACGCGAGCTTACCGCCGAAGGTCAGGTGACCATCAGACGCCAAGACCACGGGGCGTCCCGTAGGGAAGGTCACGAAAGGAATCAGCGCAAGCCCGATGGGCATGGTGTCGGCATTCAACGGCGCCACGCGGAACTGGAGTCCGACGTCACCTAGAGCGTAATGCGTGCCATCTCCGAACCCACCCCCGAGCCCCGGCCCCGTCATCATGAGTTGCATGAACGGCACATTCACGCTGACGTCGAGGAAGCTGGTAAACGCGAAGCCGAATCGGAAGTCACCGCCGACAATCCCATCAACCACACCGAACAGGCGGTCGTAGTCCGCATCCTCGCGCTGCAGCGGCCGGTGGCCATAGTTGAACGTGAGGTCGAACATCGGGGTCAGCGCCGGCGCGATGCGGGCCGATTCCACAGCGATGAACTCGTGGTAGCTGGCGACCGGAACGAACTGTTGGGCGTTCAAGGTCGGAGAAAGCTGGGCTTGCGCGACCTGCGGTCCAGCGGCAAGCGCGAGAAGCAGCGTTCCCTGCGCGAAAAATCTCGAAGTAGAAGTCATTATTCCCTCATCTGCTTTTCGGGTCGGTTACCCGGGTCCTCAGCTTCAGCGCGAAAAGAATACCTTGGGCACCAAATCGTCGCCTCGCCCCGTCCTCAGCGAGTAGTAGACACGATCCGATCCCGTTCCGCGACCCGACAACCGGAAGAGACGTAAGTCCCCGCAAAGGAGGGACCACAACAGGCCTGCTTCATGCGCAATGACGGTTCAACCTCAAGCAATCGTCGCCGGCACAAAGGCAGTGCAATCAATCCATGCACGAAGGCAGGAAACGGTCTGCAAAACGAAGTCCCTCGCGCGCGGCCCTCGCGCACGAAACCATTCGCCGGTCAGACAGGTCCTCGTTCGCCGGTCAAGCTGGTCCTCGTCGAACCTGCTCCGGCAGATCAGGCAGGTCCTCGTCGAACCTGCTCCGCCGCTGCCCGAAGGGCCTCAAGTCCAGCGATCCCGGGAGCGGGCTCAAAGGTCACACTGGGCTCGCGGTCATCCATGAGTTCGAGAATCGCGACGATTCGCTCTGCTGCCCGTCCGTCCCCGAAGGGGTTCATACGATAGGGCCTCTGAGCATGCTGTTCGACAGCCCGAGCCGCGAGCCCCGCGAGGCCCACATCCCGGTGGAGATCGAAGAGTCGGTTGGCGCCGAGAAAGACGGTCTCCATCCGCTCCGTATTCGGCCTCAGAGTCACGCAGGGAATGTCGAGCGAGATCGCCTCTTCCTGCACGCCACCCGAGTCGGTCAAAAGGACAGTTGCCCCAGACATCGCACGACAAAAGTCGAGGTATCCCAGGGGGGCGCACGCCCGAATGTTGGCTGGCCACGAAAGACCGAACGAGTCCAGGCGCGCCTGGGTCCTGGGGTGGACCGGAAAAAGGATTGGCAAGTCGATGGCGCTGAGTTCAGCCAGAGCCCGAGCAAACACAACGGGGTCGTCCACTGTTGCCTGTCGATGCATCGTGAGCACGGCATAAGGAGACTCGATGGCCGGCGCGGGGCGCGCGTCAATCAGGGGCCGATGCCGGCGCCAGGCATCCACGACGAGATTCCCCACAGCAGGACACGTGGCGGCCGCCAAACCCTCAAATGCTGTGAGGAACCAGGTGGCGAGTCCCGTTGGAGCGAGGCGCAACGCTGCGATGGCGTCGACCTTGACTCGATTCACCTCCTCGGGCATCGATCGGTCAAAGCTCCGGATTCCTCCCTCGATGTGCAGCATCGGGACCCCAAGGGCACGGGCAGCCAGGGCCGCCGCAAGGGTGGAGTTGGTGTCGCCATACGTCAGCACGATGTCAGGTGCGATGACGCGAAATGCCGCCGTCGTCGCCTGAGTCAATGCCTTTAGGTCGGAGCTTCCTACATCGAGGAAGCGGTCCGGTGGCCTAGCATCAAGCTCGTCGAGAAAGATTTGCACCATGCTGGGGGAGTAGTGCTGACCGGTGAACAAGTAGGTGCTTTCGAAGCGCTCGTCCAAGAGCGGAACGAGCGGCGCCAACTTGATCAACTCGGGCCGAGTGCCAGCGACGGTCACTACACGCATGATGCTCCTTCCTGGCAGCAGGACTGCTGGCTGTAACGAGAACGAGGAAAGCTTGATGACCGAACGTGACGAGTTGTCTCATCTGCCACTACACGGAGTACGCGCCCTCGTCCTTGGCGCTGGGTTCGGTACAAGGCTTCTGCCGCTTACGAGACACGTGCCGAAGCCCGTCGTCCCCATGCTCGGACGACCTCTCATCGGCCACCCACTGATCCATCTCTACGCTGCTGGATGCCATGAAGCCTGGGTGAACTCCCACCACATGGCAAACAAATTGGCCGCCAGCCTCGACGCCTGGGTTCAAAGGCGGCTCCAGCGCATGCGCGTGCACTATTCGGTCGAGCAGCCCACGATTCTCGGGACAGGAGGGGCTCTCAAGCGGCTCGAAGCTGAGCTCACGCCAAATGGTTCTCCGTTCCTCCTGCTGAACGGCGACTCGATCCTCAACATGGATCTCCCTGCTTTGTGGGCCGCCCACAAAGCACGACGAGGCGGAGGAACGGTCGCGACATTGCTCTGCATTCCACACCCCGACGCCAAAGCGTACGGCGCAGTGCGGGTCGACGCCGAAGGACGCATCGTCGACATGGCGGGACTCGGACGTCCGCCCGGGGTCACTGACGCCGATGTTGAAGCAGCAACCCCCACCGTATTTTGCGGGGTACACGTCATTGAACCGGCCGTCCTCGACATCCTCCCAGCCGATGGGACCGAGAGCGGAATCGTCCGTCAGGGTTATGCACCTCTTATCAATGACGGGGTAGACGTTCGCGCATTCATGCTCTCGCCCGAGACCCTGTTCCACGATGTCGGAACGCCGACTCGCTACCTCGACGCACAAAGCGACTTGATGTCCGGGCGGCCATTCCTTCCGGTCCCCGAGGGTGTCGACCCCCAGGAGGCAGTCTTCCAGGAGGCCTCGTACGCGGTGGACGCACACGGGAGAGAGTACGGGAACCCAGACTCCGTTCAGGGACTCTCGAAAGCGACGTTGCACCCGCCCTTCTTCTTTGGCCCACGCAACGAACTTGCACCCGGAGCCACAATCGGTCCAAACGCGAGCATCGGTGCTCTTAACGTCATCGCGGCCGGAGCCACGGTGCGAGACTCGGCACTGTGGTCACAGGTCGAGGTCGGAGCGGGAGAGAGGTTAGAAGGGGTGCTGGCCGCAAGGCTCGGAGGCGAGCGTCTCGTTGTGGACGGCCGCCCGGCATAGGTCACGGCAAGTAGCGCCCGCCTGGGACCTACTTGCGCTCGAGTTCCTCGATCAGGACCTGAATGTCATCGTCTACACCGAGGACAACTTCGTCGATCGGCTCGACCTCCACGAGTTCAGGCTCACCGTCCTTTCGGCGCAACCGCTCGATTAGGTCGCTAGATGCGATGGAACCAGCTGCGATATTCACCATCGCACGGGTAAAGAGCAGCTCTCTCTGGGTGAACCCATGGGCTGCGCGCCGGCTCGTCATGCTCAGGGCGCCGACAACCACCTCCCTGACATAGAGCGGCAAGACCAACGCAGATCGCAGGTCAACGGATTTGATGAAGTCGAGTACCTCACGCATGTCCGCGTCGGTATGCACATCCTCAATGAGGACTAACTCCCCGCCCGTAAGACAACGTCGAATCTCGGGGTAGCGCCTCAATTTGATTGAGCGCGAGCGCATGTTGGCGTCGTCGTGGCTGGCAACGACGATCACCTCATCGTGCTTCAGACCGCGCAAGGTCACATTGCATCTGCTGACGGGGATCGTGGCCGCGAGTCTCCGAACGATCACGTAAAGCGCGTCCTCAGTCGAGAGAGAGCTTGCGATGGCCTCCGATACTTCGATGAGCGTCCCCATGTCTTGCTCATAGAACCCATCAAGGCCCTTTGGCAGGTGATCTGGGATCCCCATGGGCCGTGGACCCGACTCATCATCGCTGGTCTCTGTCGGACCCATGTAGAGCAGGTCGGGCAGCGTCTCAGTGACTCGGGTGTGATTCCGAATTTGCAGATGAAGACGGATCCGGTGAAGCACAGCCTGCGGGACGAAGGGCCCCACGAGCACATCGTCTGCTCCTGCATCGAACCACCTGGCGAGCCCACCCCCATCATTCGGTTTGCTCAGAATCATGACGACGAACTGTCTATCGCGGTTCTCCTTGAGGTGGCGCAAGGTGCGTTCTGCGAGAACCGCTCCGAGGCTCTCACCGAGCAGGACCAGATCCGCTCCGAAGAAGCCCGCCTCCTGGGCGATCAGGTTCCAATCCATGGGTTCCTGAAGGCGATACCCCGCGCCTCCGAGCACGCCGCGAAGCGCCTCCAGTTCGCCCTCTTCGGACGTGGCGAGATAAATCTTTCCTTTCGACTCCATCGGTCCGTCCATGGAAGTACATCAGTCAGTTCAGCCGCGTCCCGAGCCTAGCAGCGTCCCCCGACAGCCGTCACCGCAAGCCCCGAGCGTGGCGATGCGCCTCCCATCCCCCAGAGCCACTATCCTCCTTGCATGCATTTCGCGAAGAAGACCATCAACCACGTGCTGCTCTGGCGTATGGCCGAGCAAGACGCCGCTCCCCCCTACTTTGCTGAAACACCGGACGGCGGCTTCCGCGCTGTTTCCGCGGTGGAAGCGAGGCGGAACAACCTTTCGTTCGCCGCTGCTCTCCTGCGGAGAGGGTACGAGCCCGGCTCCCGCGTCGCGATTCTTGCCGGGGTGCGTGCGGAATGGGTGGAGTGTGACAGCGGCAACCTTCTCGCGCGCCTCGTCACGGTCGGTATCTACCCGACCTCCACGACAGACCAAATCGCATACATCCTCGGTCACAGTGAAACACGGGTACTCGTGGTCGGCACAGCCGCAGAGCTCGCCTATTGCGCGCCTGCGGTCCTTCAATGTGCAGGCATCGAGCTCATCGTCACCATGGACGAGGAAGTCGATGCTCCCGAAGGAATGAACGTCCCCATCGTCAGCCTCAGAGACCTGCGCGCCGAGGGCGACCAGGCACTCGTTGGCGGGGACCAGTGGCTGCTGGACCACGCGGACCTCGCTGAACCCAACGACCTCATCACCCTGGTCTATACGTCCGGGACGACAGGCCCCCCCAAAGGTGTCGAACTCACTCAGAGCAACTTGTTCTATGTCACCGATGTGGTCGCCGACATGATCGGGTTCGAGGAGGGCTGGGTTGGACTGGTCTACCTGCCACTGGCCCATATCCTTCAGCGGTACGCCGTCTATCAGGGAATCCGTTTTGGAGGAGCCGGCTTCTACACCTCCCGGATGACCGAACTCGGCGAACTACTGCCCGTCGCGAAGCCCCATGTGCTGGCGGCAGTACCTCGGGTTCTGGAGAAGATCCATGCCAGAGCGCTGGCACGTGTCGCCACTCTTCCTCCAGCGAAGCAAGCTGGCTTCGAACGCGCATTCTCGGTTGCGATTCGAGTACGGGCGATCGAACGCAGTGGAGGCAGCGTGGGGCTCATGGACCGCCTCCGCATGTGGCTGTATGACCGACTCGTGTTCTCAAAGATTCGCGAGCGCCTGGGCGGCAACATCCAGTTCATCGTGTCAGGCGGAGCCCCCCTGGCACGTGAGCTCTCTGAATGGTTCGCCGCGGCTGGCCTGCTCGTCATTGAGGGGTATGGACTCACCGAAACGAGCGCCCCCGCGACGACCAACACCCCCGCTGCGTACACATTCGGAACAGTGGGGCGCCCGATCCCGGGTACCGACGTGCGCATCGCCGAGGACGGCGAAATCGAAATCCGCGGCGCTGGGGTCTTCCGCTCGTACTTCAAAGCGCCTGAGGCGACGGCAGCTGCCTTTACCGACGATGGGTTCTTTCGGAGCGGAGACATCGGAGAAATCGACGCACAGGGATATCTCACGATTACGGATCGGAAGAAGGACCTGATCATCACCGCCGCCGGCAAGAACATTGCCCCAGCAGGGATCGAGAACCTCCTCAAGCAACACCGCCTAATCGGCCAAGCAATGGTGCATGGAGACCGCAGGAAGTACCTGACGTGTCTATTCACGCTGGACGAGGAAGAGGCACCTCTCTGGTCGGAGGAGCGAGGACTCGCTGAGCACACCCTGGAGGCTCTCGCCGCCAGGGAGGATGTGCTGGCCGAGGTGACCGGGTGGTTGGAACGATGCAATGGCCAGTTGGCCCGCTACGAGCAAATCAAGAAATGGGCGCTGCTGCCGGTGGCGTTCACTCCAGAATCCGGCTACCTCACTCCGACACTCAAGTTGAAGCGACGCGAGATCACCGCGGAGTTCCGACCCCAACTCGATGGCTTCTACTCCGCTGACGACTGACTCCTCCGCCGAGACGCACCCCAAGCCTCTCCGCAGCCTGAGCCCAGGTCGCGCGGTCTGGCTCGTGGCGTGGCCGATGATTGGCCTGGGAATTCTCCGGACCAGCTATTTCCTCACCGACAGTTGGTTCATCGGGAAGCTCGGTGACGACGCACTGGAAGCCATAGGAGGCGCGGCGTTTGGTTGGTGGATGATTCACATCCTCTGCGATCTTGCGGGAGTCGGTGCCCACGCTCTCGTCGCCCGACATGAGGGTGCTCAACAACGCGAGCGCATCGGCAGCACCCTCACTCAGGGTATGTGGGTCTCAATCGGGGTCACCCTTGTGCTGCTGGCTCTCATTACCGTCCGAGGGACCTACTTCGACCTGCTCGGCTTCGCCCCTTCCAGCGGTGCCCACGCGCTGGGCAGCGAGTACATCAAAGTCTGTTTGCTGGGTTCTGGGACTCTCGCCATCTATGCCGTAGTCACAGCGGCCTTCAGAGCGCTCGGCCAAACCCGCACCGCCCTGGTTCTCACCGCGATCACGCTCGTCGTCAACCTTGGACTCGATCCTGCGCTCATCTGGGGATGGGGTCCCCTGCCGCAGCTGGGCATCGGTGGGGCGGCCTGGGCTACATCCATCGCGAACGCCACCGGCGCTGTCGTGGGACTCGTGATCCTGAGCCGACGGGGCTTACGCTTGCTCCCCGAAAGACCCCAGTGGGCCGGGATCTCGCTCATCGCCCGCATCGGGGCGCCCGTCACCGTCGCCGGACTGGGATTCTCACTCGTGTACGTCCTCCTTGGACGAATCATCAACGACTTCGGCAGCTTTCACATGGCCGCCCTCGGCATTGGTCATCGACTGGAGAGCCTCGCCTACATGATCACTGTGGGGTTCTCGGTGGGAGCCGCAACAATGGTCGGACAGCACCTGGGCGCTGGGTCAGTGGAGCGCGCCGCGGCATGCGTGACGGCCGCCAACAAGCTCTGCTTCGCGTTCATGCTCCCCTGCAGCGCCCTGCTGATGGTGGGGGCACCTTTCTTCTTCGCAGCGTTCACTGACGACCCCGCGATCATCGAATCAGGGACCGTGTATCTGCGCTGGCAGTCTGTCGTGTTCGTCGCCATGGGCCTGGAGGTGGTCTACGAAGGCGGGTTCTCGGGCGCAGGGGACACAGTGCCCCCCCTCATTATCGGTGGCGGACTCACCTTTGCGAGGCTCCCGCTCGCCTGGTTGCTCGGATACACGGCGGGATTAGGCATCCTAGGCGTGTGGATCGCCATCGCCATCAGCACGGGACTCAAAGCCATCGTCAGCTATTGGTGGTGGAACAAGGGGCGCTGGGTGAACGCACTGGATGGACTAGGTGCAGGTGACTGAGCGCAGCCCATGGCGGCCTTGGCTCCTGCCGGTGTCCGTGTGGTTCGTAGTGCAGTGCTTCGTGCTGGGGCGGCTCTCTCAGGCGCTGGCCACCTACGAGGGCGGGAGCGGAGCGCAATTCCACACCCACCTCCAGAGGCTCCTCGCGTGGCGACACATCGAAAGAGCCCTCGCCTTCGAAGCTGACTTCTGGCGACTTCCGGTCACACTCGATGGAGACTTCCCTCCATTGCTGCATGTCGTCACGAGCCTCCTTGTGGCGGCGTTCGGGCACAGTCTGGAGGCTGCCACTGCATCGGGCATGGTTTGGGTCGTCCTTCTGGCGGCAGCGTTGGGGCGCATCGCTCACGACCTCGCGCCGGCGGCATCGCGCCACGAAGCGGGCGCTGCAGCAGCCACCGGAGTGCTCCTGGTGGCCAGCTACCAGGCATTCAGTCTGCGCTACTACTTCGATATCCCGATGACCGCATTGCTTTGGGCCGGGGTCGCTGCGCTCATCGCGCTGTGGGACCGCTCGGGGTGGCGCACCTGGCTCGTCCCAGGCGCACTCTTCGCCGCCGCCGCGCTCACAAAATGGACGGCGCTCGCCATGGGGGGCCTCATGGGGCTTGGTGTGCTTTGCCTCGCGCTCCGTTCATCTCAGGAGGAGCGTGGTCGGCGCGTTCGCGCCGTAGTCCTCTCAGGATTGACCGCAGGACTCCTCGCTGGCGGCTACGCGGGCCTTGTCGGCGTGGTCAAAGGTATCTCCTCGCTGCAGGTCATGGCCGATACCTTCAACGAGGAGGCGATGGAGGTCACATTCCTCACTGTCGATCGCCTCCGCTTCTATCCCACCTGGATCGTCCGCTCCGTGCTCTCCCCCGCCCTGGCAATCGCTCTGCTCCCCCTGATCGGTCTTTGGACCTTGAGGTCACGAGCTGGACTGGGTCTCGTGCTCATGACCGTCATGGGCCAGCTTGGTTGGCTGGTCACCAGGGTCCCCATTCTCGACGAGCGCTTCGTGCTCACTCTGGTCCCCGCGATTCTCCTGACAGCAGCCCTTGGCTTCGCCAGCCTCGGGAAGAGAGCCCGGCTCCTCACCGCTCCCCTGGTGATCCTCCTGGGACTGACGGTCTGCTGGGACGCCCACTTTGGCGAATCTGACGTCTTTCAGATTGCGGACCCTGCCTGGCGCCTGGATCACTGGAGAAAGCTCGGGATGGAGAACGCCTACAACGTCGACGGAGCGTGGGCTCGCGGCGAGACCGACGGCCTCGACTGCTCCAATCTGCGCGACCGGCTCTGGGGCGCTGTGCTGTCTTGCGAAGCAATAACCGTCGGCGTGGGCGAACGTGAAGCACCGCTGTTAAGCGAGGGGTACTGGTGGGCCTTCAAGAGTCTCGATGAAGTCGTTCGTGGGGTGGATGACGCGGAGTTCCGTCTGCTGAATACATGGGATGGACCCGGTGCGGAGCTGGTCTTCACTGCAGGAGCAACTCCAGAGGGAGGGGGGATGGTTCGTATAGGCGACCTGGATACCAGCGACTGCCCTGAGGTCTCCGCCATCGTGGTTTGGGCCCCGAACCCGCGAGAGGTTTGCTGGTGAAGCCGCACGACTGAGCCCCGCGCCATAAGGAAGGGGTCCCAGCCAACATCGTCTAGGTAAGTCCAGCGAGAAGCTAGCCGCGAACAGTCGCGCTCCGTCACCGTACTTCCATCCCGCGTATGGGACACCTCAGGGCGTCTTCCCCACGCACCGAGGAAGTCCAACCGCAAGAAACACAGCTGCGCCAGCGCCTCCCTCTGGATCCGGCACGAAACCGTCATACCGCCAGGTCTCTTCACGGTCTGCGATGCAGGCTGGAAGGTCAGGGATTTCCCCGCTTTTCGCAGTAATAAAGAGCACCTTGGCGAGCTCCGCGTCGGGGTTCTGCATCTCGCAGATCTCGCTCGGCGGACCCACTCCCGGCGTCTTCTCTCCGCGAAGTCCAGCCAGGCTCGCTCGATATGCCCACCAGTACCGGTCGTCGCCGTAGGTGATGAGGTCTGGCGAGACACCCAAATGCTCGGCACCACAAGCCAGGCGCGTTCGCCAGAGCGCCTCCCGGAACGGGAGCCGGTGGGGTAGGGCCTCATCCCGACGTACCCAGCCACGGTCTTTGATACTCGACGCGAGCCCCAGCCCACGGTGCATCACCTCTCCGGGATGGTCACGTAGCTGCTTACGCCACACGATCTGACCCTGAGGGTCCTCCGCGACATCGAGGAGATGGAAGTCCACCGCGACCGCCAGCCCGACGAGCACGGTGACCAGCCCCACGCCTCGACGTAATCCAGGCCTGAGCATGCTCCACCCGAGAACCGCGGCGACAGCGGGAATGGGAGCCAGCGGGAGCACGAAACGCGCATCCGCGATAGGCACGTTCAGCGTAAGAAAACCAAGGCCGAGGACCAGGAACAGGCCCAGGGGCACCACCCCGCGTCGCTCCCCGGCGAGCCAACGGATCGCCAGGCCAAGCACAAGCAGGCTAAGCACAGGCGAGAAGACCATGAACACCAGGGAAAGCAGGTAGAAGGTCAACCAGGTGGGGAGGAGGGGCAACTGGATGCCCAGTTGGGCCAGCGGCCGGGCCAAAGGCGTCGGGAGAAGCCCAAAGAGGCCGTCCATTCGACTCTCTTCCCCCTGCGTAAACGTCAGAGACATGAGTTCGAGGGACTCGCTCGAGATACTGAGGAACAACGCGAGTCCGACCCCGACGGTGAGGAGCGTCGCCAGCATCGGAGGGACGCGGCGCCGGAACGACGCGACCCGACCCATCCTAGGTCCAGAGCACGCCGCCCCAATAAGGCCTGCTCCTGCCATGGGAAGAGCCGTCCACTTCATGAGACACGCACCGACGACGAACACGCCGGTCAGCACTCCTCCGAGGATCGCCTCTTTCCTCGACTCGCGATTCCATGTGTTCAACGCGGCACCGACCGCCAGCCACACCATCGCGATCATCGGCAAGTCGTAGTGCATCCGTGCAGCCGACCCAGGCACCGCGGGGATCAAGAACGCTGCGGCAAACGCGGCGGCACGCGCCTCCCGAGCCCCCCCAAAGCCACGCACCACAGAGGCCATGGCAACCCCCAACAGGACGACCCACCCCATCCATGACCACACGACGTGGGAGGCCTCCGGCCCGAACACAAGGCTCAAGGGGACCGCGACGAGGTAGATTCCCGGTGGGTAGTCGATGTCGGCAAGACGAAGCCATTCCAACGGGTGCGCCCACATCCCAGCGCGAAGCTCCTGCAAGAGCATGACGCGATGAGCATGTTGGATGTATTCGTCGCTGTGTACGGAATGGGGTTGAGGCGGTTCCACCCCGAGGTGCAGCCACACCACGACCGCCACTAGCGCCGCGATGAGTCCCGCGAAGAAAGCGGCCTTTCGACCCCTGATCAAGTCACCGATCACCCTTTTGGCCACTCCAGAATCACCGAAAGTCCCCGCGGCACAGCTGACTCGAGGCGCACCGAGCCACCCAGCTGTTCCATGGTGCGCTCGACCAGAGCAAGCCCCATTCCAGAGCCCTTCCGCGGTCCCGCATGAAGCGTCCTCAAAGGCTCCATCGCCTGCCCTCGAATCGTCTCCGAGAGCCCTGGGCCATCGTCACGAATGATCAGCTCGACACAGCCAGGTCGGTCCCTCGTCTCTACGGTGACGACACCTGACCCGCGGTCATGATGCATGACCGCGTTACCCAACACGTTGGAGAGAACACGCAGCAACGCAGCGGGCGGAGCGAAGATGTCTGGCAGGTCGAGTGACAGCACAAGCGTGAACGAATCCGCATTCCATAGCTTCCAGACTCGTTGGACGAGTGGACTCAGGTCGATAAACTCGCGCGGACTCGCCTCGCCTCGCAGCGTCGCGAACTCGAGGAGCCCATCGATGAGTCCAGACAGTTGCTCGACGCGACCGCGGATGTCTTCTAGATGGCAGCGCGACGCCTCGGGCAAGGAGGAGCCCACGTCATCGAGCACGAAGCCAGCTAGGTGCCCGATTCCCTCAAGTGGGCCTTTCAGGTCATGGGCTGCGCCATAGGCGAAGTCTCTGAGCGACTCGTTCGCCCGCTCGAGGCGCCGGAGCGCGCCTTCAAGAGCCTCCTCACTCATGAGCGTTCGACCATCACCAGGACTTGGTGCCGTGCCACACCCCTCCCGCAAGCCACCAAACCGGAGCCCACAAGCATCATCGGGTGACGAACACCAGGGCATGTTCACCCCAGGCGTGCGCGATCGCCTCGGCGCGATCCTCTGTGGACAGGGCGAGCAGGCTTCCGCCCGCCCCGGCCCCGGTAATTTTCGCCGCGAGGGCGCCTGCCTCGAGGGCGATTTCGATGCCGGCCCTGTCGCCCTCGGTCACGACTCCGAGACGGTCGAGGGCACCCTGCTGGGCTGACAGTCCCGCTGCGAGGTTGGACAGGTCTCCCCGCTCCCACGCCGCTCGGCACTCCCTCGCAATGCGTCCCATGTCGGCGATGGTCCGAACCAGAAGCGGGTCGCCAGCCAGGCGTTCCCGGACTCCTCGTACGATCACGCTCGTCGCCCTCTCGCTCTGCCGTCGGAGCAACACGAGATGGAGTGGCATCAAGCCACTCAAGACCTCTGGCTCTTCCCCCTTGTGGAACCAAAGGGGCGCCTCCATCGCGCTCACAGTGTGATCGATCCCCGATGGGTTCCCATGAAACAACCGCTCGACTGCCTCCGCCGCAATCAGGACACGCTCGCGGTCGGGTCTGTGCCCGTGCCAGAGGAGCAGAGCACGCGCCATGGCGACCCCGAGAGCTGCCGAGGTCCCCATCCCAGAGCGAAGACCCCCAGTCCTTACGGCGACCCGGAGCGGGAGCGGTACCGGGAGGTCAAGCGCAGCAGCCGTGGCCCCAAGAGCGCGAGAAACGCTGGCGTGAGCGTCGTCTGGAGCGCCATCTTCGAGGTCAATGACGAGAGGCTGCGCCGCTGGCTCGTCGAGGGTGGTGCCCAGGGCAGGCAACCGTTGGCGGGTGTCGACACCATTGAAATCCTCGCCCGGATCGAACTGCGTGCTGGCGAAGGCGGTCTGCCCCTGCGCCAGCACGACGCTCAGGCGCAGAGGTGGCAGCGGCAGCGCAAGCGCAGGCTCGCCGTATACGACGGAGTGCTCCCCAAACAGGATGACCTTGCCACACGCAGTGGCGATCGCCGGAGCCTGCCCCGGCGCGGTGTCGGGAAGGTCAGAGGAGATGGTCATCGTGGATGCGTACCCCCGGCCCCGCGCGGTTCTCAAGAATGCGGAGGGTAGGGGCCAAACGCTCGATTCGCTCCCGCACCGCGGCCGCGTCTTTGCCTTCACAGAGGACATGCACATTCGGTCCCGCGTCCAAGGTGAAGAAGACGGGGAGGCCGTCTTCCTCGCGCCACGAACGGATCGCGTGCAGGAGCTGCATCGTACCTCCGTCCATGTAGAGCGCCGCGGGTTGTCCGCTCATCATAATCCCATGCATCTCAAGGGCTTCCTGCTCGATCAGTGCCCCCAGCGTCGGGAGGTCCCGAGCAGCAATGGCACCCTTCGTCGCCAGCATACGAGACGGGAGAAGATCCTGGCGGGCAGCCATGAATGGGTGCCGCGAGGCGATCTTGTGTCCCTCGCTCGACGAGATCGCCTTGGGTGCCTCGCTCACCAACACGACGAGGTCCCGCAAGTCCCAAAAGTCCTGACTGGCTAGCTGATGCGCGTAGCTCGTCGCGTCATCACTCCCCGCAAACCATTCCACGAAGCCGCCGTGGATCGAGCGACAGGCACTTCCGCTCCCCCGACGCGCCCAGCGGGTCATCTCTTCCGAGCTGGGCATGTCTTCACCCATCGCCGCGAACGCCGCCGCCGCCAGAGCTGCGAACCCCGAAGCAGACGAGGCGATGCCGGTCCCCGCGGGGAAGCTATTCATGGACGCAACCCGCGCTGGCATCCGGTAGTAGTCGGCTCGGATACGGTCTAGGTAGCGAGAGATACGAACCCCGCGACCGTCGAGGATGCGTTCACCGTCGAGATAGATCTCATCCTGGGACAAGCTGCTATCCCAGATCACGGTCGTGGTGGTGACCGCATCCGACAGAGTCATGGAGACCGAGTCGTTTAGCGGCACGTTGTCGGAGAAGTCAGCCTTCCCCCAGTACTTGATCAACGCGATATTTGAGCAAGCTGAAGCGCTTCCGCGCATCTCACGACTCATAGCGAGCCTCCTGGTCTGTGGGTTCGGCCCTCAGACCGCTCTCGGTGAAGGTCAGTGGGAGCAAGGAAAAGTCGACGGCGTGTAGGGCATCGATCGCCGCCTGCTGGTCGTCAACAAGCATCAGCACACAGTCCCCGCCGCCCGCGCCACACATGCGCGCACCGAGGATCCCGTCCGTTTCCTGTAACGCCTGCATCTTCAGAGCGAGGTCCGCAGGCACCGCCCCCAACTCCACGAGGAGGTCGTGGCCGCGGTTCATTGCGTCCCCAAGGGTCGCGATGTCTCCCGCCCGAAGAGCCGCAAGCCCCTCCTTGGCCAGCTCTCCGATCCGGCGATAGATCGGGGAACGCGAAGGGAAGTCGGACCCGACAGACCTCAGCATCTTGCTGGTCGAGGCCTTGCGCCCCGTGTAGCCCACCACCCAGGGCATAGCAGGCCCATCAACTCGCTCCAGCTGCACAGGACCGGCTTCTCCAGCAAACCCGGGGTCTGAGAACAGCACAACACCACCGAGCAACTGCGTGGCCGCGTCGTAGCCGCTGGCGCGACCCTGGAGCGTCTGCTGAAGGGCTCGAACCTCAGCGAAGAGAGCGGCCTCATCTGGATATTCTGCGAGAAGAGCGCGAGTAGCCGCCACGGCCGCGAGAGAACTCGCCGAGCTCGACCCAAGGCCCCACGTGGACGGGAACTCCGCGTCGAAGCGCAGGGAAAGTCCTCCGAGACGGGGGACCGCGTTCTGTAAGAACGGCCAGAGGAGCCGAAGCTCAGGAAGCTCGGGCGGTCCGGCCAGCGCGCTCAAGGGGAGCTCGATGGCGCCCTCGACGAGCAACTCGGGTGCATCGAAGCGCAACCGTCCAGGAAGGAGACGAGCTTCACACCGAATTCTTCGGTCAAAGCAGAGAGCGACGGCGGGGTGCCCTTCGAGCACCGCGAACTCTCCAAAGAGCATCAACTTTCCCGGCGCCGAGAATGCCGTCCCCGTGCTCACGAGAGGTGACTGGCCAGATCGAGGTTACGCTGGTGAAGACGCATGTGGCCCCGATTGATCCCCTCGGTAGAGAGCGCTCGAAGCGCCCCTAGGTTCTGAGCGAGACCGACCGCCGCGAGGACGCGCCCAAGGTCTGAGGCTCGCTCTAACTCGAGCAGCCCAAGGGAGAACTTCGCGAGTGGGTGAAGCTTCGTGACCCCACCCACGATGCCCACTTGAACAGGCAACTCGATTCGGCCGACAAGGTCACCGCTCTTGGGGTCAAGACTCCATGTCGTGAGGGAGCGATAGCGCCCGCTCCGCGCGGCGAAGGCATGGGCGCCAGCCTCCATCGCTCTCCAGTCATTCCCTGTCGCAAGCACCACGGGATCGACGCCGTTCATGATCCCCTTGTTGTGGGTCGCTGCCCGATAGGGGTCGTAGACGGCAAATCGCCCTGCAGCCACAATGGCTCGGGCGACCTCGGCGCCCTCACGACCATCGAACGCCAGTTCCTGGGTTCGGACGCGGCACGTCGCTCCTACCCGACGGCGATCGGCGAGATTGCTGAGGATTCGGAGTCCGACCTTCCCCCCCGTCATGGCCGCGATCTGCGGTGCGAGGGCTTCACAGGTCCTGTTGACGACGTTGGCGCCCATGGCGTCCCTGCAGTCGAGCAGGAAATGGACGACTAGAACTCCGCCGTCTCCCCCTGTTTCTTCAGGCGAGAACGTACGAGTCTCGAGTCCGACGCAGCCTCCTCCGAGACGAACCAGGGTCGAGTCCCCCTCATTGGCCACCGCGATCAGCCGCGGTGTGGCTTCGGTCACCGCATCAACCGCCGCAGCGAGGTCGGGAACCTGTGTGATCTGTACCTGACCGATCATGAGGTCTTCGAGGATCTCGGTCTCGAACCCGCCCGAAGGCCGCACGAGTCTGGCCATATTGCTGGCGGCTGCGATGACGGAGCTCTCCTCCACCACCATCGGGACCAGCACCTCCCGACCATCGATGATGAAGTTCGCGGCGACCCCGAACGGCAGAGTGAAGCCGCCGATGACGTTCTCAACAAGGGCATCGAGTAGCTCTTCTTCGACAGGCGCGGAGAGAGCATGCTCATCGAGATCCGCTCCGCCGAGACGGGCAAACTGGAGAACCACGCGACGGCGCTCCTGCACGCTCAAGCGGTAGAAACCGGCGATCCTGCTGCAGCGCTCGCTCACCTGACCTCCGAAGGGTTCACTTCCATAAGCGATGGAATATCCGCACATCCGGTGCACACCATCGCGATTCGCACTTCTTCCAGAATTCGACGCCCGAGCGCAAGCGCATCCTCGAATGAAATGTCGGCCGCGCGGAAAAACGGGAGCGCGAGACCAGCCACGTCGGCTCCCAGCGAGACGGCCTTCGCCACGTCGAGCCCGCTACGCACACCTCCGGTCGCCATCAGTGGATAGTCGCTCCCGAGGGCCTCTCGCACAGCGATGAGGGAGTCCGACGTGGGAATCCCCCAATCACGAAAGGTCGCCCCAATCGCTTTCCGCTGCGGATCCGCCGCGCGAAAGCCTTCAATCCACCCCCATGAGGTTCCACCGGTCCCGCCCACGTCGATGGCTGCCGCACCTAAATCACGCAGTCGGAGCGCCGTAGCGGCAGAGATCCCGCAGCCCGTCTCCTTGACGATCACCGGCACGTTCACTGCCGCCACCAGCGACTCCACCTTGCGAAGGAGGCCCGACCAGTTGCGGTCACCTTCCGGCTGGACCATCTCTTGAAGGACGTTCAAGTGCACCGCCAACGCATCGGCCTGAACCGAATCCACGAGACGCTGTGCATCGTCGTTCCCTACTCCGTAGTTGAGTTGAACCGCGCCGATGTTTCCGATGAGCAAAATGTCGGGGGCTACGTCGCGCACGTCGAAGGTGGCAGCGAGCTCCGGCATTTCGATCATCGCCCGTTGGGAACCCAGGCCCATTCCCAGGCCAAGGGCCTGCGCGACCCTGGCTAAGCGCCGGTTCACCGTCCCTGCCCGCTCCGAACCGCCCGTCATCCCCGCCATCAGAAAGGGACCAGCAAGGCGCTTGCCGAGGAAGCGGGTCTCCATCGACACCGCGTCGGCGTCGAGCTCAGGCAGCGCCTCATGGGGAAGGCGCCAGCGTTGCCAACCTGCGCGGGTGCTCTCCGCCTCGACATCGTTCTTCGCCACGATGCTCAGGTGCGCTGACTTGCGTAGTGAGCTGATGTGGCCGACGAGGCGTTCTCGCCCCTCGCCGAGGTACCGGAGCACCTGCAGTTCGTGCCGGATGCCGTCGACGGCCACCACCCTCGTCTGAGCCGACACGGAGAGACTGTCTGAACAGAGCAAAGTGACCTTCTGCTCTCCCTCCAGCTCCACTCCGTCGGGCAGATCCACGAGAAACCGGTCCAGCGAGAGGCGCTGACAGAGCCCCGAGCGTCCATCGAGTCGCACCGGCATGTAGCCGTCGAGCTTGATTATTCGGTCAGTCATCCCATGGGTCCGATTCCGCCAAAGACGATGAGCGCGTTGACCGCGGCTCCAACAAGGAAGATGCCCAGAGGCCACAGAGACCGCCACTTCGCAGGCTCTTCGACTCGTTCACCGACCTCGGAGATCCTCGCCTGGAGCAGACCGGATGTCCTCCTAGAGGCGAACAGCCACAGCATCGCAAAGACGCAAAGCCACGCAAACCAGTCCCCGAGAAGCGTGTAGAGCGAAGGAAGTCGGACGAGCTTCACATCCTGAACCAGGCCGATCCGCTCAAAGAGCGGCCCGCGTGCGATGAACCGGCCTCGCGCGTCCGCGAACGCGGAGATCCCCGTCGTGGCCGCCCGTGCCGTGGGGACTCCGTTCTGCGCCGACTGGAGAACCACGAGCATCAAGAACTGATGTGGGCAGGCGGTGTCGCCGTACCAGGCGTCATACGACACGTTGACGAGGAGGTTTGCCCCTTCGTTGACCGCCCGGCGCACATACCGCGACAAGATGGCCTCGTAGCAAATAAGGAAGGTGAAGCGAGCGTGCCCCAGCGCCTCGTAGACAATGACCCCCTCACCCGGCTGATAGTTCCCTACTCCCTTGATCTTCCTCAGGAAAGGGAAGAGCGAAGCGCCCGGCATGTATTCCCCGAACGGGAGCAACACGTTCTTGTCGTAACGAGCATCGGTTTCCCCCGCACCATGCAGACGAAACGCGGAGTTGAACCAAAGACGGCGACCATCC
>Ga0315320_10001169_pt1 | contig 21812 bp, 21 predicted proteins | sample M140m21515metaG_FD_203458 | JGI IMG/M metagenome (GOLD analysis project Ga0315320, IMG submission 203458) | Ammonia-oxidizing marine archaeal communities from Monterey Bay, California, United States - M1 40m 21515 | ecosystem: Environmental > Aquatic > Marine > Coastal | place: USA: California... | reverse complement strand
CTGGCCCGCTACCTCAGTATCTTATTGTGTCCGAGATACAGAGAAGACAGGACATGAGGAAAAGGTTTTCTCAACAGGGTGAGCAGTCTCCGCAAGGAACTGTAAAGGATCAGATTCTTAGTGGTGGCATTGCTGAACTAGGCTCTCAACCACCAATGGGTCAACCACCAATGGGTCAGCCCCCACAGATGGGGCCACCTCCTCAGATGGGCATGCCTCCTCAGATGGGTCAGCCTCCAATGGGGCCACCTCCTCAAATGGGTCAGCCGCCAATGGGTATGCCTCCTCAGATGAGTATGCAACAGCCAATGGGTATGGCTGCGGGCGGTGTTGTTAGAATGGCTGGCGGTCAAGACGCACCTTTTACCAGCCCTTACTTACAAGACTTGGCGGCATACAATCAAGAAGCTGCGCCTATGGGTCAACAGATTGGTGATCTAGAGAGAGCAGCTCTACAGCTTAAGGGCGATCAAAGAAATGCCGCGAGAAGACAAAGCTTAGGTATTCAAGATCAAGTAGGTGACTTATATGGATCTACGCTTGGCGATTATTCTCAAGATGATAGGCTAGAAACTTTGTTGGCAATGGCTAGTCCTGACGAGATAAGCAACAAGATTGGTGAGTTAGGACTCAACCCTAACTTTATGTCCGGTGTAGTAGGAGACTTGTCTGAGCCCGACGATGTAACCTCTCAGCTTCAAAACCTAGCCAGCAGATATCCAGACAGCACTGCGGCCAAAGAACTAATGGGAACTAATCCCGGAATATCTTACGCGCCTCTTGAGAGTCTTATTACCAAGGTAAGAGACAGTAGCGCGGTAATAGGTGATGGAGAAAAGCTGGCGCTTTCTTCTGGAACTCAGCCGAATAGCGCAATGATTAATGCTGCCATGAATGAATCAAGTCCTGAGATTAAAGTGGAGACTGATCAAAGTAAGCTGTTTCAGCCTACGGGCAGTACAATAGAAGAATTGTCAGACAGTATTTTTAACTCAAAGTTACCCTACACCAAAGGTTCACGAACGTTTTATGACCGCACAATAGACCCCGTAGTTGAAACTAGAGGGGAAATGTACAGAAGAATTCTTGGAGAAAATGTGCCAAGAGCTTTTTCTAGTCCTTTTAGAGCGGATGATAGAGCAAGAACCCAGTTTGATAAATACATAGAGCGGACAGGGGCTCTCGACCAGTACTTAAACAATGGTGTAGCTGAAGTTCCTGCCAACACTAACGCTGTCGAGACTGTTGTTCAGCCTGCTCCTAATGTAGCCGTTGAACAAAAAGAGTCATGGCTTAGCAGGAATGATCCTAAATACAGCCTTGATCACACAGCTGTGATAGATGCAATGCAAAACCCATCCGGCTTCGCAGCTGTTTCGGAAGGGTTAAGAAGACAACAAAACAAACAAGTTGTTCCTACTGATTACTCCAAAGCTCAAGAGAAAATCAATGAGGTAGAATCGATTGCTGAAAATCTAAGAAACAGCACATCGACTGGGTACATAGAGATGCTTAATAAGTTAAGCGGAGAAAGACCTAGCACAGATTACTCAAGCTTTGCCCCTGATTACGAAGGACTTATAACCGAGTCAGAAAGAAGAGTTAGAAAAATAAAAGAAGATGCTAAAAAAGATGCTGGCGCTCAAGCGTTGATTCAGTTAGGCGCAGGCATTGCAGAAGGGAATGTATCCGAAGGGTTGAGAGGCGCTAGCAGAGTATCTTCTGATATTATGAAAGAAGCTAGAGCAGAATCATCTGCTGAAAACAGCTTGGCTCGTCGCATGGAAATGGTTTCAAAAGAAGCTCAGATGAATATGGGCGTTAAAGGAAGAGAAGCAGCTGTTGCTAACTACAACAAAAAACTTGATGCAGTAACAGCAGACTATGCAGACCAGCGGCAGAGGGAGTTTCAAGCTGCAGGTATGGATAGTGACGCTGCTTTTGCAAGAGCAAACTTTGAGGCGCAGATTGCCAAGGCAATTAACGCTGCAAGTGAAGCGGAAGGAGACAGGCAATTGCAGAATCTTATTGCTCAGGCAACAGTAGAAAGATACAAAGAAATAACCAAGAATTCTGAGAGAGACTTGACGGCTGCTCAGCTTAGGCTTTATGTCAAACCAATAGACGAGGCCATGAAAAACTGGGTTAGGGACAATCCCGAACACTCTCCTGCAGAATGGAACGCTGCTTTGCGAAAATTCACTCAAGGTATTTTAAACACTGAAGACATTGCTGATACAAGTTCTGGTCAGCCAAAAACAAAGTCTCAATTCGATGATGTTGATTCTGAACTTTTGATACCTACGGCATAATGAGCGGCCTAACTGTTTTCAGAGAAAAATATCCTCAGTATAAGGATCTTACTGACGAAGAAGTTGTTGATGGTCTGTACGATAAATACTACTCAAACTTAGATCTTGACGAGTATCACAGGCAAATGGGCTTTAATCAGCCCAAAGGCGTGGATTATTACGCAGGTGTTCCTGTCGAGATGGGTAAAGGATTGGTCAGAGGCTTTGGTTCTGGTCTTCTTTCTGCTGGCGCTGGTCTCGCAGAGCTTGCTGATGTGGGCACAGACCTGATAGGTCTTGATGATCTAATAGATAGCGGCGATGAAAACGAACTTATCCGGCTAGCGAATGAGGGCAAGCAGGCTCTCAATGAAAGCCTTGGTCTTGGCGATGCATACAAAGATAACTATCTAGTAAAGCTTAGCGAAGGTCTAGGCTCTATAGGTTCGTTCTTTGTTCCGGGCGGTGCTTTTGGTCTTGGCGCTAAAGGTCTTGGTGCAGCAGCAAGAGGGCAGAGAATTGCGGCCACGGTTGGTGCAACTGGAGCGGGTGTTGGTGCCGGAGCTTCAGAGCAAGCAGATAGAGTAGCTGCTGCCAGAGCCAGAGGAGAAGAAGTATCTGCGGGACAGGAAGATTTGGCTATAGCTCTTGGTGGTTTTGTTGGCGCATCAGAAGCTATTGCGCCCCTAAACGTTTTAAAAAAGATAGCAAGGTTTAAGAACCCAAGGAAAAACGAAGAGGCTTTTAATGCTGTTAGTAGCGCAGTGGCTGAGGGCGTTGTTGAAGGAACTCAGGAAGTAGCCGCAAGCTTGTTGCAGAACGCTATTGAAGATGGCGTTTATTCTGACAACGTTAACTATACAGAATCTCTATGGGATGACTTCACTGTAGGCGCTGGCTCTGGTGCCCTGCTAGATGCAATTACCAGCGGTGTAACTCGGCGCAGATCTAAAATGGTTCTAGATGCTGAGCGAGAAAGAGAGCAAGCATTTAGAGACGAAGATGAAAAGGCAAGCCAAGACCTCTATGACATGGCAGAAGCTGCCAAGCTAAAAGTAGAAAGAGATTCGGTAGTCGTTCCAGATCCCTTGTATGGCACTGAAACTTTTGAAGGCGAGCAGTTTGAGTTCGACCCATCACAGCCGTATCTTGGCCGACAAGTAAACATGATTGATAGGGCTGCGGAGTACGCTAGTCAGATAGCAAGAAGCGGTATACAAAAAGACGGAGCTTTTCCAGAGTCAGGTAAGTTTGACGTTGTCGAAGATAAATTACCGGGAGGCTCTGTCTTTAAGGTAGTTCATTCTGAGACAGGTGAACAGTTCGGACAGCCTGAGCAGGAAAGAGAATCTGCTATTCATTTGATGGCAAATCTTAATCAAGAGCTGATCAACAGAAGAGTAAACGATTCCGTAATAGACTCCCTTGATCTTGCCCCGGAAGCCTACACCCCTGAGCAATCAGAAAGCTTATATGTTATTGGTCAAAAACTGAACAGGCCAAAGCGTTTCACTGTTACTTCAGCGGTACTTAACGAAGCAGCAGGCACAACCCAGTCTCCTAAGTCTCCTTACCAAGAGAATCAAACAATAGATCAGCTTCATACCAATCAGTATGGAGTCCCACCGTACTCAGATAAGGGTGAAAAACTTTATCGAGATCTTTCAAACCTAACAGCCGCTCAAGAAATTAACTTTGATCGAAGAAAGAAAGGTCTGCCTGAGGTTCAAGAGTTTACGCTTGAAGAAGCCAAACAAGTATTGGGCGATAAATACTCAAATGTATTTGATGTGCTGGTAGGCGTTAGCTCTCCAGACATGACGGAAACAACGGAGAACTTTGGCTCTGTTGGCGCTCGCCTAGCGGCTAGCAGGCAAGAGTATCAAGATCAAAAAAGAACTCTAGAAGAAGTGTCTTCTGTTCTTCAAGAAAAGAACATTGCATCAAGTGTTGATTCTCCTGAGGTGGGTTATCTATTAGAAAAGATTGTTAACGAAACCAACGTAGAAAGCATGAGCCCTTCTCAGCGCATGTATCTTGTTCAGGAATTAAGAAAGCTTCCTGTTGTTGCTCAGCCAGCATCCTTGCCGGACTTCAGGCCGAAGACATACACAAGAAAACAATACAACGCCGCTGTTCAGTACGTTACTGAGACAGGTGACGGTACTGTAGAGAACATCGAGAGCCAGATCGGAGACATTGGGTCAGCCAAAAGAACAAGGAAGGTTGCCTCTGATTTGCAGAAGGCGATCAAGAAGACTGGCTTAATCAACAACAAAGATGAAGTCGTTACGCGCACAACATTGCCCGCGCCAGAACGCTTTGAGCCGGAAATAAAACCATACGTTGAGACCGTTTCAGAAGATGCGGCCAATCTTGAGAAGCTGCTTAATGAAGACCTCAATGGTATGGGTCTAGATGACATCCGTGTCAGGGTTCTTGATGAGTTAAAGATTGGGCCAGTAACTAGAAAGGGAGAGCTGATACTTGCCGGAAAGGAAGGGGAGGATATCCGTCAAGAGACTGAAGGATATTACAGACCCAGATCGAATACGGTGTTCCTTGCGCTTGATAGGATTAAACAGCAGGCAAGAGACCAAACTCCGGAAGCAAGAAGAGAAGCTCTCACTGAAATATTAGATCACGAGATTGTTCACGGCGTTAGAAACCTTGACCTGTGGAAAGAAAAAGAATGGCGGCTGCTAGAAAACCTGACAAGGAAAAAAATATTTCCGGGCAGGGGTAACGTTACTTTTTTCAATGACGCTCAGGAAAGATACCCCGACCTATCAGCTGTCGGGCAGATGGAAGAAGCCGTTGCTGAGATTATCAGGTACGGAAGAAAAGATAAGAAGCTTATTACTGGCAAGCCCAAGAGTCTTGTTGAAAGGATGTATAGTTTTTTCGAGAAGACAGGCAATGCATTAAGTGGCACAGGGTTCCAGAGCTTTGATGATGTATTAACTCGCCTTGAGAAAGGAGAGATAGGCTCAAGAGAAAGAGATCGGATAAGAACGCTTCAAGCTACGGAGAAAAGATTAGGCGCAGTGCCGGACAGAGGCATAGGTCTATCGAGAGATGTTAAAGTACTTACGCCAGAGACAGAAGAGGAAGAGATATCTGCATCGAGGCAAAGAGATAGGGCCGCAGAGCAGGGATTCGATACCAACACTACCTATTATCATGGCACTGGTAAAACCAACATCAAGAAGTTCAGGAGCAATCTTGCGGGCAGTTTTGATTCAGTCACTAATGACATCATAGCTGGTCATTTTACTGTCAATCCAGAGTTTGCAAATGTGTTTGCGCCGGATCGATCTGACTTCTCTGATCCAGAGAATGCGGCAGACGCGGGCACTGTATACCCAGTCTATTTAAGACAAGGAAACTCTTTTGATCCGGGCAGAATTTCCAGAGAAAAAGATTCCGGAGGTGAGCTTCAAGCTTTGTCTAGAGAGGTGGATAACTTATCTAGTCCTGTCTACAAGAGCTACGCAGATAAGATGATGGAGCAGATGGGTTACTCTGCTTCAGACACCGAAGCTAGAGATTCGATAATAAATGGTAGAAGAAAGCAGCTTCAAGGAATTGTAGGTAGCATTACACAAAGCCCCTCAGATGTTGGCTTCGCAGAGCTGGAAGCCTTGTCTCCTTTTGTCCGGAGTGCGGGGTATGATTCTTACGTTGACTATGAGAATAGCATACAAGATATGGCAACTGGCATCGCTATGTTCAAGCCAGCAGATATCAAAGGTGTACACGCCCAGTACGACCCATCAGGTGTTCCGCAAGGGTACGAATACGCGGATGATATTATGTTCTCAAGACAGGGAACAGATGATACAATACAAGAAGATACCACAGGAGGAGTTTCTGATGAGCAAGCAAGAAGATTGGGGCAACGAAATAGAGACAGAGGAAGACGGTTACAGAGCAGAAGCTTTACGCCGCTTGAAGGTGCGCCAGCTATTCAAGGGGCGACAGGGCCAATCCCAGAAATCGCCGTCATCGCAGAAGAATACGCAGAAGACTACGGACTCCCTGAAAGAAAACAAAGATCCTATGTAAAAGTCCCAAAGGATCGTGGCGAGAGGCTGGCTAAAGCGTATGATGAGATGCGTAACGACCCGCAAAATCCTGCTGTAAAGAAAGCATATAAAGATCTTATAAGGCAAACTAAAAACCAATATAAGGCTCTGACAGATGCTGGTTATGAGTTTACTTTCTATGACTCTGAGTCAGACCCTTATGACGGCAATCCTTTCAACGCTATGCGAGACCTTCGCGCTACCAAAAGCATGGCGGTTTATGGAACTTATGATGGTTATGGCACAGAAGGGATCACTGATTCTGAAATAGAAAACAATCCGATGCTAGAAGATACGGGGCTGAGGTGGAAGGATCAGAGTGGAGATAGAAAACTTGTTACTGCCAACGATTTGTTTCGCGCTGTGCATGATGCTTTCGGGCACGGCATAGAAGGAAGTGGGTTCCGAGCCAGAGGGGAAGAGAACGCATGGCAGGCTCATGCCAAGTTGTTTACTGGCCCAGCATTACAGGCTCTTACTTCTGAAACAAGAGGTCAAAATAGTTGGTTAAATTATGGGCCTTATGCTGAGAACAACAGAACGGCAAAGATAGAAGACACCGTATTTGCCGAGCAAAAAATAGGTCTTATGCCGGACTGGACATGGACAGAAGGCCTAGAGTATGAAGATCCTGTCACAGAATCTAGGGCCAGAGTAGAATCTAAGGACGAGTTAAAAGCAGCAGAACAAAAAGCAGCAGAGTTTTCAGAAAGGAATCCTCCCAACACCATAATGAACTCACTGGACAACTCCCCAGAAGTTCAGCAATCAATTATTGACCAAGAAATACTTGGCGAGCCATTCAGTTTTCAAACAAAAGGTTATTCTTTTAAGGATAAGTTTATCTTCTGGGCTGCTGATAAGTTCACCGGACTCAAGGATGCAGAGCGAGAGATAAATAAATACAGGGCCAGTATTGGCCTCAGGCCTCTCAAGGCAACAGAGTCTGCTTACACTGGAGAGGAAAGTATTTCAGGTATTCTTGGTAACAAGATGCGGCGGTTTGAAGATGACAGAAAGAAACCCTTGGCAGAGAACATTGCCGAATCTGGTTACAGTCTAGATGAAGTCGATGAGTTTCTTATTCTTAGACATGCTATTGAGCGGAATGAAAAAGTTGCCATTCGGGATTCACAAAGGGACGTAGAACTAAACCCCGGATCGGGAAAGCTTAAGACCGGACAAACTCTCACCAATAGTTTTGTCAAGCGCAAGATGAAAGAGCGTTACGACATGGACTGGAATAGTTCCACGGGCACATGGTCAGGTGGTAACGGGAGAGGAAAGAAACTTCAAAGCGTTGCTGCGGACGTTGATAAGATAGTCAATGAAACCATAGACGGAACGATTGAAGGCGGACTGATAGACAAAGACTCCGCTGAAGCAATCAGAAGTGCTTACAAATACTACGCGCCACTAAGAGGCAAAGACATAGAAGATGACTACGCCGAGAACCTGATCATAGGCAGTAGCATCAGTACAAAAGGCAAAGAATTTCTGCGAGCTATGGGCAGGGAGTCTGCTGCTCAGTCACCACTAGGGCATGTTCTGTTAAATGCTGAGCGGTCAATGGCTAGGGGCACAAAGAATAAACAGTTCGGTGAGCGCCTAGTTAACTTGATAAAGAGCAATCCGGATGCGGAGTTTTGGAGAGTCATATCTCCCGAAGACCCTAGGTACATGCGAGCTTTTGAAAAGAAGTTTACCTACGTTGGAAACGACAAAGACTTGCAGGGCCAGACGTTCTCAGAGATACCGCCGGACACTAACAGAAAAGATTACATACAGAAGATAGTGCTAAAGAGGGACAACCTTAGCCCCGGTTTTGATAAAGATTTAATTGGCGTGAAGCTAGATGGTCAGCAAGTTTACGTTGAGCTTGCAGATAAAAGATTAAGAGATGCTATTCTTGGCATGGACAGCGGCACAGCAGACAATCTTATTCAGAAGTTTGGTGTTGTTAACAGGTTCCTATCCATGATGAACACATCGCTTAACCCTGAGTTTGTTATTGGTAACTTCTCTCGTGATGTGCAGACAGCTATCTTTAATATCCTTGGCGAACAGGATATGTCTCAAGGTAAAGCGAAAGATCAGAAGCTTGTGGCTAAGGTTATAAAAGATGTCATTCCTTCGATGGGCGTTTTTTATAAGGCAGCAAGAAACTTCTCAGTTAAAGACGGAACATTTGTAGGAAACTTATCCGGCATAGATCCTGCGGATCAAGCAGATGTCAGAGAGTACATGGAGTCTGGGGCAAAAGCTGACTGGTTCCACTCAAGACCTCCGGAAGATCAAACCAAGACTATTCAATCTATGATTGATATGGCAAACGGAACCTTCAAAGGAAACTTCCAGCGAAGGTATCAGGCTGTTATGAAGTTTGTTGAAGACGGCAATGCCTCTGTTGAAAACGCTGTGCGACTAGCCACGTTCAAGGCATCGCGTGATGAGCTGCTTAATGCCGGGGTGCCAAGGCCCGAAGCTTTGGCTCAGGCTGCGTCACTCGCTAAGAATTTGACAATCAACTTTAACCGAAAGGGTAACGCCGGAGACTTGGTTAACTCTCTCTATTTGTTCTTCAATGCTAGTGTTCAGGGCACAGCTAACTTTGCAAGAGGATTGTTCGGGCCTAATATGAATCCGTTTAGCTCTGAAGCTAGTCGCGTTAAGCAGGGGGCAGTTACGTCTTTGATTATGTTCGGTGCTTTGTCTGCCTTAAGAGCAGAAGAAGAGAGCGAAGAGAACCCAGAGACGGGAAGGTCTTACTACTCCGAAATACCAGACTACGTTAAAGAAAGAAACATAGTGATCATGGCTGAGCCTTCAGAAGCTCTCAAGAAAGGTGCAAGCAACATTTATTTAGACAGGAATGGTAAGGAGTATGCTAATAAGACCCAGTATTACTACACCATCCCGCTGCCATACGGATACAACGTGTTTCATTCTCTTGGGCAGAATGTTTTTGAGATGAGCAACGGCCACATATCGCCACTTAAGGCAACGTCGAATGTGACCAGCGCATTCTTAGGATCGTTCTCCCCGATAGGATTCTCTTCTCCTGCGCCGACAATAGCTCAGCCTTTTATAGAGATAGCAAGGAACGAAAACTTCTTCGGCTCTCCCATATACAGGGAGAACTTCCCGACAGGAACTCAATTACCAGAGTCTTCTATGTCAATGTCAACAACGCGAACACCCTTCAAGTGGATGGCTAAACTCTCCAACTCTTTGATAGGTGGTAATGAGCAACAGTCTGGGGCACTGGATGTTTCGCCAGATGTGCTAGAGCATCTAGCTGAGTTTGCATTGGGTGGTGCTGGAAAATTTGGCATGCGTAATCTTGATGCGTTTGAAAAGTGGCAGAAGGGAGAAGACCTTAAGGTTAGAGAGATACCGTTCCTTCGCAGAATCAAAGGCGAGCCCGACGAAAGAGTTAGCATGGGAGATTTCTACGAAAGAAAGATTAAACTTGAGCAGCTAGAAGCTAGGCTGGATGTATTGCGAGGCGCTGACCGTATTAACTTTAGAAAGAATAACGCGCAAAAATTAAGAACGCTTAGGGATTTAGAAAGAGCAGAAGATCAGTTAAGAAAATTAAGAGAGCAACGCAAAAGAATTAAAGCTATTGCTTCAAGGTCGCCACAGGATGCTTTGAAGATGGGTAAAGCGGAAGAAGAAATCTACGATAGAATGAACTCTGTCTACAATAGATTTAACAAATCTTATGACAAGAAAGTTGGGCGCACTAATTAAGCGACCTCTTCTTTGCATTCTCTCTGTCTTCTTTTTTCTGCATCATCTTCTTTATCTCTTCCAGAGTAAGCTCTTCTTTCGGGTAGCTTAGGTTCTTCCAGCCTTCGTCTTTGGGGTAGCTCATTCAATAAGAAGCTCAAAGCAAAAGATCATTGCTTGAATTCTATCTTTAGAAAATCCCGCGCACAAATTACCATCTCTGTCGTTCACTGTCGCAACGAACAATCCGTTTTTATTTCTCTTAACTACCATTAGATTGACTCCAGTAATGTGTAAGCCGCCATTGCTGACAGCAAAAAGAACACTGCAAACATAGGCCAGAACGAGCGACTAGCCATTAACTCTATAACTTCTAGTATCTTATTCAGCATAATTTTCCTGATTACTTTTTGTGAGTAGATGCTGCGCCGGACTTACCTTTGTCGGCTAGCTCTTGCCTCCACTTTATTGTCTTTCCGTAGCGCAAAGCAGTAGCGCCTTGTTCTACTGCCTGAATCTCGCCTCCGTTCTTTATGAACTGATCAACCTGATCCAGCATCTCTTGCCTTGCCTCTTCTTTTTCGGCATAAGTTTTAAGCTTAGGCTGTATAGTTTTATCTTGCTTCCGTGTTAGCTTTGTCATGCGTTTATAGTTATTAAACCCTCAATAATTAACTCGCCCCAAGTTCTTTCAAGTCCTCTTAGCTGACAGCGTAGTAACTCTTCCTTGCTCAGATTTGTTTTCATTCTGCCATCTATTACGTCATGGCAAGTTGAGCAGGAGTAAACAGCTATGTAATCTGGTGACTTAATGCTCATGCCTTTCGCCATGCTTGGTAAGTGCGCCAGCACCGTGGTCTCTGTATTGTTGTTACAGTACGGGTGAATCTGTAAGGCGCACATCTTTCCTCGTGCAGACTTCCGAATCTTAGATGTCTTCACTTCTTTCCTTTTCTATCAGGTCAATGATGCGATTAAACCCATCGTTGATACCGCTTAGTTCTGTATAGATCAATTCAAGACGATCAATAAGAACGGAATTTACATCCATGACTACGTCATCACTGACAGAATTATCTTTGCTCATAGTACTCCGGTGTTAACTCTGGTAATTTAGTAGCAGACTTGTCTTTACTAGTTTGCTCTCGCGTTCTAAAAAAACCTGCGTACTCAGGGTATGTGTTCATAAATCTTCTAGAGTAGAACGCCCTGTAGTTGTTGTTTAGTTTGAAGCTGTCGGTTCCATCGCCGCCAGCATCAATCTCCCATCGTATCCTTTCAAATACAGCATTGACTGAGTAATGAGTATACCCTCTAGATATCATCTCGAAAGTAAATCCGCAAAACAAGTTCCAGACTTCGGGGTGATCCTCGTGAAAAGCAATCACTTGTCCGCGCATCTCTTCTTGTCTTGTCTCTGTCATCCGAACGCTGCTCCGATGACCATTCCAACGAATAAGGCCAGCAGCATTGCCCATCCTGTCCACTTAGCTTCGTCCATCTTCTTCTCCTTTAGGTTCTGGCACCGCAAATCCTAATTCGGCAGCGGTAATAATGAGCGTGTCGATAAGCTCAGAATACTTTGCCTTGCTTGCTTGGCTTGAACGCTTCAATGGTCTGCGCTTGAAGCCGAACTTGGTGTTCACATCTTCTGAACCGTAAGCTCGACACAACAATTCCTCGTGCATTTCATCGTGCGTCATGCCGCAAAACTTTCCAAACTCATTGACCCACTTGTGATAGTAGTTTTCCTGCTGTCTGGTGCGCTGCCTTTTAATCTTGTCAACTGTCAGCTTAACGCCCAGATCAGCATTCTTTACTAAATGAGTAACCTCATCCATCTTTGAGCCATCGATCTTCGACAGCAAACGCATCAGTTCCATGACGTTATCATGACTCAATGGATGAATGTGGTAATGAATCATAGCCAGTCTTCGTCCGCGCTAACTGTATTTGCAAAAGACTTCTCGCTTGGGTCTTTGCGAGGGCCAGAGTAAACCTCATGCCTACAATAGAGATAAGGCTTGCCATCATTCTTGCTCTTGCCTTTCCAACCAGAAACATCCACCTGAAGCACTGGCTGTTTGCCTTGCTCTCTTGCTCGCTCATGTATCTCGATCAACGAGCGCAACTGTTCTTGGTTGATCATGAGCTTGCCAACAAAATCTGGGTGATTTTCCGCGTTCTTCCTGTTGTTGGTGTTCATGTAGAACTCATCGCCTTTTGCTACGTTTTCTTTGTCCATTGTGTTTCTCCTATGATTGTACTTTTGATCTGATTGATTTGAACTCGTTGACATACGCTTCGTAAACGTCAGGATGAGACAGTTTAATTTCATCGAGCGTCTTCTTGTTTGCCGTGTGCAAAGACTTAAGTCCTTCAACCGTGTCGGTTTGTCTGGCAAATCCAAGAGCCACTTCAGTAAATTTCTTTGCATCTCCGTCAGTCATTGCGCCTGTCATCGTTTTTTCTACCGCTTCTTCTAACGTACTTGACTCGACAACTTGATCGGCGCTGTCGAAAACATCCTCCTTCTTCTTTGGTTTAGATTTGGTTTCACGCGGCAGGTCTTCGCCCGCATAGATATAATGACCCAACCCGAAAAACGCCATGCACTTTACTAGACATCGCATCTTGGCATCGCCGACATCTCTTGCGCTAGGATTTGCTAACGCGGCGTTCTTGAATCCGGTCATGACGGGAAGCCACATGCTACGCTGTAGCTCACCAATATTGATTGTGCAATGGACAGAAACAGTACCGTCCCCGTGAACCTCGTTATCTTGAAACTCGTAGGTCGCATCAGGATACTGCTCCATGAGTTGCGCCCATGCCCATGTCCAGCTTAAATAGGACAGATCATTTTTTTTCTTGGTGTATGCTGAGCAGTCGATAGCACTCAGGGTTTCCCAAACTTGTTTATAACTTGCCATTTGTATCTCCTAGGTTAGCGGTTTTTTGGTGAAGCCGCGTAAGTCACTGCGCCATTGCTTGGCATTAATTTTGTATCGCTCTTCAATAGTTTTTTCTAGAATCTCAAGTATCTCAACAGGCTCTAGCCTGAGAAACATACTGACAGGCAACGATAAAGCAGCGCCCTGAGCCCATGTGAAATCTATTTGATCTCCAATAACTGATGCCTTGAGCATAGGTATCTTTGTGATCTGCCAAAGTCCAATCATTTTCCTGTAAAAATCTGCGTCTTCTATCATTTGATTCTTTTCACCGCGACAAATGAGTCCCTGTGCTGAGGGCCGTTGGCCTTGAGTTTCGCTGGGTCAGTTACGCCATTGATAACGACAGGAATTTTCGCCCATCGACTGATAAACTTTTTATCCTTTAACTTGCCCACTATCGTGAAATATTGTGGCCGATCCGACCCTCTGATCAGCATCATCTCGTCAACCTTCAGCGCGTTAATTCCTACAGAGAGCTTTGAAGCGAACTCTACGCCGTCGATATCTGTCTGAGGCTGGTAAAGCATTCTTTCATACTCCTCTTCCTTGCTCATTCTTCTATGCTCTCCTTGAATTGTGAACACCACTGACTCACCCGACACCAGTTCTGAGCGCAGCGAGTGCTTTCGCCTAGCCTTGTGTCAACGTAATGTCCCGTGCCCAAAGACTTGGCGTGATCAGATGCTTCATCTTCTTGCTGATGAATCTTGATTGCTCTTACTCTGCCTTTCTTATGCACAGCGTAGACGGTTGGCTTCTCCCATCGCTCATGTGCATCGCACAAAGGAAGCTCCCCACCTGTGGTGTATTCAAAGTCAGCAGACTGATGCAGCTCAACACGCTCTTCAACGTAGGCATCCTGATCAGACTCCGACCAAAGCGGAATGGTGATCATTTGAATGGGAGAGTCGGGATAGTTACCGCCCTGTTCAGCCTTGCGTCTGACCCAGTCGCGCAAAATCGCAATGATTCTTAGCTGCTTGACGGGTAATTGCTTAGCCTGTCTGACCAACCAAGCATAAAGATTGAGCTGCTTATGCCATTCCTGCTTGTCATTCATCACTGACCAGACACTGGTTACCTTATAGTCACTAACAATGATGCCCTCAGGGGTCGTGTGCTGCAGATCAATCGCGCCACTGATCTTCCAGCCGTTCACTTCAGCAAACAATCTCTCTTCGCTGATGCAGTCATCGCCCTGCACAGCAGCCTCAAACATTTGATGAACGCTGGTGCCGAACCTCGACCACAAAAAGTCAACCGCATCCTGCTCGATCTCGTCATCATGCTGACGCTGTAACTGAGAGACTCGCGGTGAGTCTATCAACTGAGTCGCAGATAACAGGCTGTCGCCTCTGGTGTAGTCGCTGAAAGTCAGAGCGTTAAAGACAACCTCTGGCAGCTTGTGCTTGTTAGTTATTTTCATTCGGTAACCTAAAGACTCTCACGCCCATTTGATTATTCTCATGCCGCTTTCGCACGGTAAACTGTTTATCTGGCGCAGCTATTTGTATCCGATGCACTCTTTGCCGTAGCGCACTGACCTTGCGTTGGGTATGATCTTCATCATCAGTTGCTATGAAAAAGGATTCCTCCGGTGCCAGACTCATGATGGCCTCTAACACATTCGGATTTAGCATCTCCTTCACTCGCACTTCGGGCAACGGCACCCGCTCTATCTTGATATCTTTTTCTTTGCTCGTCATAAATTACTTCTCCTCGTTCTTCTTTGTCAATCAACCATTGACTTATCTTTCCCATTTGTTATTGTCCTGTATTCAGTCACAACGGACGATCAACATTAAGGCAAATAGCACATGATATCAAGTATTTTTTTCATAATAAATGGAGAACCTGCCAGCAAAGCAAACAGTCGCAGGTTGGTCACGATCAAGGGAAGGCCAGCGTTCATCAAGAGCAAGAAAGCGTTGGCTTATGTGAAACTATTTGATGAGCAGTGCCCACAGATGGGTGACTCAATGCTGCAAGGCGATCTACAAGCCGAGATAAAAATTTATTACGCCACTCGTAGACCTGACCTAGACGAGAGTGTGATCTTAGATTGCATGCAGGATAAAATTTACAAGAATGACAGACAAGTTAAGAGGAAGGTGATCGAATGGGGATTAGACAGAGAGAATCCAAGAGCGGAAGTTTTGATGACAACGATAGAGTCATTGGTCAGCGAATCTTGAAGAGAGCCGTGCTGGATTTGTTTGACAAAGAGGAGTCTGTACGGATGGATGCGATAGAATTTTTCGCCAGTAACAACCATAATAATCTGGCGCAGAATCTTGGTGTTGATCCAATAAAAATAAAAGAGCAGGTCATGACAGCAATAAGTCATGAGGGAATAAGAAGAGAGAAGTTAGTCAGGAATATTGTAAGAGACTTAGTAGGCAACTAAGTAGTCTACTTTATTTTTTTAGTTAGTAGGTTTCTTAATTTTAAGGAGTCTACTTAGTGTGCCCCCTCACGGGGGATTTTAAAATTAACAGGCGAGGTAAGTTTATGCAAGAGGTTTTGGACACGTTTCTAAATACCATCACTCAAGAGGGCAGGTATGTTTGCCCAGTATGTACCCCAAACAGGAAGAAAGTTAATCAGAGAGAGCGCACTTTAAGCGTGTCGTTTAAAAGCGATGGGCTTGTGTTTCTCTGTCATCACTGCGAGATATCAGGCAAGAGATCGGAGGACAAGCCAACCTATGTTGAGCGGCCAAAGAAAGTCACGGCGATATCAGTGCCAAAAGAATCTGACTCAGGCATTGTTAGTCAGTATCTAAAGGGTCGCGGCATAGATCATGACAAAATAAAAGACAGGTTCGCGCTGGTAACAGGCAAGCGATACTTCAATGCCAAGGGTGAGCTAAACGCTGGAGAGTTTCCGGCGATTGGATTTGTGTACGGAGACAAGGAGGCGGTGAAGTGGAGGCCGCTGAATGATAAGCGGTTCACGCAGGATGGTGCGGCGAGAACATTCTGGGGCATAGAGCATGCAAAGAAAGTAGAAGCAAAGACCATTGTGATTTGCGAGGGCGAGGTAGACTGCCTGTCAGTGGCCTCTTCTATTATTGATGATCAAATAGCTATACTTAGTGTGCCGAACGGTGCGCCTCAGCGTGTAGCTAATCGCAAGATAGACGCGAAAGAAGACAACAAGTTCAGCTATGTCTGGGAAGCAAAGGCGGTGATGAAGTCTGCTGATAAAATTATACTAGCAACAGATAGCGACGAGGCAGGTGAAGCGTTGCGCGAGGAGCTGGCTAGAAGAATAGGCAGAGCCAAGTGTTATCAGGTGGAGTATCCCGATGGCACCAAGGATATGAACGATGTGTTGCAACAGCACGGCGCAGAGAAGATCGTCGATATTGTTAACGCCGCAGAGCCACTCCCGCTTGAAGGCGTATACACTGTCGATGATTACAAGAGTGAGGTGACCCACTTGTATACCAACGGAGTGATCGGCGGTCTTTCGACGGGCATGCCTGTAGTTGATGAGCTATTCACCGTAGTTCAGGGGCAGCTGTCCGTTATAACAGGGGTGCCGGGATCTGGTAAGTCGGAGTTTATTGACCAGCTAATGGTTAACTTAGCCAAGAACTATGATTGGAAGTTCGCCGTTGCTTCGTTTGAAAATCCACCACCACTGCACATCGCCAAGCTTGCAGAAAAAATTGTTGGCAAGCCATTCTTCGACGGGCCCAACGGTAGGATGAGCAAGGAAGAAGCAGACAACGCGCTGACATATATCCATAATCATTGGTTGTTTCTTGAGCAAAGATCAGGCGAGCTTGTCACGATTGATTCAGTGCTGGATCGGGCACAACAGGCGGTGATGAGAATGGGGGTGAGAGGTTTAGTCATTGACCCATACAATTACATTGCTCAGCAAAGCAATAGCGACAACGAACATCAAAGTATTAATGATCTGCTCACACGATTGGTCGCCTTCGCCAGAGCAAACGATGTCCACATCTGGTTCATCGCCCACCCCAGCAAGATGCCAACAGATGCTTCGGGGTCAACAGCTGTGCCCAAAGGCATGAACATATCTGGCAGCGCCAGCTTCTTCGCCAAAGCTGATCTTGGTATCACAGTGCATCAGAATAAAGATCGAGACGTTGAGATTCATTGTTGGAAGGTGCGTTTCAAATGGATTGGCAGGGTTGGCAAGGTGCAACTTGAATACGATGTGCCGACAGGTAGGTATTCAGAGAAGGTCTTCAAACCTATTCCAATTCCTCAATCATTGCAGCCGCACAAGAGCTGGCATGAAAACGATGACGACTGGCTCTGACCTAAAGGTCAATGATAAGGGTAGCCCGCTTCTTCGTAAGCATCACGCCGTTGATGTGGAGGATGCGGGCAGCGGTGTTGGTCGAGCCGTGGTCAAAGACCAGTTATTTATTGATCACTTATTAATTAAAGACATGATTGATGTCCACCAGCACATGGAAGCTGAACGGGTAATCAATCTCGCAGTGTCTGCACAAGTCTACCTCAAGAGCCCTTCAATGGATTCGATTAGTCATGGCGGTGGTCGACCGGACATGCTGAACAGCGGACTAATCCGTTACGCTGGTTACATGAAGTGGGTGGTCAAAAAATTTGGGCATGAAGGTGAGCGGGTTATCGTTAATCATGTTGTTGATGGTATGTTCACCACCGACTTCGCACTCATCAGCTTGATAGCTAAGATACTTAAGCGCAAGTAAACAGCGGGCTGCAGAAGAATTTCACACCCAACCCTATAGCAGTATCGTCCGCCATCACAGGTATACAAAACACCGCTATTGGTCGGGAAGCAGTAACACGTTTAACGACCTAGTTTAACCTGTCTTAAAGGGATTGTTTCAGAGGGGGTAGGTTTGGTGAGCTTAGCTATTGGTTGACCAATAAAAAAGCCCCACTCCGTTAAGAGCAGGGCTAGGCTAGGTAGGTGAGAGTGTGTGAAGTTCTCGTGATCAATATCTCACAACGTCCAATAAGATGCAAGATGCGACAGTACCTGACAGATAATGTTTAAGCTGGCATCTGTCAGGCTTAACCGTGCGCCGCACCACGGTCTAGGAGCGCCAGCTATTTAAGTGTAACCTCTCAGCTTGGATTTGTATTCTCCCATTTGTTAAGCAAGACAGCTGAAAGCTTCCGCATATCATCGCAAGTTCGTTTGAGAGATTGCATATATTCTTCGGCTTCCTCCTCATCACTAAATGAAGGTGTACCGGATGTGACAAATTCACAATTGTCAATGCCGCCGCTCAGGTTGTATTCAAGATCATCTGAATACGACTCCAAAAGCCATGTTACCTCCTGAAAATTAGATGCAAGATGCGATACCACCTGATCGGAAAAAGCAAACCTGTTTAAAAATAACCTGCATTCATCTACATCCTCCCAGCTGACACAGGTTTTGTTTTTTTCATTGTAAACGCCTTCCAGATCAGTAGTCCTTTCGACGGTATCTATTAGTGCTTCAATAACTTTAATTATCTTCATTGCTATTGCCTCAGTTTAAAAAGTTTAGGGGCCGTAGCCCCTGTAAGTTAGATGTAAACAATTTCGCCAAACTCTTCGCAGCCTCTGAACTCTGGCTCAGTGTGATTGGTGATCCAGAACACGGGGTAATCAGGCATCTGAAAGTCTCTGCCATACCATGCGTCAGGCCCAACGTCAGCCTCGCCATCAGTGAAGTAGAGTAATGCTTGCGGTTCTATGTCGTTTCTCGCGCACCAGTTGAATGGTGGGTTGAATGCAGTGCCGCCGCCACCGCGCATGCTAAGCTTGACCTCTTCGCCCGCATCAAAGTGGACAGGCTCGCCGTTCAAAGTGTGGTCGCAATAGATCACGATCACGCCTGTGGGATCAATCGCATCGACGATGTCATCGACATGATGACCAATGATCGATAGCTCGTGATCATCCAATGAACAGGAAGTATCGACAACGATGACCAGTTCACCCGTAGGTCGGGTCACATCAGTTGGCATGCGGATGCCCTTGTGATGGAGCCTTCGATTTGGTCGGGCGAAAGTCTGATCGACCACGACAGTGTCAACCAATGCATCGCAGAGGATGTCATTCCACGGTTGAATGTCACCCTTGGTTGTTTCTATCATTGCTCGAGCGTGACCACCGGACGTATTGCCCGCCTTGCGTTCGACAAGTTCAGCCTCGTTCAGCGTGGCAGATATTGCTCGCTGTTCAGCGGCCTTGCCAGCCTCATCAAGTGCATCGCCAGACTCATCGACAGCGTCGAGTACCTCACCCCAGCTGCAGCCTGATGCCTTTTCAGGAGTCTTGGCAGGGGCATTGCCAGTAGACTGACCCTGAGAGTCACCACCCTGATCATCGCCCTGCTCGCCATCCTGCTGTTGCTGTTGCTTTTTACGCTGCTCTTTTTCAAGCGCCAAATATATTTTCTCCGCAGCCCAGCCTGAGTATTTAGCGTCGAATAGTCCACCTTCAGGTAGCTTAAACCCTGCCTTAATTAGCGTGTCATTTATCGCGTAGTCGCAGGCGATATTCCACAACTCGTGGTTACGACCACCCTTCCTCAAGTGATGGCCGTGACCAACGTGGCTGCACTCGTGAGCAATTACGCCAGTAACTTGAGCGACAGGCAGCGTATCAACCCACGCGGGGTTGTAGAAAATACTCTTGCCATCGGTTGCCATCGTGTCAAAGTCTTCTGAAGCAACCATCTTGAGCCTATACAGCAGACAGGCATAGAAGGGATGATCAGTTACCATACGGCTTTTAGCTTTATTTATTTTTACGCTCATGATCGTGTCCTTAGTCAAATAATCCGTGAAGTTTAGAAGCAATGTCACGCGCAGTTTTTGCGGCGTTCTTACGTTCAGCGGGGTCATCGCGCAGCTTCTGCGGATCGAGGTCGCGCATGCGAGATAGCAAGTCGTTTGCCACTTCAGTCAACGCGGGGTCATTGGTCAGGTTGATATGCGGTAGTGTCTCCGCGAGTTCTTCGATTGCAGTGACTGTTGTGTCACTAAACTTTGAGGCTCGCTGCTGTCCCTGACCTTTGATGCCATGCCTGTCCATGCCATCGATGAAGGTGTTAAGGACGTTTGACACGCGCTTGTGAATAGCCTTCATCCCTGCTTCCACTCGCTCGTTTGCATCAGCCTCGACATCAGCCTCGATCTGTCTGATCCGTTCAGCTGGTAGCCTGAGTTGGGCAGGTACATCATCGCCCGATGTGATAGGGAACAGGCTATACTTGATGCTGTACTTATCAACAATGTTCTCGACGCTTGGGTAGTCACCGGACTTGAATGCATCGCCAAGTTTCAGTTGATCATCGCGCACGATGTTGAGCCATTCATTGCGTAACTCGATCTTGAGTTCTTCGAGCCTGTCATTTTTAGCCTTCAGGTCAGCTTCAAATTTTTTCAGGTTATCGACCACGATCAAGTGCTTACCCGTGTCCCAAGGAACACACCATTTGCGGACAACCTGATTGCCAACTTGACCGATCAGCTTGTTAAGTTCCTTGATCACTGGCCCTTTGGCGAGTGGTTTCATGACCTTCAGTGATCGAGCTTCAGCGTTCTTGTCGCTGACGATCTCGACACTGAGAGTTCTATCTTCGATGGTGTTGCTCCACTTGGTGCATTCAACCTTCACGATGAGTGCGTTGTTTTGTAATTTGTCCATGACATATCTCCTAGATGACGTTTGATTGAGTTTCGATTTTGAAATTAATGTAAGCCTGCGTTGCTTGTAGATTGGGGTCACGATTAGTCGCTATCAAAAAGAATACTGATAGCAATTCCTCATGCATCCGCTTGATATACGCGACCGCGTTGTCGATGTTCTTACTGGTCACTCGCTGCGCTAGCGTGGTAGCTATTGCATATCGAGTGCCTAACTCGCTCTCTGACGGCACATCCGCTGAGTCTGGATTCCTCAGGATCAGATTGGCATCCGGTAGATTATTTAAAATCTGCAGGAACCCCATGAATGTAGCGGCAGGGCCAACGCCCACGGCACCAGCTATGGCAACATGCTGCAGACGATGCGAGAGATTTGAATAAAGGATGTTGCTGACTGAGTGCCAGCCTCTGGGTTGAGCGGCTGCGGTATGGCCTCTTGGTATGCCACCGTCAGGGTATTCGAGGAGCAGGCCAGCCTGATCAATCGTGCCATCGCCCTTCAGCGTTGGCTTGCCTTTCCAATCCATGAATGCAACGACGAATGGGTGAAAGCCTTCGGGCAGTTCATCGAGCCCAAGTTTTTTGCGAAGTCCAGCAACGCGATGATCGACAGGTGCCTGCACGGCGTATTCTTTCCATTCATCTGGGTCAGCGGTCACGTTGAGTTGAGTTTCAAATCGCGTCATCAGCGCAGCGTCATGTCTGCCGCGTACACCAGCCCCATCACAAGGGCGGTTACTCGCCGCAATTATTCGCCAGCCAATCGGTAACTCATAGTCTCCCAGAAGCCCTTCCAGAAACTGATACAACGCTCGTTGGGTGGACTCTGAGCCAAGTAGCAATTCATCTAGAAAGACGATGCCAAATTCCCCATCCCTCTCAACGCGGGGTAGCCAGTCTGGCGTTGCAAAAAATGTACGTCTGTCCTGAGTGTCGGGAATGCCTCGCGTGTCAGTGGAGTCTATCTGTGATGCGCGAATCTCGATCAAGCCCCAGTTTTGGCCCGTGCTTTCTTTCAACCTCACGGTCAGTGCTTTAATGATTGCCGACTTGCCAATGCCAA
>Ga0315320_10001168_pt1 | contig 21817 bp, 23 predicted proteins | sample M140m21515metaG_FD_203458 | JGI IMG/M metagenome (GOLD analysis project Ga0315320, IMG submission 203458) | Ammonia-oxidizing marine archaeal communities from Monterey Bay, California, United States - M1 40m 21515 | ecosystem: Environmental > Aquatic > Marine > Coastal | place: USA: California... | reverse complement strand
GGTCAAAAACCATCTTGTTGGTAAGTAAGTGGTTGGGGTCTTCTTCCCTGCCAAACTGAGAAAAGTCTTGCTCGTAGCTTTTGCCTGTAGCGGTGCGGTTTGCTTGTTCATCGGCAAACTCTTTAAGGCCATCAGCCATGCTTTGGAACATGCCGTCCTTGCCGCCGCCGAGTATCGTGGGCATGGTATCCGCTGCCTTTTGCACAAAGCCCGCCAGCTTGCCTGCAACCTTGCCCAGCAACGCCATAAACTCGTCCATTAAGCCCATAGCAGTGGTAACAGCAACCATTGCAAGCCTGCCCATTGGCCCCAAGAATATCGCCCCAAACAAGCCCATTTGACGAACGATAGGGGGCAGTGCTGCAAAGCCCTCCATAAATGCCTCAATAACGCTCATTATGGTTTTGCCAATAACAGCAACAATTGCAATTACAGGCTTAAATGTATCGAACAGGGCACCCGCAAACAGGATGGCTGCCCTAGCAAATTGCATTAGTCCATCGCCGGTACCCTTGGCACCTTCTGTTGCGCTGGCAAACGAGCTAATGATGGCTTCTTTAATAGCTGCCATGGCGCTAATAATGCCGCTTTTACCAAGGTTGTCTTTGAGCCGTAGCATTTCGTTATCGGCGCGCGTAAATGACGCTGCGGCTGTTTTACCGGCTTCCTCTGCGGCCTTGCCAAACTTATCCCGCAATACTCCTGCAAGCTTGGGCAGCATGTCGGTGGCCATGATCTTTCCGGTTTCCAACAGCTTGTTAAAGTCGCGCTCAGACATATCCATGGCTTGCGAAGCAAGCAAAACCGCTCCGGGCAATCTCTCACCCAACTGCTGACGCAATTCCTCTGAACTTACCTTGCCTTTGGATACCATTTGTTCGATAGCGCGCAGTGCACCCTCTGTATCTTGGTCGCTAAGGCGCAATGCCGATGCAGCTTCCGCTACACCAAGGAATATTTCGCGTTGTTCTTCTAGGGTAAGTGAACTAGCTGATGCTGCGGCCCTAAACTTTTGGTATGCCCCAGAAGTTGCCATAAAGCCAAGGCTTAAACGCTTGGTTTGGCGCTCAAGGAATTTCAGATCATCGTGGGCTGTTTTTGCGCTACCCGCACTGGCTTTCATAGCAATGCCAAGGCGTTCCATGGCCAGCGTAGCGTCTTTTATTTGATGCAATACGATTGCACCACCAAGCGCAGCAAATGCGCCCTGCAAGCTGAAAACGCGCTGCTGTAGCCCTTTAATGCCACGCTGCACCTTGTTCATGCCAGCTATTGCCTTGGTGGGGTCAACTGACAATATGATCTTGGCAATATTTAACATCAATTAGCCTTTCTTCTTGTTAGCCCACTTAAGCCAAACCCCATCAATGGCGTAAATAAGGTGAACGAAACGTTCTAAATCATCATCAACTAGGCCAAAAAGCCGCACGTATGCCTCTATCTCGCTAAGCGGTATTGGCCCAGCGGCCATGCCAATATTCCTACTGGCTGCCAGTGTTGAAAAAGCATCCCGTACCCAGTGCAGGGAATCGGGCAACACGGGCATACGCTCCACAAACGCGGGTAAGTCATCCCCTTGCTTGTGCTTACTTAATATCTGTGGAAGGTATTGGCCCCATTCGCACTGCCAATCCATCCACAGTGTTAGTTTTTTGCGTCTTCCTCTATCGCCTCATCGCGGTAAAGTTTTTGCTGCCCTGCTAAGTCTTCAACTAATGCACGGAAATCCTTAAGCGTAGGGTCAAGCAGTAGCTGCTTAGCTTTTGCGCGGCTGTACTTGACGGCCTTGCCCTCAAACTCTATGCCTTTCCAATCCAGCAAAATGCCAAAGCTGTACGCTTCTGCCAGCAAATCTTCAGCTTTGTCATCAGATAAGGTGCCCATCTGCACTTGCCGTTCAAATGGCTTAAGTAGTGCCGTTAATTTCTTGGCATACTTTCTATTGTTCATGCGGCCAATAAGCAGGCTTGCACCTTCACCAATTTCAACCCACACACCATCTTCCTGTGCCTTTGGGTTAGTACGCAGTTGTCCTAAATCCATAATGCCCCTCCTAATTTTCGGGTTATCGCGTTATCTTTAACGTGCAGTCGTTGGTTGCGTCATACTTGGCTGTAAACTCAACTTCAGCCATTACATCGCTGTTTGCGCCGCCAGCCGTAACATTGGCAGCCGTGTATTCAACCTTGGGGATAAGCACGTTGTAGCTGTTGGTGCCATCGCTTAATGTAAACTCGATGCTGCTATCAGTGCCGTTAACAAACTTGTCAAACACGCCTTGGTTCTGGAAGTAAACCGACATGCTGCCGCTAACATTAAACTGGCCAAAACCAATGCGGGTTGCCTCTAGGCTCCCAACGGATTGGTTGGCGCGCAGGTTGTTTTCCACAGTTAGGCTAAGGCTCATTACTTTGTCGCTGTAGGTGCTGCCGCCTTCCTTAAGCACAGTAACGTTGTCAACTGCGTTAAATATGCTGTTGCTGTTAGCTGCTGTAGCTGTGCCAGTGCTTGCGCTGCTGGTGCCAGTTGCAATGCCCTTACCAAGAAACGCAAAGCTACCTGTAACCATGTCGCCAGCACCTAAGTCCAAGGACATGCTAGATACACGTAAGCCCTTAAACGTGTGGTACTTGTTTAGCCCTTCAAAATACTTTTCGATGCTGTAGCTTTTTAGGGTGGTGCCATTTTTGAGTACATCGGTGGCCCAAGTACCCATCATTAGCCCTTCAAGTAGGGTGTCAAAGCTGCCGTAGCTAAGCTCAAATTGCACATCGCCACTGGTGCTGGCTTGTGTACGCACAACATCGCTCACATTGCGGTCACTGCGTATTTGGCTGCTGCTGGCTGTTTCAACGTTGTACACCAAGCTTTCGCCGGTATAACGTAGTTCTTCAAATGTGCCCGCTGCGGGTGTGGTGCCCCAAGTTGTTTCTGGCAAAACATACAGGGAGACGCGATTCGTATCAGTCATTTTTGGCTCCTAAGCTTCAAAAAATGGCATCCCTGTAATATGGAATGCGAATTGCTAATGTGTACTGGCCATCTGTTATGCCCAGAACGTCTATTGATGGCGTGCGGCAAACAATGTCACCGCTATTACCATGTGAAAAAGTTTGGCTTCTAAAAAACCCAGCAATGGTGTCTGCATAGGTGCGCGCGGTTGCACTGCCTTGGTGGGCTGGAACGTTTACCCTTACTTGGATAATGCCCACGTAACGATGGCGGGGGTTGCTGTTGATGTCTTGCTGTAGCCCTTCGCCAGCTATAATGTCTAAAGCGACATATAGGCCGTCTTCGGGCGCAGTAAACGGGACGTTTTCAAAAGCAATGGGCGTGGTTGTCCACCGGTCATCCAGCCGCTTTTCGATTGCTATACGCTCGTCAGAAAAACTCATACATTGCCCCATACCAATAGTGCCATCGGCGCTATTACCATCAGTACATATAATATATCGCCTAAAACAAGCCGTCACCAACAATTTATGGTGTTAAGCGGGTTTTTTGTGCTGGGATTGGTAGGGGGTGGCCTTAATTAGCCAAGGGTTTTACTTTAAACCCAATGCTTTTAACTCGGCCATGACTTCTGCTAGCGCAATGGCTGCCATGCCTTGTGGGGCTTGGCCGCTGTGGCCATATTCTAGGGGTACGATGTAGTCTAGGTTGTTGCTTATATAAATTACTTTTTTGCCAGATAGTGCGCCAACGGGTGTTGCTGGCGGTGCGCCATAGTTACCTTCTGGCTTTACGCTAGAGTCAATGCTTTCTTCGCTCATATTCCAGCTTGCGCGGGCACGCCCCGTATCTACTGGTGTGCGCTGCACCACCTTTTGCTCAATCTTGGCAGCAGTTAACCGCACCACCTGCTCAACATCGGCCTCTATGGCTTTGGCTGCTTTTTCTAGGTCGTTGCGGAACTCTGCGGCATTGGTTTTAAACTCCAGCCCAAGCGGTTGATTGCCGCCTTTGCTGCCCTTGCCGACCATGCCAGCAGCGCGGAGTAGTGCAAGGGGTAACGCCATTAGTTGCCCAACCTGTTGGTTATAATGGTGTACGTGGCCGCCTGTTCACCGCTATAGCTTGCCTTTACTTCTACGGCGCGATACCGCTTTTTACCAAGCAGCAGGGTCATACCCTCTGTTGGCTCAAAACCTAAGCTGGCAGCAGCAATGGTAAACCGCTTTTCCTGTATGCTTTCGCCCGTGGTTGGGTGCCTACGGCTACTGCTTTTAACTAAGGCTCGGACATCACTTCTACCGGTGCTGTTAGAAACCTCACCGGTGGTAACGTCATAACTGCCGCCTTTTAGTTGCTCAAACGTAACTAGAGCGCCGAACTGGCTAATTAAGTTGGCCGCAACGGGCCTAATGGATTTATCTAATGCTGTTGGCATGCTGGCCTCATATATAGTGCTATTGGCACTACATATATTAGTCCCAAACTAGCCAACGGTCATCAACAATTTGTTAGATCGTCAAATGCTACAAGGGTAAGGGTCAATAGGGTAAAACAAATGATAAAAAACACTGCTGCCTCTGGGTGCGTAAATGAGGCGGCATTATAGGGGCGATCAGCTATGATCGGAAATCACTTATCTGCATTGCATGTATATCAGTAACGGTATGCGGATAGGCGTTAGGCGGCTACAAGTGCATAGTTTACTATGCCAAAGCTGTCAGGGGTTCCCCTTTCGTCAATCACAGCTTGGGGCGTATCGTGGGTTTCGGCTTGCGTGCTGTTTACCGTGCCCATTAGCGTCCCACTTGCTGTGCTGATAAACGCGCGCAAGTCAGACTGCAAATCAGGTATAGAAAACACCCAACCACTTATACCCAAGCTTTCCCAGTAAGTATTACGCGCTTGCACTGACTGCTCATTACCATATGCCCAAGCCTTAGATGCGGTAATGTCCAAACCAAATAGGCTTAGGCTTACTTCCATAACGCCATCGTTTAGCGTAGCTGCATACAAGCCTAAAAGCCTATCATCCTCGCATACAGAAAAAACAAATGAGCCAGCTAAATCAGAATCAATAAACAGGTCATACTGGCTGCGTATAAACGCTTTTTTCTGCTCGGGCGTAGTGTGGTCTGGCCACCAATGCCAAGGCCAGCCGTTTTCTACGCCTGCTAATGAATCAGCATATATACGATCAAATTCAGTATCGTCTATTGCAGTTACAGTGGAAAAAGTAATCATAACCCTAACCCTATGCGGCAGCCCAATCAGCCCAAGGTGTAATAGCTATATCGGCGGGCTTGATGTTTGTTAGTTTTGCCCCCTCACGTAAACTAATTACGTTGGGCGGTGAAATTTCAGTGTTCAGCAACACCCTTGCATCATCCATGGCTTCTTTAGGCATGCATATGGTGGCAAACTGCATGCTAAGGTTTTGCGCTAAGCAGCCGCTGCCTGCGGCAAACATAAAGGCAAACATGCCCATCTCTGCCATTAAACATGGTAAGTAATTAAGCAGGTCTACGTTGCCCGCCTGCACGTTTATGTCCATTACATTACCGCGCTGGATCGCCTGCACGGCTATAACATGGCTATGCTTTACGGTTATGGGGCAGCTAAGCCCATCGGGGTTACCGGCAAGCTGTGTGCGCAAGGCGGCAATGGCCCTTTTGTTTGCTTTCATAAACATTATGGCGCGCTCTGCCATTTCCTCTACATCAACTGGGTGGCAAGTAAGGGACGGAAAGCTTTTCCCTAAATCAAACCCTACCTGCACCCCCAACCCAGCAATAGAGTTACCATCATCGTGGCTTCTATCAACATGGTTTTCTAACAGGCTATTTATCATAGCTAAGTAGTTTAGTTCGTTATGCAACGATTCATGTACCTGTTCCATTCCCGTCCTCCTATGGTCGCAATGTTATTCATAAAAAGTTTGCAGGCCAGTTCTTAAGAGCGCGCCTACTGTTTTGGCTTTTGAGCCTAACCGCCAAACCCTATCTTTCATGGTTGGCTGTAAATCATCTATAAACGGCAATGCCAGTTCTAAAGGGTAGCCGTACATTTCGTTTGGCGTGGCATACCCGCGTAAATAATGCTGGGTGTAATTTAGTATTCCAGCGCCATGGCCTAGCATGCCGTATTGCAATGCTCCCCATGCGCTAACGGCCTCCAGTGCCGCGTCTGCTTTGTGGTTCATATAGCGCGGCATAACAAGTTTTTTCTTGTCCCGCATCGCACCCCTATCAACCAATGGTGTTTCTGGCCACCTTTCTGGGTTTATAAAAAACACCGATGTATCCATTACCCCCTTGTGTGCCTCCAGCCCCATTAAGCCGTAAATATGGCTTTGCCTTGGGTGGTCTATAAAAACGTGCGCACGGCTAATAGTAATACTGTAACTTGATAACCGTGCCATTGGCGGCATATATATAATCCCAGATTGCAGTATTACACCACTTTGTACGCATAGAGTCACCTTATTTGTGCATTGTAAAGCTGTACGTATCCTAGACCCTTCGCCATCACAGGAAACCACTGCTACCTTTGACTTTGGTGCATACGCCTTAATACTGGCCAATGTCATGGCCGCTAGGTCGTTTTCTTCAAGGATTAGTATGTTTGGGTGCGACATGCGGTACCTTGCTGAAATAGGCGAAAAAACGGCTTATACGGTCTTGGGCTGAGTAGCTAGTTTCTATGGTTGGGATAAGTCCTGTGTTGGGGCTGCTAAGTATGGCCACCAGCCTTTTCGTACTTGGTTGACCACCTTGCCAAACAGTATTGTAGATCGCGCTATAGGTGAATTGGGTGTGCTGGGGGCCAAACCGGTAAACAGTTTTACCTTTGGCTAATGCTACTAAACCCATCTCGCTGTTGTCTGTGCAACCCACAATACTGGCTTGGTTAAGTAGTTCGTGACCGGATAACTTTTTGTCTAAAATATTGTCGGTGCCAAAACGGTTTTTAAGTGATGCAAGCAAAGGCGGTGCGGTAAGCGGGTGGCACTTAAGCTTTGCGCCTTGGTCAACAGCATTCCTTACTTTGCCCCAATCAGTAGCTTTTTCAATTATGTTGGTGCCAGCTAAGAAAATAACGAATGGGGCTTTTACGTGGCTTTTGCGGAGCATGTATTTATCCCCCGCTAGGTTAGCAATACTTTCAAATATGCGCTGCCCATCAGCCGTGGCTGGCCCATCAGCAGCCTCAGCCATAACCTTATGGCTCCAATGTGCACCGGCTGCACGCAAATACAGGAATTGCGTCATTATGTCCGTGTAAACGTACCCATGCACCCTATCCGTACAGCCCAAGTCGTACCAAACATCATATTCAACGCGGGTACCGTTTGGGCCATTTGCGGGCAACACTTGGCGCACATCGTCCAGTGATTTGTTTGCACTGCTTCGTATTACGTTACCGCTTTTAAAAAAGTGTGTGGCAGCGTTGCCTAGTTCTTCATTAATTGCTGATTTCTTGAATCCCATTTTTTAACCCCTCAATTTCGGCTTCCAAGGCCGCTATCCTTTCCTCGGTTTCACGGAAATGATCTAGCACAATATCCAAGGTGCTTTCCAACCGGTGCTGCATGTCTTCAACTTCGCTCATTATTCTTCTACCCATTGTGAGCCGTCCCAATAACGGCTTGATGCTGCACTGCCACTGCTTACTTCTGTGGTCTGCCCTGTACCAGTTGCGCGCTCATAGACAACAGTATCGGTGTTAATCGTTGTTAGCGTGCTGCGGCCTGTGTCAACGGCAGTAAGCCTGCTTGTCTGCGTGCCTGTAGACGTTTGGCGTATGGTTGTGCTGTTTGTGTTAAAGGCCGTTGTAGTGGCGTTGCTTGTACCAAATGTTGTATCAAACGTTGTGGTAGTGCTTCGGCTTGTGGTGCTATCTGTTGCAAACGATGTGGCTGTTGCGTGGCTCGTACCACGGCTCGTCTGGTAGTCAGTATCAAACGTTGTGGTAGTGCCGTTATCAGTAGTACGGCTAGTTTGGTACGTGGTGCTAAATGTGGTGCCGTATGCTGTGTTTGTAGCGTTGCTTGTCTGGTACGTGGTATCAAACGAAGTTGTTGTATCGTTGCTGGTGCCGCGACTGGTGGCATAGGTCGTGGCAAACGCCGTTGTTGTACTTTTATCGGTACTGCGGCTCGTCACATACGTTGTACTGAATGCTGTGGTAGTAGCATTGCTAGTGCCACGGCTTGTTTGGTACGTAGTTGTAAACGTGGTGGTTGTATCCTTACTGGTGCCACGGCTCGTATTGTACGAAGTAGTAAACGTGGTCGTGGTGGACTTGCTGGTGCTCCTGCTCGTCTGGTACGTAGTGTTAAACGTAGTTGTCGTTGTACGGCTTGTGGTGCTTGCCGTGCCAAAAGTAGTCGTAAACGTTGTCGTAGTGCTATGGCTAGTCACGTAGTTTGTATTAAACGTAGTGGTAGTCGAGCGGCTAGTAGTGCTGTCCGTATTAAAGCTTGTTGTATAGCTAGTAGTGGTAGCCTTACTGGTTTGGTAAGTGGTGTTAAACGCAGTTGTGGTGCTGCGGCTTGTACCGCTTAGCGTGTTATAGCTTGTAGTAGTAGCGCGACTGGTGCCACGGCTTGTAGTCGTATCAAAAGCGGTGGTAGTGCTTTTGCTGGTGCCAAAAGTTGTGGCTGTGTCAAACGAGGTTGTAGTCGCACGGCTAGTACCGCTTAAAGTGTTATAGCTAGTGGTGGTTGCCCTAGTCGTTCCGCGTGACGTATTGGTGTTAAACGCCGTGGTAGTTGCCCTGCTTGTACCGAGCGATGTGTTGGTATTGAAGGACGTAGTGGTTGACTTGCTTGTACCGCGTGAAGTCCCAAACGTAGTGGTATACGAGGTAGTGGTGGCCCTGCTTGTGCCTGTCGCTCGGCTGGTGTTGTAGCTTGTGGTGGTGCTATGGCTAGTCCCAAACGTAGTGGTGGTGTTATAGCTTGTAGTAGTGCTTTTACTAGTACCGCTCGATGTATTAAAGCTGGTCGTATAGCTTGTAGTAGTCGACTTGCTTGTGCCGTGACTAGTCGCATACGTGGTTGTATAGCTTGTCGTAGTGCTTTTACTGGTACCGCGTGATGTCCCGTATACAGTTGTATAACCCGTAACTTTTGAAGTGCTGCGGCTGGTGTTGTAACTAGTCGTGTAAGACGTAGTTTTAGCTGTACTACGGCTGGTGCTTTGGGTCGATGAAGACGTTGTTGTTTTAGAAATTTGGTAATAAAAAACCGCACCGATGTAGGGGTTGTAAGCCGAATAATAAAGGGCTCCCCTAGTATAAGTTGCACCGCCCACAGTGAGCGTGTTTCCAGTGGTGGTACCAACGTTGACCCCCGCCCAAAAAAACAGGTTGAACACGATGTAATAAGTGCCCGTTGTTTGGCGTGGGCCATCAGTGCTGCTGCTGGTTACTGTCGTGTTAAAGGTCGTAGTTTTGTTAGTGCTTTTGCTTGTGGTACGGCTAGTTCCATACGTGGTCGTGTAGCTAGTATTTTTGGTTGTGCTACGGCTAGTATTGTAAGAAGTCGTATAGCTAGTGGTAGTAGATTTACTAGTGCCACGGCTAGTGTTGTACGTAGTGGTATAGCTGGTGGTTGTACTTTTGCTTGTGCCACGGCTAGTACCAAACGTAGTTGTATAGGACGTTGTGGTGCTCTTACTGGTGCCTGTTGCACGGCTGGTGTTATAGCTTGTAGTGGTTGCCCTGCTAGTGCCAAAGGTAGTCGTGGTGTTAAAGCTGGTGGTGGTACTTTTACTTGTCCCACTGCTTGTATTATACGAGGTAGTGTAGCTAGTAGTTGTACTCTTGCTAGTGCCAGTTGCAAACGTAGTGGTGTAGCTAGTAGTTGTGCTTTTGCTAGTACCGGTTGCAAACGTAGTAGTAAAGCTTGTAGTTGTACTATTACTAGTACCGTAATTTGTATTAAAAGCAGTGGTCGTAGAACGGCTAGTGCCGGTATCCCTTGCCGTATTATAGGCCGTGGTGGTGCTCCGGCTAGTGCCAGTTGCAAATGCTGTGGTAAATGCAGTGGTTGTGCTTTTGCTAGTACCATAATTGGTACTAAACGCTGTCGTTGTGGCACGGCTAGTACCGGACAGCGTGCCAAATGTCGTGGTTGTACTTTTGCTTGTACCTCGGCTCGTAACATATGCAGTTGCAAACGCTGTTGTTGTAGCCCGTGATGTTGACGATAGCGTGGCGTAGCTAGTAGTAGTACCTTGGTTTGTGCTGCGACTAGTTTGGTACGTAGTTGCGTACGTCGTGGTAGTGCCACGGTTAGTGCTACTCGCCGTACCATATGTTGTGGTAAACGTTGTGGTAGTAGCATTGCTGGTAGAATTGCTTGTGCCAAACGTTGTAGTAAACGATGTTTCAGTTGTATTACTAGTGGTGCTGGCTGTACCAAACGTAGTTGTATAACTAGTCGTTGTGCTTTGGCTAGTGGTGCTAAGCGTGCCATAACTAGTGGTAAACGTTGTTGTTGTAGCCCTACTAGTGGTGCTGGCCGTACCAAAGTTAGTGGTATAACTAGTAGTTGTAGTTCTGCTTGTACCGCTAAGCGTGCCATAGGTTGTAGTAGTGCTATGGCTTGTTGTACGGCTTGTGTTACTAGCAGTACCAAACGTAGTGGTATACGTAGTGGTTGTCTCATGGCTAGTGCTAGATGCGGTTGCAAAGCTTGTTGTATAGGCTGTAGTAGTGCTGCGCGATGTTTGGTAATCCGTTAGGTAAGACGTACCGGTAGCGTTGCTGGTTGATCGACTTGTATCGTACGATGTTGTAGTGCTGCGCGTAGTGCCATACAACGTTGCAAAGGATGTCGTTGTATTAAACGTGGTGTCAAACGTAGTGGTTTTATCGGTAGCAAAGGTAGTCGTATAGCTAGTTGTTACCTGCGTGGTGCGGCTTGTTGTATAGATAGCGTTCCAAGCTGTTGTCAGCACGCCGCTGTTGTTAACCAGCACATAATTAACGGCCCGCAGTGTACCCGCGTTACCTTTAACTATTATCTGTTCTGGCTCCCTTACCTGTGAGCCGTACTCCACATGTATTGCCACAATGAAACCCTGTAGTTTTTAAACGACATACCAAACGTAACCGTTAGGCTTGCCCGTTGCGCTGGTAGGTGTTGTTGCAGTCACCTCCCACATGTCGTTATCTAATTCAGACAGGTTTGCGCTAGTGGCTACGTTCACCACGGAGTTATCACCTTTTTTGGCAAACACCTTCCCATCAGCCGTATTAATAGCTAATTCGCCAAGCGCCAAATCAGACGCATCGGGGGTATTGCCGCTAGATGTGTTCCGCTTTAACTTGATAGTTGTAGACATTTAAGCCTCCGTTAGAACGTACCACCATCAAGGGTCGTTACCCACGTTGGGGTTCCGTTGTTGCTTTGCAGTATTGCGCTATTAGCACCGGCTGCTGTTACGCCTACTGCACCGGTGCCGTTGCCGTACAAAATGCCGTTGCTTGTAAGCGTAGTTTTGCCAGTGCCGCCATATGCTGCACCAACTGCCGTAGCCTGCCATGTGCCTGTAGCAATAGTGCCAAGGGTGGTAATACTGCTTTGGCCAGCGTAGGTAGTTGCAATACTAATAGCATCTGCTGCAACCGTTATTTGGTCGGCAGTGCCAACGGCTTGGATAGTGTTTCCGCTTTTAGTAAGGCCGCCACCTGCCGTTATCTGGCCTGCACCACTAAACTGGGTGAAAACCAAGTTGTTAGAGCCAAGCGTGTGGCCTGTAGTGGTAAGAACAAAACCGTTTCCTGCGTTAACCGTACCGGCTTCAACAAATGCAAAGCTACCAGTGCTTGCATCAACCGTAGTGCCAAAGTCATCGGCGCGCGCCCAACCACCGGCTGCACAAACGTAAATGCCATTGGTTGCTGCATCTGTCTGGTCTTTTACCAGTACGCGATCACCGGCTGATACAGCTTGCCCGTCAATAGTTTGTGTGCCGCTTAGGGTAATGTTTGCGGTGGTTGCTACCTTCACGCTTTCCTTAATATCCAGCGCCTGCTTCACGCCATCTACATAACCCTTATTTGCAGCATCACCGTCATTAACGGGGGTGCCAAGGCCGCTTAATTTTTGGCCACCCATGGCCACAGCGCCTGTAGGCGTTGCCAACTGGTCTAGCCTGTTGGTGCGAACCTGTGTATCAAAATCATCAATGTTAGATGCAAGATGGTTGTGGCTATCATCGGCCACTGTGACTGTTATGCTTACGTTGCTGCTGCCATCCACACCGGTAACAGTGCCCGTGGCATCGCCTGTTAGGTCTATGTTAAACCCGCTGCTAAGGGCATCTGCTGTAGCTGCATTGCCACTTACGCTACCTGTAATAGTGCTAGAAAATGTCTTTGCACCGCTTATGGTTTGCGTGCTTGTTTTGTCAACAAAGGTGCCCGTTCCACCAATAGGCTCAACAGTTGTTGCTGTGCCGCCTGCGCCACCGGTGCCCTTGCCGTAGTAAAGGGTATTGTCTACTTCGTTAAATGCTAGTTCTGCGTTTTGGAGGCTGGTGGGTGCACCCGCACTGCCTGTCGCGCGCCGCTTAATACGTATGGTGTTCGCCATCAGAAATTACCTCCATCGGTAAGATTTGTTTGGGGTGTGTTTACAAAGGCAGACCCGTCATACGTGATTGTGTCGCCTGCCTGTAGGTTGCTCATAGTTACGTCTGTAGCATCGCCAAGGGTGCCAGTAATTCCCCTCGGCCCCTGCGTGCCAACAGTTACAACTTTGATCCCAGTGCTAATAATTTTTACGGTGTTGTCACTCATTAAACTGTCACCTCTGGGTCAACTAAAAAACGCCCCTCCAGTATCCGCTCAACCGTTGGCGGGTTGTCTGCGGTGTAAATCTCTAAATCGTAGTGGTAATTACCTGCTACAAATGTTGTTGTAGTAGTGCTATCAATTAACAAAGTAATCTCGCCAGCAGTAGCGTTTGTTATGGTAGCCCTGCCATTGGTTTCATTAAGTTGCACAACCAAATCAGCCTCGCCACTGCGGGCATAACGCACCTGCATCCTTGCCTTGTGATCGGTTAGGTTGATTGCAGTGTTTGTGCTATCTGCATAGGTAATCGTTTGCTTAAACGTACTGCCCTGCTCACACTCAAAATCGTGGCTGCCTGCTGCCATTACGTCCTCCGCAATTTAACTGAATGGCTGTAACGCACATCGCCATACGGGCTTATCATGTGGACAACACTGCGCGGTAATACAGGGGGTGTGTCCGTCTTATCTATGTCAACCTTTAAGTCGCCAACTTCCATGCTGCTGTAGCCACGGGTTTCGGGTTCTTCGGTGCGGTCTTTTACTGATAAGTGTCTGGCCAGTTCGCTAGTTGCGTCTTTAAGCCATTCTGGTATTTCAAGCTGATTGACGTTATTTCCATCCAAATCATTAGCGCCGCTACGGGGCCAACGCAAACGCTGCCTATCGCCTTGTGCAACGCTTGTATCCGTGTTTTTAACCGGTGTTCCATGCCAATCCACCTCACTATCCAGCAGGCGCGTGGCCATTAAAATATTGCGCTTGCGCTCCTCGCTACCAACTACTAGCCAAGCTTCGCTATGTGGGTGCAAGGAATTGTAGCTATTACATTCATCTAGGCTCACGTAGCTGTTGGCGTTGTGTAGCCCTGCACCTGTTTCAACCACCAATGTAATAGTCATGCCTTAAGCCCTAATCTTTTTTAACTCGTTGCCGCCGTTTTGCGGGCGTTTGGGGCGCTATTGGCGCTGGCTCTACAGCCGCCGTTTCAACGCTTTTAACGGGCTTTGGTTCAGCCGCTTGTGCTGGTACATCTTTTGCCTTGGGCGCGCTTACAGTGGCACCTACTGGCTTAAAACCACGCTCTAGCCAAGCTGGAGCATCGTCTTTGTTAATAGTTATGATCCGCTTACCGTCTTGCGTAACACGGGTCGTATCAGGGTCTTTACTTACAAAAGTGCTATCGCTCATACATTCCTCCAAGATAAAAAAAGGGGCGGCCAAACCACGGCCTAGCCACCCCGTCTTCTTACAGCAAGTTAGCCCGCAATACGTGTGGCCAACTCTGGACGGATGAGGCCAACGCCCCAAAGTGCATCCAGTTCGTAAACGACTTGCTTGTACTGGCGTGAAACTTCCAAACGCATGGAAAGTCCAGTTACAGGGTCAGTCATTGAAACGATCTGTGAGCCGTAGCCATCAGATGCAGTAGCACCTGCCAACGGACGCATAGCTAGAGCAAATGCATCGCGGTGGAACGCTAGGTTTACTTTGTGATCGTCTTTTACAGACAGAGCGGCATCGTTAGCGGCAGCTTTCTTAAGAGCCGGTGCGATGGTTAGCGTCTGAGCAGTTCCAGCAAGAGCAGTTGCAGCTTTTACAGCATAAGTCTGGCTATCACCTGCGATGGTGAAAATGTCACCCTCTACAAATGCACCAGTAATGCCGTTAACGGTAACTGAAGTAGAACCTGCGGCTGGAGTACCATCAATTAATGGGGTACCTGCGCCACCAGCAGTGTGAGTAGCGATTGCGTCATCAGTGTAGATGTCGAAACCGAACTTACGGCCTAACTCACCTTCGATTTTTGGCCCAGTGCCGCCAACTTCGTTGACACGCTGGAAATCAGGTAGGGCTAGTGCTGCTGCTTCTGCATCAAAGTCCAATACCATGCGGCGGTTTTCGCGTGGGCATAGCTGCTTGTTCAAAACCTTACGTGCATCAGTAGCGGCTGCCACTGCTGAACCGAAAGGGGTTGTACCGGCAGTACCTACGAAACCGTAAACGCCTGTGTAAGCATTTTGTACTGATACGTTAATGCTGTTGGCCAAAGCACGTACTGCCTCAGACATTTGCATTGGAACGAAATGCTCGTTGCGGTCAACTTCCAGTACATCCTTATCGTTAAGGTGGAAGCCAACTTTTTTCCAGTTGTTAAGCTGGATTTGCACTTTTGAAGGTGCTGAATCCGCTGGGGCTGGGGGAGTGTTGGATGGTGTTACATCCGAAACTGATAAGCCACTGGGAATTGGAACATCGATTGTGTCGCCCTTTTGCGCTGCCTCACGGGAATAATCACCGTTAACGAGACGAGGCATAATCGCTTGCTCACGTAGTGCCAACAGGCCGCGTGCAAGGATTTTGGGCAGAATTGCTGAATTGTTATTAGCCATTTTGCTTTCCTCAAATTAAAAATTAGTTAGTGAATATTCCTGCTACGCCGTAGTAGGGGCGAATGCTCCGCATTCAATTTGTTACAGAGACTTTCCCCGAAGCTATGCTTTCAAGGTTGTCGCTTAATGCGTCAGTGTCGTAAACACTTACGCGGCGAGACGCGGAACCACGCCCACCTAATGCACCACTTCCCTCACTTGCCTTAAACAAATGGGGTGCCTCATCTGACAATCCCTCGTACCACTCGTCTATGCTGATTGGCGTACTGCCATTCTTGCCATAAACGGGTTGGTCGCCTCTTACAGCCACTAGGCTGTCATCTTCGGCTTTGTGCCAAACTGCGCGTGCGCGGTTTAGTACATCGGGGATGGCCTCACTTCTGACTCCGGCCTTAGCTGCTGCATCTGCTAACGTACGCTCTACAATGAGCGTGTCGTAATTTGCCCGATACTTGTCTGCTGCTTGCGTTGTTTCTTCTAGCTTGCTTTGCAGTTGGTTCATGTTCTGTTCAAACTGCGACTGCATGCGTTCAACGCGGGTATTTACAAGTTCGTCTACCTTGCCTGCATCAATCAGTTCTTGGTCTGCGACCTTTTGCTGTTGTGCCTTCAAAGCTTTGTATTCATCAACATCCACAGCGCCCATTTGCTTTTCTAAACCGGCTAACTGCTTCTGTAGGTTGATATTGTTTTGCCTAAACTCAGACACAACGTTTTTATCAACCATCCCATCAACGGCTAATACATACTCGCCGTCTTGCTCAGTGTAGTAATCTTCAAGCCCCGCTGGGATTTGATCATCTGAGGTGTACTTTGCTTTTAACGCCATTTGGAAATCCTCCGGTATTCCGTGGCCACCATGCACCGCATGACAGCAAGGCCGTTAATGGGCCTATGGCACTATTTTTATGCTATTAACGCATAACGTCAACCAATTTAAGCCAGTTTATAATCCCTGCGACTAAGATAATTGCCAGACAGTGCCAATGGCACTATAATAGGGTAGGGTGCAGGGATAAATGCCCCCAAACCAACGTACCGAATGGAGTAGTAACCAATGTGGATTTTTATGAGCGACAGTGCACTAAGCATTGTTAAATTTGAAAGCAAAAATAATGACGCGCTTGGCGATGTGCTGCTTGTACGCAGCCGTGCAAAGGGTGATGTTGAAAAGTTTTTACGGTTGGGTATTAGTGACCGTGCTTTGGGGTACCAGAAAACACTTGCTGTTGATGATATGCCCCAAGCCGACTACCGCTACCGAACCACAGCCCCACGCTGGCTGGTTAGCGAATGCATGGCGCAGTACATTGCTGCGCTGGATTACCCTAACTTTAAAAATAGCGTTGATGATGACGTTAGGCACACGGCTTATACCGATGTATGGCAGGCCATGTACCGGCAGTACGGTGGCTACAACCAAGCAGGCGCTATGCGTACCCCCCAAAGCATGTACCAGTTTGGGATTACCAACCCAGATGACTTCCAAGATGAAGATGGGGAATGGCTCGTATAAATGGGCTTTGAGATATTTCACCGCTATTACAGCGATGCGCTAGATAGCTGTGAACTATTCGCCAGTTATGGTGCGTTGTGCACAAACCCCCAATTGTGTTCACGCACCCATTTCTGGGTTATATGGGTAGAGTGCCCCGACTTTATACCCGATGAAATAAAAGACATGGTTACTTGGCACTAATCAAATTCATGCTTAGCTAGCACTTCCTCGGCCTTATCCATTAGCCCATCAAAATCTACCTTATTTTCTGTTTCGTACCTAAGCACCCTTATTGCCGCCATGGCTGCATCGTTATCTGCATCCTTAGTGTTGCTTATGTAGCGCAGCGTCCAAGGGCCAACTTTCCACTGGCTGCCATTTTTCTGGGAACGCCTTACTGGTCTTGGTATAAACGTGCAGCTAGTGTACGCCTCACCATCTGGCCAGTTTTGGAAGCCAATAAACGTGCGGTCTTTGCTTGTAGCTAAATATGCAACCAATCGCGTTTCACCATCATCGCGCTCACACAACAATAGCCTGCGTTCAATAAACTCAAGTAAACGCCTGTCTATCCCCTTACGTTGATTAGCCATTATATGCCGCTCCTATCCACAATAACTTCATCCAGTTTTCGCCCATCAGGCCACTTTGTATAGCCCGCGTCCTTAAACATTTTAATAATGCGCTGAGGCTCGTCCGTAACAAGGAGGTCAACATCCTCAAAGATACTAAGGCTGTTTTTAAATATTGTTTCGTTACTGCTCGTTCTGGCAAAATCCTTAAAATTACGCACAGATACGCCGCGATTTTCAGCAACAAAATTACCCCGCGTCCGACCATACATGTCACTGTCGTAACTAATTGCGTCTAGCCGCCGTAAAAGGCTAGGCTTAAAGTAAATGCCTTCACGCAAACCATTGTCTATGTTTCTTATGCGCGTAAATACATAGGCTGCACCGCCAGAAATTTGATCTTGTTCTGGGCTTGCACCACTTGGCCTCAAACCCCTACGCACTTTATCCGTAGTTGGGGCCATAGCGCCGCCGCCTTCCAGAATATTCTCGAGCGCCTCCTTCATATAACCACCACCATAGGTAAAGTCGTGGTATAAGCGGTGGTTTTCGGCAAACTTGTCCCACTCTTTGCCATACAAGTCTGGCCTTTGCTGTACGTGCCTGCCATTACCCCAATATTCCCATGCACCGCTAGGGCTATACATTGGTGTCTGGGCAATATCATCTACACCCATGACCTTACTAGCTGCTGTGCGAAGCACATCTGCTCGCTGATCGAATGGCAAATCAGATGCATCCTCCAACGCTTCACGCGCAATATCCCGCATAGTGCTATTTTTGGCTGAATGTAGGTACAGGAACCGACTTAAATAAAGCACTTCTTGCTGCACTGGTGTTGATTGCGCTACATCGAAACCAAGCTCCACTAGCTTGGCCATCGCACGGTCAAAGTCCTCTATGCTGCTGCCGGTAAACCTTACATCCACTTGGCCCTGCCACGCACGGTTGGCACTGTCAGGCAGGTAGTTAACTTCAATAAAGTCATCCTTGTACTGTAGTGATTTGCCATCAGTGCCTGTAGCCAGCCCCCTCATTTGGTCGTCTGCATCGTAGGTTAAGTTGCCCTTATTGGTGCTACCTTGGCGTGGCCTATACTTACCAACCTTCCACAAGCTTTCCGGTTTAGCGGCATCTTTTATAATGCGATCAGGGAGAACTAATGCCCCCCGCTTAAAAAACGCAGTGGTGTGGGGTGCCCATACAACTTTTTCACCTACAAGAGTTTGGGCAAAAGTCATGTCTAAATCATCCACCCATGCGCTGTAGGTTTCTTGAAAACGTGTAAGCAATGCTTCTGGGTAATCGTTATTTCTTACGTACACTTTGATTTCGCCAAGCTTTTCTTTGTATAAATCTTTTAGTGCACTGAACCGCTGCGTGTCCTTTAACCGTAACACCTCGCCCTTAGAAGCTAACGCACCCAAGCCGCGCAGTATTTCTTCCATGGCGCTGTCTAAGTCACCGAAGCTTATAAGGGGGCCAGTATCGCCACCCACCTCTGCTAGGTTTTTATACTGCTTGGTTAATGCAGCACTTGCCTTACCGCGCACCTTAAAAGAAATGCCACCGCCTGCTTTGCCGCCCTGCTCAAATGTCCACAGGTGCAGTTGCTGGTCTTCAATACTGTCCTTATCTGCTAGTATTGTGTAACCGTTTACACGGCCCTCAACTACCGCCTTATGCTGTGCAGGGGCTACCCCTACCGTTGGCACCTCCATGGGCTTTGCTTTAGCTGAAAGGGCATCTAGCTGCGCCTTATAACGCCTTGCCATGTAGTTCTTGCGCGCAATAAGCGTTTCAGCAATGTCATCAGCATCATCGCCCATTGCATCAACTACCATGCGGCGTATTGAAGCATCGTCTATTGCAACAATGCGTTGCACACCAATGGCTATTTGTTCATCTGTTAGCTGGCCAAACACCTCACTAGCATTAGCGTTCATGCGTGGGTCGCGCAGGGTATCCAGTTCGTCAACCACATCGCCAAATGCTTTGCGGCCACCTTGTGCACGCAAGAACAACGTACCGCCTGTATCAATACGTAGGGCAGTGCCATCAGCCAGCGCCTTAAGGTTTAATTCCTTGGCTGCACCGTTACCAATAACATCCCAGTTTGCCAGCCATGCATCGGCAGCAAACCCATCGGCTGCATCTTGCATATCAGCCATTTTGGCAACCGTTAAATCGTCAACGCTTTCTATCTTACTGGCTACGCCTAACTGGCCATCAACATTGCTATTGCCAATGCTGCCTTTTAACTTGATAGGTGTAATTTGCGGTACCTTTACGCCTGCCCGCTCATATAGCTTGGCACTTAGCACCTCAACCTTGGCATGCACTGCGCTTTGGGGTGCCTTAATGTAAAACTGCTCACCCGTGACAACGTTGTTAAATAGCCCGCCAGTGTTACTTCCCCCTTGGCCACCCACTTGCTCCAAGTCATCCATTAACGGCCCGTCAGCGCGTTGTGCTGCCGCTACGGGGTTGTCTACAACCTTTACCGTAACGGGGTCGCCTTCTTTGGCTGCCTTGGCTGCAAGGGCAATCTTTTTGTCGTTAACTTCACTTAGGAATGCTTCTAACTGATCGCCTTCTAAGGTATTTACTGCTGCTTTTTCAACAGGGCTTAGCTTGTTAATGGTACCGCCTTTGGCCAGCTTGCCCTTTGCAATGCTTAGGTTGGCGCTTAGCTGGTCTGCATCATATTTGGCATTAATAAATGCAACCTGCTGCGTTGCGCTTTTACCCTGTAGCTGCCCGCCATTTTTTAACTTAAGGTATATTTTTTCTTTTGTTTTGTAGCCCTTGCCACCTGCAACAATGGCATCAAGTTCCTTTACTGCGTCATCAACTTGCTTGGCAATAGCTAACTGCATTTTTCCCATGACTTCTACAAACGGTGCCACGCCGCCATCGCCAATAGCGTCATAAACTAGGGTCTGCATTGTCTTTGTGTCAAAAGCATTTTCAAACAGCTTGGCTTGCTTTTGGAAAAGCAATTGCGCTTGGAACGCCTCCTCAATAATGTCGTTAACTGTTTGGGGGTTTACTAATCCCCCCTCTAGCGCCTCGCTAATAATTTCAGCCCCGTACGCATATGAGTTTTCGTCAATAAAGTCGCCGCTGCCAGATAGGTAGTAATTCATCTTACTATCTATGCTTAACTGGGCTTTTTCCTCAGCGTCTTTTTGCAACGCTGCTGCTAACTTTTCTTGCTCAGCTTTTTCGGCTGCTTCATCGGCTGCCTTTTTTGCTGCTAATGCTTCTGCACTAGCCGCTTGTGCTTCTGCACGCTTGGCTGCCTTGTAATCGGGGTCTGCTTTGGCCCAGAACACCTTTTCTTTTGGGCTTAGCTTCTTGCCGTTAGCAATTTTACCGGCTGCTATGGCCTGCCATTGGCTTTGCTCGGCTGCCTCAAACGTATCTAGCGCCATTTGCTTGCGCTGCTGTAGCGTTGCACCCGCCCACTCAGGCTTTTTGCTTGCCTTGGTGTAAGCTGCCGCCTTGCCTTTGCTTTGTGTTGGCCAATCGTTCAGCCACGCAATAGCATCATCCTCAGCATCTACCGCCGCCGCCTGCAATTGTTCCTTAGCTTTAAGTTCTGCCTTTGCACTTGCTTGGGCTGTAGGGTTAAACGCCACCAGCGCGCTTTTGCCTTGGTCTACCAGCGCATTAAGTTGGGCTAGGGTGATTGGGTTGCCGCTTTGATCAACTAGGTCTAACAGGCTTATTTTGCCCTCTTTAAACAGGTTGTACCGGCCTGCACCAAGCACCTGCTCTTGGAAGCCCTCGCCTTGTTTAGCCAGCCATTGCTCAAAATTAAGGTCTACCGCTACCTGCCCATCCATACTGGCCTGCGTTTTGCGCATAATGGTTGCGGCCTCATCCTTACGCTTACCTACGCGCATTAGCATTTCAAGGAAGATGGCGTTTATGGTGTCACCGTTAGCCCTAAGTTCTTTCTTCTTTTTGGCCGCCAGCGTTTTGTCCTTGGATAAGTCAGTCCAATCTTTCAACCACGGCGTTATTAGGCTTCGGCAGTTCCAATGCGCTGGGGGTGGGCTATATTCCTTGTCATGCCCAACAGCATTAAAGCTTTTGTCCCAAGTTAATCCGCTGCGGGCTTTGCATATGTGGGTGGTACGCCCGTCAAGGGTGCTGAGCCACTGGTAGCCGTTGTATAAGTCCTCGTTTGCTTGGTGTGTAGCCATACGCGCCGCATGGCTAACCGCCTGTACGCTTGTGCGAACAAGTGCCGCTGCTTGGTGTTTCTTGACATTAATTATGCCGTCCTTAAACCCGTTAACCTTTGTACCGCGAACACGGCGCACCAACTCATCAACGCTTTCCCCTAAAAGCATGCCTTGGCGTATTTCATTCTTAAACTTGGCCTGCAAATCTAGCTTCTGGCTGGCCCACCACTCTTTGCTTGGCGCGCCCATAATTAACGCTTCACTTGCAATGGCCTGTAGCTGCGCAACCGTTGGCAAACCGGCTAACTGCACCCCCGCAAATGCCTTATTAACGCTAGTAACTGTTGCCTTGGCTTCAGCCGCCACAACGCCCTTTAGCGCCTTGTCATGATTTTTC
>Ga0315320_10001166_pt1 | contig 21822 bp, 18 predicted proteins | sample M140m21515metaG_FD_203458 | JGI IMG/M metagenome (GOLD analysis project Ga0315320, IMG submission 203458) | Ammonia-oxidizing marine archaeal communities from Monterey Bay, California, United States - M1 40m 21515 | ecosystem: Environmental > Aquatic > Marine > Coastal | place: USA: California... | reverse complement strand
ATGGTGGTCGTAGAAAATAATAATGTTGGCTTTTCTGTCTTAACAAAACTAGTAGAAATGGAGTATAATAACATATACTATTCTATCAAGTCTACTCACGAATATGTTGAGCAGTATGTGGCAGAACAAAGGAGCAACTCGGTGCCGGGATTTACAACGTCAATGAAGACAAGACCCTTAATTATTGCAAAATTTGAGGAATTCATTAGAAATGAACTAATTAATATATCTTCTAGTAGACTTTTGGGGGAGATTAAAACCTTTGTATGGAACAACGGAAAGCCTGAAGCGATGAGAGGCTACAACGATGACCTTATTATGGCTATGGCTATTGCTTGTTGGGTCAGGGACACAGCACTGGTGGGAGACAAGAGGGAGACCGAGTACCGAAAGGCTATATTGTCTGGTATGACGAAATCTTCTTCTACATTCCACACGCAAATCCCCGGTCAAGTAGGGTACAGCAAGACGGACGAGTATAAAGATAAAATTAAGGAAATGGAACCATTCATGTGGATCACAAAAGGGTAAAAAGATATGGCTAAAAAAGATAATAACGTTAGAAATCAAGATTCTTTGCTTTTCAAACAATTAACGAGATTATTTTCTGGACCGATTGTCAACTATAGACGACAAACGCAAAGAAGATTTAGAAAAAAACAACTGGATGGGTATTCTTCCAAGATTAGTTCTGCTTCCGGGCAGCAATTTAAGAAAAGCGACTACGGCGGTGGCTTTGATGCCCTTGCGACCGCTCAAATGCTCCAGCAGGACAGAGCAGTCCGTTATATGGACTTTGAGCAGATGGAATACATGCCAGAGATCGCTTCTGGGCTTGATATTTATGCAGACGAGATTACTACGTCTACGAGGTTGACCCCTTTGTTGACCATAGACTGCCACAATCAGGAAATTAAAGATATTTTGCACTCATTATATCACAATATCTTGAATGTTGAGCACAACTTGTTCGGATGGGCGAGGACCATGTGCAAGTACGGCGATTTCTTCCTATATCTAGATATTGATGACACAAATGGTATAACTAGCGTCGTCGGATTGCCACCTAACGAAATTGAAAGGCTTGAGGGCGAGGATAAGACCAACCCAAACTATGTCCAGTACCAATGGAACACTGCGAACATGACTTTTGAGAACTGGCAGATTGGTCACTTCCGAGTCTTGGGTAATGACAGATATGCGCCATACGGAACGTCGGCTCTTGAGCCTGCTCGTAGAATTTGGCGACAGCTTACGCTACTTGAAGATGCTATGATGGCTTATCGTATTGTTCGTTCTCCTGAACGCCGTGTTTTCTACATTGACATTGGAAACATTGCACCTCAAGACGTGGAGCAGTATATGGAACGTGTCAAGACCAACATGAAGAGGAATCAAATTGTTGATTCCCGTACAGGTCGTGTTGACTTGCGATACAACCCCATGAGCGTTGACGAGGATTATTTTATTCCCGTCCGTGCAAACAACAACACAAGAGTTGAGAGTTTGCCGGGTGGAACATATACAGGCGACATTGATGATGTCAAGTACTTGAGGGATAAGTTATTTTCTGCCCTTAAAATTCCTGCCTCCTATCTGTCTCGTGCGGAAGGTTCGGACGAGGATAAGGCTACGTTAGCCCAGAAGGATATTCGTTTTGCTAGAACCATTCAACGGCTTCAGAGAGTTATTGTATCGGAGCTTGAAAAGATTGGTATCGTACATCTTTATACTTTGGGTTTCCGGAAGCAAGATCTTATTGGGTTTAAGCTTTCCCTGAACAACCCGTCAAAGATTGCAGAACTACAAGAGCTTGAGCACTGGAATACAAAGTTTGACGTTGCTTCCGCAGCTACAGAAGGATTCTTCTCACGCCGCTGGATTGCGAAAAACGTGTTTCAGCTTTCCGATGAGCAGTTTCAACAAAACCAGCGAGAGATGTTCTTTGATAGGGCACTGGATGCACAGCTTGAAGCAGCCGCCGAAGGAGAGACTAGCGGAGCAGGTGAGGGTGGCGGAGCCGATTTTGGCGACGGCGGAGACTTAGGTGGCGACGATGAAATGGATATGGGAGATGAAGGCGGCGATGATGCAGGTGCGGAAGATGATGATAGCGCACTTCTTGCTGCGCCCGGTCGTAGATCTTCAGAAGGAATCCAGACAACAACCCCAGCATCAAAAGGTAAGATGTATACACCCAAGACGTTTAAAGGCAAGCCGCAAAACGGAGGCGACAGGAGAGCAGCCGGAGCGAGCAAGAGGGCAACAAAAGGCTCTTGGTCAAACGAAACTGGGAAGAACACAAGGAGAAATACACACAAGGGTGCGTCGGATATTATGGGTTTAGTTAAAAACCCTCTATCCGAATCTTTATTACGTACTAATTATGATGAAGACGAGCGTAGAATCTTCAGTCTCAATGGTGAGATGGAACGTTTGATAGAACAATTAGGGAGAAATAAAAATGAGTCAGAAGAGAAAAAATAAGTTCAGACATAATAAGAAGCGTAACACCGCATTCTTGTTTGAGGTTTTGGTTAAAGAGTTGACCAAGGCTTCTCTTCAAAAGGATGAGGGTAGAAAGAATAAGGTCGTTACTGTGCTTAAAAAGCACTTTTCAAAGGGAAACCCTTTGCACAAGGAGCTTGATATTTACAGGGCACTCTCGGAGACGAGAGGCGTGGGTAGAGATGTTGCAGAAAGAATGCTGAGTGAGGCAAAAAGAACTTATGCTCTTATTCCCAACCGAAGCATCTTTGATAGCCAGTCCGAAGCGATTGCCGATATTTCATCCGAGCTTGGACCCAGCGTATATTCAAATTTTGTTCCAAACTATAAGGACTTGGCGACACTTGCACAGATTTTTAACCAAAAGGCACCACTGGCGAACAGGGTTCTGATGGAACAAAAGCAGGTTGAGATCATGTCTAGTGAGGTCGTCACCGGCGACGCAGAGTTGCAGCATGTTTCTAATCTAACTTTCAAGACGTTCACTAAACGATTCAATAAAGAATATTCTGGCAAACTGCACGAAGAACAAGCATCCTTGTTGAATAAGTTTATTTATTCGTTTGCAGACAACGGCATTTCACTCAAGGTTTATTTAAACGAAGAGATTGGAAGACTTAAAGAGGCAGTTAAGAAGTCTATGGAGTTGGAGGATATCGCTTCAGACACCAACATGCTTTCAAACGCTACAAAGGTTTTGTCAATCTTAGAAAATTTTAAGAATGAGCCCTTGACCGAAACAGGCGTTAAGAAGATTCTTAAAATCCAAGAACTGGCTCGGGAGGTATCCGAGTAATGTCTATTGTTATGAAGGTGGGAAAGAAGGGTGAATCAGAGGAGTCGCAGGCTCCCGCAAAGCCACAAGCTTCTATGGAAATGGTCGCAAGGAAAACCCTTGATGGCAACATTATGATCATGGATCATATTGACGTTGATATTATTGTCATTCCATCAACAAACAAAGTCTTGACATTGGCTAAGGGCACACTATCTGAAGACGTATATGATACTCAAGATAGGCTCTTTAGATACTTGACGAAAAAAGGTGTTGTGGACCCATCTAGTGTGCGTTCAGGAAATGTATATGGTTCAATGGAGGCAGCTTATGTCGCAGAGTCATATAATGGTTCCGACACCACAGAGGTGGTTGTCTTTGATATTGGTAAGTTTATTGAAGAAGAGAAAGCTTACATTGAATACGATGCCAGACACGAAGAGGAGATTACAGATATGTTGACACAACCAAGTGATTCTACAGAACTTGGCAAAGTGCCTCATGAAGCCGAAAAGGGCTCTATCAATCCAAACCAGACGGGTTATAAGATTAGTCACCCATCTGCATCACCGTTTTATCAGGAGTAGTAATGGAATTATTATGGTTTGCTTTAACAGGATACGGACTAACGCAGTTAATTGTCTATGGCTCAATATTTGAGAAGGCAAGAGCGTTTATTAAAACTAAATCGGATTTCTTAGGAGAGCTAGTTCATTGCCCTATGTGTACAGGTTTTTGGGTTGGTGTTCTTCTTTTTGGATTAAATCCTTTTACAGAACTATTTACTTTTGAACTTAATTTGGTTAATTCATTAATTTGTGGCTGGCTCGGTTCGGGAACGTCGTATTTAATGAATATGGTTTTTACAGATAAGGGAGTGAATTTTTTTCACAATCACACTGACGCTGCCCAGCAGCAAGGATGCCCAGACTGTGGACCATACCGAAGAGCAGGTTTAGAAGAGATTGCAGGTGTTTATGAACACAACGGAGGAAAAGGTAATGGACAATAACAGTTGGGTTGCAAAGTGGATGCTTCAACCAGTTCGGCATTGTTGCAAGGGCTCAATGCCCAGCCCCACGTTTGTTATTTCTCAATAGCGTGGGGATTATAGGAGAAGAGATGTTTAGTAAGTTTGATGATATAAAGAGTATCCCAATGGGTACGAGATACACTGTTAGCGAGGTTGGTTATTATAATTATTGGTATCCATCCGATGAAAACAGGGGTTTCTTACCCGAGGCAGTTTCCGCCCTCAACCTTCAGTGGATGGGCGGAGGAGATACGTGGGGTGCTTATCAGGTCACGAAAGATGTTGCTAAGAAATACGGCTCACCTATTAGGGTGTTATGGTTCGCAAAAGAGGATTTAGAAAATGGCTAAAAAGATTTTAACAGAATATTATGAAATGTGTGAAGGTGGTGTTTGCCAAGATCACCTTACCGAGTCTGAAAAGATGGAGGTTTCCAATGGTGCTACGTACCTTACGGGAATCATGCAGAAATCAGATCAGTTAAATGGTAACGGGAGAATTTACCCGCATAATGTTTTGATGAGAGAAATGAAAAATTATGAGAAGTTGGTGAGCGAGAGAAGAGCTTTGGGCGAGTTAGATCATCCAGACGATTCTGTTGTTAACCTTAAGAACGCATCCCATATGGTTACCGGTGTATGGTGGGATGGAAAAAATGTGATGGGCAAGATTAAAGTGTTGGGCACTCCTTCTGGAAATATCCTGAAGTCACTTGTTGAAGGTGGCGTAAAACTTGGAATTTCTAGTCGTGGCTTAGGCTCCGTACATGAAGACAACAGTGGAAACACAATCGTAGAAGATGATTTTCAGTTGATTTGTTTTGATTTTGTGTCCGAACCCTCAACACCCGGTGCTTATATGAGCGTCCGTGAAGGTCTTGAGAAGAGTATTTTTTCAAAAGCTGATAGAATTAATAGAATTTTAAATGATATCGTGGGTGAAGAATGAACAGGGAAGAATTAAAGAAGACTTTAAAGCCTCTGATTAAGCAGTGTATTAAAGAAGTGTTGCTTGAAGAATCTGGTATTTTATCTAAGGTGGTTACCGAGGTTGCCCAAGGGCTTAACCCCGGTCAAAGAGTTGTGGAATCATCCACTGCTCCACGTCAGGATGAAGAGCACCAGATGAGGAAATTAGAGGAGAAGAAGAATCAAGCTCTCAAACAGCAGAAGGAGCGAATGCTTCAATCTATTGGCGAGACTGCTTACAACGGCGTTGATTTGTTTGAAGGAACAACTCCAATGTCTTCTTCGGGTTCGCCGACTTCGGGTTCAGCATCACCGACGGGTCCAATGAAAAACGTTGATCCTAGTGATTCCGGTGTAGACCTTCGTTCTATTCCCGGTTTGAATATGGACATAGCAAAGAAATTGATGGGGTAAAGTAATGTCAAAAGTTAGTAATGCAACAGTGGTCGCAAGACCTAGAGAAGATGCCGACAGGCTGATTAAAAGGTTCGTACGAAAATGTAAAAAGTATGGATTTCTTGATGAAGTTCGTCGCCGTCGTTATTTTGAGAAGAAGTCTGACAAGAAACGCAGAGAGAAAGCCGACGCTGAATACAGACGTAAACGTGATGAACGAAAAGCTGAAGCTGCACAAAATAAAACAAACCGGCGAAAATAAGTTATTTTGGCATTTTTTGTTTGATAATCTAATTACTGTGTAAAAGGTGAAGGAATATTATTATGAGCGAATTTGATGATTTTGATTTTATTGACTCCTATGGCGACGCTGTAGAGGTCAAACATGAGAACCAATTGCCCGACAATGACGTAGAGACTGCTATTAGCGTCGGCATCGTCGGCGTAGGCGGCGGCGGCGGCAAGCTTGCCAAGTCGTTTATTGAGCAAGGTTACAACAAAACTATTCTTATCAACACAACTGAAAAAGACCAACCTATGGGGCTGGCAGAACAACACTTGGTGTTGGTTCCCGGCTCTGACGGTGCCGCAAAAGATGTTAGCATCGGTAAGAGAGTTCTTTCCGAGAACAGCGCAGTCGTTGAAGATGCTTTGCGAACCAAGATGGGCAAAGTTGATTGGTTGATTGTTTGTGCAGGCGGAGGAGGAGGAACGGGAAGTTCCACATCTTCGTTGAGTAATGTCTTTGAGAGATATTTGGCTTCCGTACAAGGAGAAGGTTCTGTAATTTATGTTACGACGCAACCAACGGCACAGGAGATGTTGAATTCAACTATTCGTGAAAATGCATCATCGTTAAATTCGGATCTGGCGAACGAGACACAGATTGTACTAGACAATGAGAAGCAGGTTCAACTGCTCCGAGGCAAAGTTGGAATGTTGGGGATGTACCCAACAGCCAACACAACCTTCGTTAAGTTACTCACACAGGTTCTTAAACTTGCAGGTGAGAAATCCCCGATTCAGTCATTTGACTCAAAAGATCTTGAACGTTGTTTGAAAACGTCTAAGAGAATGTTTTTGGGTTCAACAATCGCCAAGGAGACTGGTGCTAACCTTGGAGCAGAACTTTATCAGAACTGTCTAAGAAGGTCACCATGTCCAGAGCCCAAGGGTAAGCCAAAGACAGGAGCAATGCTTCTCGTCATCACCCCAGAAATGGCGGATGACCCGGAAGTTAGCAAGCATTTGGATGCAGCAGTTTCCTATGTTGGCGGCAGAACAGAGACGTTATTCTCTGGCGTATACATTAGAGAGAATTTGCCCGGTTTGGTTGCAATTCTGGTATTAAATGGACTTGATTAGTAATTTCTGTTTTTAAATGGGGTTTTTGGTGAGTTCAGTACTATTTATTTTATGAAAAACCACAATTGTTTTTTATTGTTTTGGAGAAAAGGAGAGATTTTTAAATGTCAACGATGTTAGAACAAGCGATCATTGATGCAGAAGCTTTAAAAGAGGCTGCGATCAAAAATGCCGAGGCAGCTATTATTGAAAAATATTCGGCAGATATTAAGAGTGCGGTTGATTCGCTACTTGAAGCTGAAGACGATGAGCTAGAACTTGGTGAAGCCGAGGATGACCTCGGTCTAGGCGGTGAATTAGGTGGAGCAGGTGCGGATATGGCACCCGACGTTTTGCCTGATATTACACCTGCTGCAACCGATGGAGAAAATCTTTGCCCCTGCCCAGACGAACAAGAAGAAGTAGTTGTAGACTTTGAAGCCCTTGCAGCCGCAGCAGACGCTGAAGTTGGAATGGATCCAGCAGCACCCGGAGCCGTAGACGATCTCGGTATGGGTGGTGACGAACTTGCTTTGGGCGACGAGGAAGAAGAAGAATTAGAATTATCAGAAGATCTGGTTGATAATATTATTGACGAGATTCTTAAAGTAGATCACGAGCCAGTCCCAAGTGGGACAGCAGGTGGGCACGCTTCCAACCCAGCCGAAGAAAGAGCAGAGGGTGAAGCGGTGCTTGCGAAAGCAAGAGATACCGAAGAAGCAGAGGCTCGCAAAGAACACGAGAAAGCAGTTAAAGACTTGGAAGGCAAGGTCGCCCAACTTGAAGAAACAAGGACAAAGGCGATGAAGGTTATTACCCACCTCCAAGGTCAGATTAACGAAACAAATTTATTAAACGCAAAATTACTGTATACAAACAAAATTTTAAATAGTGACTCCCTGAATGAGCGGCAAAAACATAAAGTTGCCGAGGCTATTAGTCGTGCAGGTACGGTAGATGAAGCAAAGGTTGTTTATGAAACACTTCAAAGCGCAGTGGAGAGCGGTCGCACAAAGCGTCAGCCAAATTCCTTGAGCGAAGCAGTTACAAGACGGTCATCAGCTTTTATGCCACGACGCACACAAACCATGCAAGAAAATAAAAATCCCGAAACAGATAGATGGGCAATTCTTGCAGGAATTAAACAAAGAGACTAATTTTTATCATTTATAAGGAGGAATAGAAAATGTCTATTTTAGAAAGACTTACTGAAGGCGTTGTTAATCGCAACGTCGCTAAAGAAGGTGCTGCTCTCCTCAACAAGTGGTCCAAGACTGGATTACTAGAGGGGCTTACTGGCGACCATGAGCGTCAGTCAATGGCAGTATTGCTTGAGAACCAAGCAAAGGAGCTTCTTCGTGAAGCTAACGTACAGGGTGCAACAGGTGGTGGTGGAGTCCAAGGCTTCGCAGCAGTTGCTTTCCCACTAGTTCGTCGTGTATTCGGCGGTCTACTTGCTAACGATCTTGTTAGTGTTCAGCCAATGAGCTTGCCATCCGGCTTGATCTTCTTCTTGGATTTCACCAAGACAGATGCTCGTGACGGAACCAAGGGCGATTCTGTCCACGGACAGGGTGTTGTTGGTTCAGGGATCATTGACGGTGTTACTCTTGGAGAAGATGGTTTTTACAATCTTGCTCAAGGTTACTCATCCGCTCGTGGTTCTGCAAAGGTTGAAGCTGCTGATATGACTCTTATCTCTACATTTGATCTTGCCGATCAATTGGACGAAGCTGAAGCAAAGTCACTCGGTTATGATGCCGATCTTTTGGCTGATGCAATCGCCGGTCAAGGCGACCAGATTGCTATCCTCAAGATTGCTACTGATGGTCTTGCAGATTCAGCGGCTACTTGTGAAGTCACACCGGGTTCGGATCTCTCGCCCCAGATGACTGCTCACCATGTCATGACACTTGCTCTCTCAACAGAGGGAACCAAGTTGGCTGGTCACGCACTCGTCCGTCGTTTGACGAAGAAGTCTGGTGATGATGAGCTTACTATCGTTCTTCGTGGTGAAGACTTGACGATTGACGGTGGCACTGCTGTGCTTAACGCCGCTGGTAATGCTGTTGCTGGAGCGTTTGATATCACTTTCGCAATCGGTGACAACATCGGTGAAGTAGAAGGTGGTCTAGGTGCTCTTAACACCAAGGCAACTTGGGAACTTGAGTCAACTCTAGCTGATCCTTTCGGTTCAGCAGACACTGCTGGTGACGGAATGAACATTCCTGAAATTGATATCAAGGTTGACAGTACTGCGATTACCGCAACGACTCGCAAGATGAAGGCGAAGTGGTCTCCCGAATTGGGACAAGACCTCAACGCTTATCACAATCTTGATGCAGAAGTTGAGCTTACGCAGGTTCTTTCGGAGCAAATCGCTCTTGAGATTGACCAAGAGATTCTTAAGGATCTTATCACGCAAGCTAAGGCTGGTACTTACCACTGGTCTCGTGTACCCGGACGATTTGTCAACAAGTCAGATGGTGCAGGCGACGACAGCGGTGATTTCACCGGTACTGTGAGTGAATGGTATGAGACTCTCATTGAAACTATCAATGACGTTTCAGCACAGATTCACCGCAAGACGCTTCGTGGTGGTGCAAACTTCTTGGTCTGTGGACCAGAGGTTGCTAACATTCTTGAGTTCACCAATGGCTTCCGAGCCGCTGTAACTCACGATGATGACAAGGGCAGTGTTGGTGCTGTGAAGGAAGGTTCTATCAACAAGAAGTTTGATCTTTATGTTGACCCCTACTTCCCACGTAACGTGATTCTTGTTGGACGTAAGGGTGGTTCATTCCTTGAAAGCGGATATGTCTACGCTCCATACGTGCCACTTCAAACAACTCCAACTATCTTTGGACCAGAAGACTTCACTCCTCGCAAGGGCGTGATGACTCGTTACGGTAAGAAGATGGTAAGACCAGATATGTACGGTCTTGTTGTTGTACGTGATTTGGTTAATGTTGGTCAAACCGCTTAAACAAATCTTTTAGTTAACAGTAACTAAATTTACGAAGCCCCAGCCTAGATTTCGGTCTAAGCTGGGGCTTTCTTTTATTTGCAAACTACTTATATTTGCAGGAGAAGTATATGATATGTCAATTCCAGATTTAAACCCAAAAAGCCAACAAAGTAAAATTACGTTACCAGAGAGTGGTGATACTACAAACGTAGATTCTATGGATCACCCGCTCCCTCTCGGTGTTTATACTTCGGGCTTTTGGGAAGAGTATCAAATTAATGCTTTTAAGAGAGGCGCAGCCGATCAGGTATCTTATGTTTATAAAAAGCTCGGCGGAGATGTGCTAGACCTTGAAGTTACCGAAGCGCAAGTTTATGCAGCATATGAAGAGTCGGTTCTAGAGTATTCTTATTTGGTCAACATTCATCAGGGCAAGAATATTTTATCAAATGTCCTTGGGGCTTCCACAGGAAGTTTTGATGAGGATGGGGAGCTATTAGCTCCGGGTGAAGACGGAAGATCCGAAAAGGATATTAATCCGGGAAAGAACGTTAACCTTTCATACCCAAGATTTGACTTTGCATACGCTAGACGTATGGCAGACGGTATTTCGGAAGAGGTCAATGTTGGCGGGTCAATTAATGTGTATTCAGCCTCGTTTGATTTAGATCCCGGAACGCAAGATTACGATTTGCAGACAATTTTAAGAAACAGTGATGAGTTCGGAGATGATTCCGAGCATGATGATTTTATTCGCTCCATCGGTGATAACAAGGTGGTGATTAAGAAGGTGTATTGGCGAACCCCAAACTCTAGTTGGTATTACTATGGCGGAGGCGGAGCTTCAGTTATTGGAAACTGGCAATCTTACGGTTCATATGCCAATAACTCTTATTTTCACGTTGTCCCGGTGTGGGAGACTAAGCTGAAAACAGCCGAGTTTGAAAATAAACTTTATAATAGAAGCTCGCACTTCTCTTTTGAGATTAAAAATAATAAATTAAGACTGTATCCCATTCCTTCAAGAAACCACCCAGAAAAAATGTGGCTGGAGTTCTCCGTAGGGGCAGACAACTGGGAAGCAGAACCAACACAAGCAGGCGAAGCCGCTCGTGACATTGGATTGTATGGTGTCAACAACTTAAACACTCTACCTTTTGCAAACCTTCCGTTTGATAAGATCAACGCCATCGGCAAGCAGTGGATTCGTAGGTTTGCGCTGGCTTTGTCCAAGGAGATGCTTGGTCACGTCCGTAGTAAGTTTGGCTCAATCCCAATCCCCGGAAACGAGGTGCAGTTGAATGGTTCAGATCTGGTATCATCCGCAAAAGAAGAGCAGACAGCCCTTCGTGATGAGCTTAAGGAAGTTCTAGATGAACTGACCTATAGCAAGTTGATTGAGGGTGATGCAGAACAACTTGAAAACTCTAACAGAGTTATGGCACAAATCCCGATGCCGATATTCACAGGGTGAGGAAGATAAATGTCTGATGATAATAAATGGGAACAACCAGATGCTCCACCCCCACCACTATTTACGGGGAAGAAAGAGCGAGATTTAGTAAAGCAGGTTAATGATGAGCTTATTGAACGAGTAATCGGTCAAACCGTTCTATACTACCCTATCTCTCAGGAGAATACAAATTATCACCCTTTATACGGTGAGGCAATTCAGAAAACATTCTTGCCACCTGTTAGGGTCTATGCCTTGGTTGAATGGGAAGGGTCAGATACTACCAGTACAAACTATGGAATTGATAGGAACGCAACGATCACAATACACTTCCACAAGAGAAGGTTGACCGAAGACCAAGACCTGTTTGTCAGAGAAGGGGACTTTGTACAATATGGAAAAGATTATTATGAAATTGTCACCATTGGGCAACCTACTGAATTGTTCGGCAGAACAGAACACAAGATGGAAGTGGTAGCTAAGTGCACTATGGCTAGAGAGGGGTTGTTTGATGGAAACTAAAGGATCAAACTTAGATAAGAAGATTTATAATATTAGTCCCTGTACACTGGAAACGATTGATACCGCAGTGCACAAGTGGGTAGACGAACATATGGATATTTTCTGCACCACAAACAAAGGGTGGAAGAAAGTCCCTTGTCTTTGGTCAACGGCTGAACGAGCGAAACAATCCAAAGGTGCTCGTGAGGCTAGAGATCAGGCAGGGCAAATTATCCTCCCAGCTATTACCGTAGAACGCAATGGTGTGGTAAAAGATCCGGCAAGGAAAGGACCATATTGGGCTAACGTGCCCCCTACAGACGACCGTGGCGGCGTTTTCGTCGTCGCACGCAAGATTAACCAAGAGAAGACCAGTAATTTTAATAATGCAGAGTCTTTGCGTAAACGAGGGCAAGTTAATTTTAAAACAGAGAAGAAAAGTAACAAGACAGTTTATCAATACAAGGCGATTCCTCAACCAGTATATGTTGATGTAACATATAAGATCTCTGTCTGGGCAGAGTACCAGCAACAGATGAATGAGATCGTCCAACCTTTTATTACAGAGGGCAAAGGTATTAATTACGAAGTTATTGAACATGACGGTCACAAGTTTGAAATTTTCATTGGTCAGGACTTTTCACAGAGCAACAACGTCGCCGATATGGGTGAGGATGAGCGCAAGTATCAGACAGAAATTGAGATCAAGGTCTTAGGTATGCTGATTGGCGACGGACCCAACCAAGATACCCCGAGAGTGGTGATCACAGAGAACGCCGTTGAAGTCAAGATGCCCCGTGAAAGGGTGATGACTGACGAAAAACCCGGAGAATGGGAAAAATCCAAATTTAAGGGATAATTTGGGATAATTTAGTTCCTTTCGGGTTTTATCATACTATTTATTAGAGAAATGAGTTTCAAGGAATTGATTCTGTATAGCTCATTGATTCACAATCGAGAAACTTAAGGAGAGATTTAGAAATGTCAGTAAAGAAATTTAGATTTGTTTCACCCGGTATTTTCATCAACGAGATTGATAACTCACAACTGCCCGGAACGGCAGAGGGTATTGGTCCGGTGGTCATTGGACGGGCAGAAAGAGGACCGGGTATGCGACCCGTAACGGTAAATTCGTTTTCCGAATTCGTAGAAATGTTTGGTAACCCTGTTCCCGGTGGAGCCGGTGGGGATATTTGGAGAGACGGTAACAAAACCGCTCCAACCTATGCTGCCTATGCTGCACAGGCTTGGTTGCGAAACGCCGCTCCCTTAACTTTTATTCGCTTGTTGGGTCACCAACACGACGAAGCTACCGCAGAAGGTGCTGCTGGGTGGGCTATGGATCCCGGAGAAGCATTTGGCTTGTTTATTGGCAAGAAGCCAGTAGACGGTGGGGATGTACATAAACAATTGGCACTTGCAGCAGTCATTTACTCAAAAGAGGCTGGCACAGTTGGTCTATCAGGTGATGCACCGAACGGCGACTCTGTTGGTGGTGACGCAAATACTTTTGTCAAGATCCAAGGCACACACAACGAGTGCAAGATTCAAATTGACGGCACGAGTTATAGCGTGAACTTCAACCCTTCTTCTAAAAAGTATATTAGGAAGGTCTTGAACACTAATCCAACTTTACTTAATTCAGCCGTAACTCGTTTCACTGCACAAGAGGCGTATTTCTTAGGAGAGACTTATGAATCTCATTTGTCATCCGTAGCTGGTCAGTCTGACGCATCCGATGGGGTTGCAGTCATTCTTAAACTGGACGCAAACCCAACATTAGACAAGAGCGATCAACAGCAAGAAGCGCAAGCTCCTGCCACTGGTTGGATCTTAAGTCAGCACCAAGGTATTCATGGCGAGCACGCTGTTTCCGGCGTTGACTATGCCTCCGGCGTAACAAAGTTGTTCAGACTTGAGGGTCTAGATGACGGTGCTTGGGCATCTTCAAATGTTAAGATTGAGGTTTCAGATATTAAAGCAGCCGATGGTGATTTTAATCCATACGGAAGCTTTACTGTTACTTTAAGAACTACTGACGACAGTGATATGGCTCCGAAGTATCTAGAGAGATATTCTTCAGTAAACTTGAATCCGGCTTCTTCAGACTACATTGCGAGAAGAATTGGTGATATGAAGACTGAATGGAGTTATACAGAGAACAGATACAGAACGACAGGTCAACATCCCTCAATGTCACGCTTTGTTCGTGTTGTTATGAACGAAGATGTGGATGCTGGTGTTACAGATGCAGGTCTGATTCCTTTTGGGTTTCAAGGACCGCCATCTCCGAGATCACTAGTCGCAGAGATTAACGATGCAGGAACAGCCGTAGATGCGGCGATTACACCAGTTGCTATTGGTGGTGATTCATTGCCACAGGACCAGAGGGCTGTTTCTGGAAACATCGTCGGCGGTGAGGCAATTGCCGGTGGCTCTTCGGTTACTTTAATCTTCCCAAGTCAGGCATGTCGCAGCACTTCCGAAGAAGGAAGATTATCATCAGCAGATATGGCATCATTCGGTGCCACTTCTAACGAAGCAGACAGTACTCGCAGAGACGCTTCCTATTCTGAAGCTCTTAGACCTTGGTCTGCGAACAGCGACAATTTGAACAGTCAGAAAGATGAAAGCTCAAATGCTATTACCAGAGGTGCTTTGCGCTCCTCGGGATCATACGACAATTTAGCTACCGGTGAAGCTGAACTGGTTGGTAGTTCTGTAGACACAGCGACCGTAAGAGCGGCTTGTGGCGACGCAGAAGCTTTGGGTATTGTTCCAAACTTCACTCTGGATGACATGGTGATGATGAACGTGACAACCGGAGCAGGTTATAAGAAAAGCTCCCAGCACGCACAGTGGCTTCCGGGCTCACGAAGAGCAGGTGCTTCCATTTCTGTTCTGGGTAATGATTCTTGGACATCCGACGACACAACACCAACCGGTGGCGACTACAAGGATGTTCTAGATGCTGGCTTTGATTCTTTCTGTATGCCACTTGTTGGCGGTACAGACGGTGTGGACATCACACAAAAAGAGCCTTTCTCCAATGATGAGCTTGACGGTGGTACACCACAGACAAACTACGCATACAACACTGTTAAGAGAGCGATTGATTCAATTGCAGACCCAGAAGTTGTAGAATGTAACCTTGCAGTAATGCCGGGTATCAGCAACGAAGGTTTGACTGGTCATTTGCTTAGTACATGCGAGGGTCGTGCAGACACCCTAGCCATTATTGACCTTAAGGGTGACTATAAGCCAAATACGGACAACACAGATCCTGAATCAGCACGCTTGCCACAGGTTAAGCAGACTGTACAGGCTCTTAAAGACAGAAGACTTAATTCATCTTACGGTTGTGCATACTTCCCGTGGGTACAGGTTAGAGACACCATCAATGATGCAGTTCTCTGGGCTCCGCCTTCAGTTGTAGCACTCGGTACGATGGCTAGTTCACAACGTAAGACTGAAGTATGGTTCGCACCCGCTGGGTTCAACCGTGGTGGTCTTACTGAAGGTTCAGCAGGTCTTCCAGTATCGCAAGTTAGGTACAGACTTACTTCTAAAGAGCGTGATGCGCTATATGAAGCTAACATTAACCCAATTGCTACTTTCCCTTCAGAGGGTATCGTAGTGTTCGGTCAGAAGACGCTTCAGGTTACACCATCCGCACTTGATAGAATTAACGTACGACGTTTGATGATTTTCTTGAAGAAAGAAGTTTCAAGAATTGCAGCAACGATTCTGTTTGATCAGAACACAAGTGTTACTTGGCAGCGATTCACTTCACAGGTAGAGCCTTTCTTGGCATCAGTCAAGAGTCGCTTCGGTCTGTCGGACTTCAAGGTTATCCTTGATGAAACTACGACAACTCCGGACCTTGTGGATAGAAACATTCTGTACGCAAAGATTATGTTGAAGCCAGCTAAGGCAATTGAGTTCATTGCACTCGACTTCGTAATCACACGTTCAGGTGCTTCATTTGAAGATTAAAATACAATAAGTATGGGGGATTACAAATCCCCCTACTACTTATTATTAGTAAAAGCCGAAAGGCTGTAAACGACTTTATATAAGAGAGGAAAATAAAAATGGGTTTTTGGTCAGATTCAACACAGAAAGATCCCAAAAGAGCATATCGCTGGGTACTAGAAGTAGGAACTATTCCTGCATACACACTTAAGAAGGTTAGCAAGCCGTCATTTACGGTTAGTGAAATAGGTCACAAATACCTTAATCACACTTACTACTATCCGGGTAGAGTGGAATGGGCAACTGTCTCAATGACAATCGCCGATCCCGTAGACCCAGATATGGCAGCAACAATTGCAAACATCATCAAGAGTTCAGGATATGCTCCTGCGCAGGCTGAAGGTGAAGTGGCAACCATGTCAAAACAGAAGGCTGTTAAAGCAATGGGTAATCAGATTAACATCAAGCAGATTGACAGCGACGGCAACGCCGTTGAGACTTGGACGCTTATTAACCCTTGGGTTAAGGACGTTAAGTTTGGTGAGCTTGATTATGAGTCTGACGAGATGACTAACGTTGAGCTTGAAATTCGTTATGACTGGGCTTCGCTCGTAGTTACTAACGAACCTCACGCCGGTGCTCCAAGTCAAGATAAAGAACTTTGGAAGCAAGGTTAAAATAAAACTTAACAAACTCATTAATTTTTGGTAAAATTGAAGAAATTCCCCGTTTATACTATTTATATGTAGACGGGGTTTTTTTTAATCAAAAGGAATAAGAGGTTAATATGAGTCAAAGAAAGAATGAAGATAGAATTGGTTCTCCAAATCTAGATTCTGACGTACCTGTAACACCCGAGACAATGGGTATGCCACAGATGCCGCCAAATATGGCAAGCAATCCGCAAATGCAAGCTTCACCACTAACTTTCGTGTCCCCGACCGAATTTGTAGAGCTTCCATCAGCGGGACGTTTTTATGCACAGGGGCACCCACTTCACGGACAAGAGGTAATTGAAGTCAGACATATGACGGCGAGGGAAGAGGATATTTTAACCTCCCAATCGCTATTGAAGAAGGGCGTTGCGTTGGACAGGTTCCTGCAAAGCTTGGTTGTAGATAAACGTGTTCGCACAGACGATTTGTTGGTGGGTGATAAGAATGCAGTTCTTGTTAATGCACGAGTAAATGGTTATGGTGCAGAATATGACACGGGTGTCACTTGCCCTAATTGTCAAACAAATACTAGGTTTCAGTTTGATCTGGAGGCTACGAATGTTCAGACAGGTTTAGAGTTTATTGAAGAGCTTGAAGGTATCCAGCTTGACCAAACAAATGGTCTTGTGAATATTACCTTGCCGGTCACTGGCTGGAAGTTTGAATGTAAACCAATGACTGGTCGTGACGAAAAGGCTTTAACTAAAGCGGTTGAAGCCCGACGTAAGCGAAAGATGGCAGAGGATATGTTGTCGCAACAGATTTCTCTATTTACTGTTTCTATTTCTGGTGTAACAGATCGTACGCAAATTCAACAAGCAATTAAGAGTTTGCCAGCACGAGATTCCCGACACCTACGCCAGACGTACCAAAAGCTAATGCCAAACCTTGACTTAACTCAAATGTTTGAGTGTGGCGAATGTGGGCATGTCGGCGATATGGAGGTTCCGTTTACGACGGACTTTTTTTGGCCTAAGCAGTAAATATATGGAAGCTGTCTATGAGCAGTTCTTCTTCCTAAAATATTATGGAGGATGGAGTTTCATAGAAGCATACAACCTACCAGTTGGTTTGAGATTATGGTTCATAAAAAGGCTATCAGACCAGATGGAGAGAGAAAAGAAAGCTATGGAAGACTCTCAACGTAAGAGCCGTTAACAATAGCTATAGAAATAAAAAAGGGGAGTAGGTTACATTTTTACCTGTTCCTCTTTTTTTATACCCAAACTACTACTTATACATAGAAATTAGTTTCTCGGAGGAGTTCAGATGGAACAGCAGGATAAAGAATTACAGGCAATTGAAATTGACTTAAATGTTATGAACAATGGAGAGCTTAACGAAAGTTGGCTTTCTATGTTCGGCGGCGCAATTTCAGCGATTATGTCAAGAATGTTCGGAGGAGCAGCAATCCCAGTCAAGGTGCGTGGAAACAAACAGCAGGTGGCTGACTTTGCCAGAGCTATCGGTAGAGAGAAGAAGTATGTTCGCTCTGCTGCCAAATATGGATTAAACGATCCTAGAACTTATAAGAATAAGTTCAACTTACGTCAATCTGTCAGCAAGTTTGAGAGATCAACGGGTTTGAAATGGCCATTTAAAAATTAGCATTGATGGCGAGGTAATTAATGAATGTCGGACGAACAAAAGAAAACTGAAGAGATAAAGAAGCAGAACGAGCATCTTGAGAATCAACTCAAGATGCTCAAGCAGCGTACGGCGGAAGCTGAAAAGTCTCTAAAACAGATGCAGGACGGTGCTGCCCTTGCCTTAAAGCAGAACGATGCGCAGAGTCATGCTCTTGAGACGGAGAGGGCTCTCATTACCCTTAACGAGAAAAAGATTGCAGCCGATGAAAAAGAGCTTGAAAGGTTAGAGTATAGAAAAAAGATGGGCTTGGAGTTGTCCGACTCGGAGAAGAAAAGCCTCAAGAATCTTGGCAAAAGCATTGAAGCTCGCCAACAGGAAAACAAAGAACTCGCAGATAGCAACAAACGCAAAGCAGTTGGTCACGATATAGCCAAGGGCATAGCTAGTACGATGCTTGGCATCAATAAGAACTGGAAAAGCACTTGGTGGGGGCAGCTTTCATCCGGTGGTGGATTTAGTGAAAAGATCGCCCAACTCGGAAAGAGTTTTGGCGAAGCCATAAACCCAGCAGACATGCTCGGATCAACAATAATGAAGATCCAAATTTCCACCGCAGCCGCTGTTTTGAGTTTTGACTCATCAACTGCCAGCCTCGCCGCTGCTACTGGTCAGGGCACAAAATACAATGATATGATCATGGACATTTCAGACTCCAACAGGAGTTTTGGGGTAGGTATAGCTGAATCAGCCGAGGCTATTCAGGGTCTTAACGATACTATGTCAGATTTTGTTAACTTATCTGACGAAGTAGCCGGAGCAATGGCAGCACAAGCCGCACAATTGAGCAAGCTTGGGGTAGCAGCCACAACAACCGGTAAACTAAACAATCAATTTATGAAGGGTATGGGGATGACAGCCGATCAAGCGATGGCTGTCAACAACGACCTAGCCCGTACAGCAATGGGGATCGGAATCGCACCAGCAAAGATGGCTGCTGATTTTGAAGCTGCGCTTCCTAAGCTTGCAGCTTGGGGTAAAGACGCTCCAAAGATCTTTAAAAAGGTTGCAGCCGCAGCCAAGGGTCTTGGTGTTGAGATGAACACACTCCTTGGTTTTGCGAGTCAATTTGACACCTTTGAGGGTTCTGCCACAGCCGTCGGAAAATTAAATAATATTCTTGGCGGAGATTTATTAAATTCGTATGATATGCTCAACGCTTCCGAGGAACAAAGAATTAGAATGCTCTTACAGAGTGTTGACGCTTCCGGTAAAAGTTGGGAGTCTATGGGTCGCTTTGAAAGGCGAGCCGTCGCCAGTGCAGCCGGTATTACAGATATGGCTGAAGCAAATAATTTGTTCGCAGGTGGCTTATCGGCATACGACGACGCACAGAAAAAGGCACAGGCTAATGCAGTATCCCAGAAAGAACTAGAAGAAAGGACAGCCGCCGCCGTAAAAGTATCGGACAAATTTTATCAGATTTTGGAGGCAATGGCAATCGCTGTTGCGCCGATTGTAAATGTTCTTCACAGTTTAACTAATGCAGTCTTGGCAGTTAATGATGCTACGGGCGGAATGCTGGTCCCTGTCATACTCGGAGCAATAGCCGTGTATGCTGTTTTTTACAATTTGCAGAAAATGGGCATTGTGTTGACAAAGGGCAGCACCTTGGCAAAGCTTGCTAATGTCGCCGTAACGAAGGCATCTACTATAGCCGAAGGTGCATCCGCAACCGTAAAGGGCTTGCTTGCCGCTGCGTCATCTGCATTGGGTATCGGACTAAAAGCTCAAGCTGTAGGACAATCCTCGGTCGGAAAAACCGCTCCTATAGCTACAGCCGGTGTGTCAACATTCTTTGGCGCATTGACAACCTTTGCAGCTACCGGTGTCGGAGCCCTTGTTATTGGTGCCGTCGTATTGTTGGCTATTTCACTGGCAGTCGCAGCAGTCGCAGCCGCAGCTATGGTTTATTCAATAGTCAGTTTGGTTAAAGCTTTTATGCAGATGCCAGAAGCTATATTACCCGCTCTTGCTGGTCTTGCCGGTTTTATGACAATTTTGTATATTTTTATTGTAGCCACCGCCGCTTTAGCACCCATCGCAGCAGCGTTTGCTGTCGCCGGTGCGTTTATTGGAGCCGGACTGATGGCAATGGCACCGGGGCTTATTTACTTCTCCGCTGGCTTGGCAATTTTCGGACTTGCGATGAAGCTCTTCGGTGGAGGAACGCTGGTGATGATGCTCTTGGTTGGTCTTGCCCTTGGTAAATTCGCCAGTCTTATGTTTGCCGCAGCACCAAAAATGTTTGCCGCAGCAATTCCCATGACGGCGGCTTTAGTTCTCTTAGGTGTTGGCTTTGCCGTGTTTTCTGTGGGCATGATGATGATGATGGGTGCGATATTGCCTATGTTGTTATTACCGCTTGTCCTGATGGGTTTTGCTAATGCCCTCTTTGCCGCAGCACCGATATTGAGTGCAGCAGCTATCACTCTAGCCCCCGCCCTTGCGCTGCTCGGACCCGGCTTTGCTTCCCTCGCACTGGGACTAATACTTTTAACCTTCGCAATTCCAGCAATGTTCTTAGCCGCCCTCGCTTTACCACTATTTGCGTTCGGTCTGTTTAAAGCTGCACCAATGATGGCTGCTGCCGCTGGTTTCTTCGCCCCCGCCGCAAAGAAGATCGCATTTGCACTTGGATACTTGGGGCTTGCCCTCCTGCTGTTTGACACTGACACAATGATTGTGATGAGTGCGATGGTTGTCGCTTTGCCCTTGTTCGCTCTTGGGCTTATGCTGGGGTCAGGCTTGATGAAACTCGCCGCCAAGGAGATGAAATCGGGTGTAATGCTGATTGCAGTCGGTCTTGGCTTGTTTGGTCTTGCCCTGAAACTTTTTGATAAGAAAACAATTGATATAATGACGCACTTAGTGTACGCCTTACCTGTATTTGCTCTTGGTCTTCTCGCAGGCGCAGCAATCATGAAGATTGCAGGTAAGGTGATCACCCCCGCCGCCCTCTGGCTGGCTCTTGGGTTGGCTGCTCTTGGGATCGCATTGATGTTTTATGATCGTAAGACCATCAAAACGATGGAAGGGTTGGTAATTGCCCTTCCCCTGTTCGCACTGGCTCTCATGGCGGCAGGCTACGTCATCGCCGCCGCATCCCTCGTGTTTACTCCCGCCGTTGGCTGGCTTGCTGTTGGTTTGTTCGGACTCGCCGTTGCATTGATGCCGTACGGTGAAGGAACGATCTCCACGATGTGGCGGCTTGGTTATGCACTTCCTGCTCTTGCGCTCGGAATTGGATATTTCACCGAGATTCTTGACAAGAAGAATTTTAGCCCCACAAGCTTCATTAAAAATGCCGCCGCCATTGCACTCGGCATAGGTCTTATCGGTCTGGGTGCATCTTTGATGCCAGATGCCACCGCCATCGCCACCACCGCCGCTGGTTTGGTCATCTTCGCCATCGCCGTCGCCGCAGCGGGTGCCCTTTTTACTCTGTGGAAACCTGCAATCGCTGCTTTTATTGGTGTTGCACCCCTTCTTGGTATTGCGCTGGCAGTCTTGGGCTTCGGAATGTCTATGGCTTCTG
>Ga0315320_10001165_pt1 | contig 21827 bp, 10 predicted proteins | sample M140m21515metaG_FD_203458 | JGI IMG/M metagenome (GOLD analysis project Ga0315320, IMG submission 203458) | Ammonia-oxidizing marine archaeal communities from Monterey Bay, California, United States - M1 40m 21515 | ecosystem: Environmental > Aquatic > Marine > Coastal | place: USA: California... | reverse complement strand
GACCCGCCTCCACCCGATGACGGAATGATGGACGACGACCCGCCTCCACCCGATGACGGAATGATGGACGACGACCCGCCTCCACCCGATGACGGAATGATGGACGACGACCCACCGCTCGCCATCGGCGAACACTGCAGCACTATTTTTGGCGACCCGGGCGTCGTCGACTGCTCGGGTGACTGCATCCAAGAAGACTGGGCAGTATTCGCCTCTGATGGCGGACTGATCGGCGATGGCTTCTGTGATGACGAGGCTGAAGTTTATGCGGCGCACCTTGACTGCATCGAGTTTGAATACGATGCAGGCGACTGCGCAGAGGATGCAGCGGTGGTCGGCCCCATGAGCTGTCCGGAAGCCCCCGACATGACCGACGGCGGCTGGAGCCATTCAACCGATCCGATCCCGGAAGATCCATTCATGATCTGTGACTCACTTCCAGGAGATGGCGGCGTTGCGGAGTGTCCATCGATGGCCGACGTGAGTGCAACCGCCTTGCTGTACTACCACTTTCTCGATCCGTACTCCGGTTGGGGAACACCGGATGGCACAGTGACCTGCGGCCCCGTCGACTCACGGGACGATGCCTGCTGCTACATCATTGAAGAGTATATGTTCTCCCCATGATGGCGCGAGAGACGGCCCGCCTCGATGAAGCCATCGTACAATCTGATATCCGTCCTCGACTCACAGAGCCTCCCTGGCAAACTGCACCATGTGGACACGTGCACCCCATTGGGCCGGCGAACTGAAGCGGGGATGCACAGCTTGCCCATTTTCGCTCAAACAAAAAAATTCGCCCCGTCAGTATCGCTTCCGGTACCATGAATACCTCACTATTTGGAGTATTCATGCGTCGTTTCCGAAATCAAATTCTGTCCGCTATGGGCCTGAAGTCCGCAGCCACCGTTCTCATCGCACTCGCACTACCCGGCTGTGGTGATGAGGATGACAAGGGCCAAGACACAGGAATCGATGATGTCGGCGCCGATATGGACGACACCGACGACTCGGATGGGTCTGCCGATGCCGATGCGGACAGTTCGGCCGATGCCGATGCCGATGCCGATGACGATGACGATGACGATACCGGCTCAATGGACACCGACGGTTCGGCCGATGCCGATGACGATACCGGCTCAATGGACACCGACGGTTCGGCCGATGCCGATGACGATACGGGCTCCATGGATACCGACGGCTCGGCCGATGCCGATGACGATACCGGCTCCATGGATACCGACGGCTCCATGGATGCAGACGGATCCATGGATGCAGACGGTTCCATGGACGCAGACGGTTCCATGGACGCAGACGGATCCATGGATGCAGACGGTTCCATGGACGCAGACGGTTCCATGGACGCAGACGGTTCCATGGATGCAGACGGTTCCATGGACGCAGACGGTTCCATGGACGCAGACGGTTCCATGGACGCAGACGGTTCCATGGACGCAGACGGCTCCATGGACGCAGACGGTTCCATGGACGCAGATATGGACGGCTCAATGGACATGGACGGCTCCATGGACGCAGATGGCTCCATGGACGCAGATGGCTCCATGGACGCAGACGGCTCCATGGACGCAGATGGCTCCATGGACGCAGATGGCTCCATGGACGCAGACGGCTCAATGGACATGGACGGCTCCATGGACGCAGATGGCTCCATGGACATGGATGGCGACGCGGATGGAGGCGCAGATGGCGGAGCACTCAGCTGTGAAGATGTCCCCGATTACACCGATTACGGCTGGACGCCGTGGACGGACGAAGTGCTGGCCGACTCGTTCATGGTTTGCCAACCACTCCCCGATGATGGCGGTGTTGATGCATGCCCATCCCTGTCTGAAGTCGACTCCTTTTCGCTTCTGTACGACCACTTTCTGGGAGCAGAGCTCTGGGGAGACGCCTACGGTTATCTTGCCTGTGGACCAGAAGCGGCTCGAACCGATGCGTGTTGCTACGTCTTTGACGGCTTCGAATACTGGGAATTCGCTGTGGGTAGACCATTCACGGTTGATGGCCAGGCCCGTCTTGCCAGCACCTCGGTTGCCAATGGCTGGAGCCAGACTTCAGAGTGGATGGCCACGGGCATGACGGAAAACCAACGCGACCGACTCGTGGCCCACTGGACCGAGACCGCTCAGTTTGAGCACGCCTCGGTGGCGTCCTTCGCACGCTTCACCATGCAGCTGATGGCTGTAGGCGCACCCGCCGACCTCATTGCTGAGTCCACACGGGCTCAAGCCGATGAGATTCGCCATGCACGCGTATGCCTGGGCATTGCCTCCACCTTGGCCGATGAAACCATTGGCCTGGGCGCATTGCCCATCGATGGCGCTCTGGAAGGTGCGGATTCTGTCGCCAGTATTCTGGTCGACACCATCCAAGAAGCCTGCGTAAACGAAACCGTCTCCGCCGCCGTCTGCCAAGCTGCGGGTGAAGCCGCAACCGACAGCTTTATTGCGGAAGCACTGATCTCCATCGCAGAAGACGAGCAACGTCACTCCACCTTGGCTTGGCGCACCGTGCGCTGGTTGCTCACCGAGCACCCAGAGCTCTCCGACTTGGCCCGAGCGACATTCGATGAAGCCATGGCACAACCGTGGGGCTCATCAACAGAAACCACCGGTGAACTGACCCCCTGGGGTGTGCTCTCACGGGCCCAAGAACAGGCCGTGGCAAGCCGTGTCATGCGACGGGTAATCAAGCCGTGTGCAGACGCTTTGTTGGGTGATGTACAACCCCTCGAAATCAGCGCATAAACCGAAAAAAGTCCAGAACAAACTACATCCCCGTTAGCATGTGCATCACACTTGTGAGGTACACATGCGCTGTTTCCGAAATCAAATCCTATCTGCCATGGGCGTAAAGCCTGCGGCCACTGTCCTCATTGCGCTGGCCTTACCCGGTTGTGGAGATGATGAAGACAAAGGAAACGACACAGGGTGGGGTGATGTTGGTGACGATTGGGACGGTTCGAGTGATGCCGACGGTTCGGCTGACGACGGTTCGGCTGATGCAGACGTAGATGACGACGGTTCGGCTGACGACGGTTCGGCCGATGCAGACGTAGATGACGACGGTTCGGCTGACGACGGTTCGGCCGATGCAGATACCGATGACGACGGTTCGGCTGACGACGGTTCGGCTGATGCAGACGTAGATGACGACGGTTCGGCTGACGACGGTTCGGCCGATGCAGACGTAGATGACGACGGCTCGGCTGACGACGGTTCGGCCGATGCAGACGTAGATGACGACGGTTCGGCTGACGACGGTTCGGCCGATGCAGACGTAGATGACGACGGTTCGGCCGATGCAGATACCGATGACGACCCACCACCACCCGACGATGACGTCATGTCCTGCGAGGACGTCCCAGACCTCACTGGTTCTGAATGGATCCCCTACACCGACCCGTGGCCATCCACCCCATTCATGGTCTGCCAACCCCTCCCAGATGACGGCGACTGGAGCACTTGTCCGTCCATGTCAGAGATGAGCCCGTTGGCAACGACCCTCCTCAACGACTACTTCGTTGACCCGGACTCGGCTTGGGGGGACCCCTGGGCAGTCGTGACCTGTGGACCGGATGAGACGCGCACCGAAGCATGCTGCTATGTCATGGAAGACTTCGATTACATGCCCTGGGGAGAAGGTCGCCCCTTCACGGTAGATGGCCAGGCCCGCTTGGCGCCCACATCCGCCGCAAACGGCTGGAGCGAGAGTTCTGCGTGGATGGCCACAGGAATGACCGAAGATCAGCGCGACCGACTCATCAGTCACTGGACCGAAAGCGCTCAATTTGAACACGCCTCGGTGGCTTCATTCGCTCGGTTCACCATGCAACTGATGGCTGTTGGCGCACCCGCGGAACTCATCGCGGAAGCCACACGGGCCCAAGCCGATGAGATTCGCCATGCCCGCGTATGCTTGGGCATTGCATCCACACTGGCCGATGAAACCATTGGTCTGGGCGCACTCAACATCGATGGCGCTCTGGAAGGTGCGGACTCTGTCGCCAGCATTCTGGTCGACACCATCCAAGAAGCATGCGTGAACGAAACGGTCTCCGCCGCCGTCTGCCAAGCTGCGGGTGAAGCCGCAACCGACAGCTTTATTGCGGAAGCACTGATCTCCATCGCGGAAGACGAGCAACGTCACTCCACCTTGGCTTGGCGCACCGTGCGTTGGTTGCTCACCGAGCATCCAGAACTCGCAGACCTGGCACGGACCACTTTCGATGAGGCAATGGCCCAGCCCTGGGGCTCATCGACAGAAACCACCGGTGAACTGACCCCCTGGGGTGTGCTCTCACGGGCTCAAGAACAGGCCGTGGCAAGCCGTGTCATGCGACGGGTAATCAAGCCATGTGCAGACGCTTTGCTGGGTACAACATCTACGGTTGAAGCCACCGCCTGAGCTCGGTCTCGACAACCAAGCATCAAACCCCTGGATCGCCCCCGTTGGAGCCGTTAGAGCGCGGCCACCAATGGGGCGTTCTATGACCTTTCAGAACATCATCCTCACCCTGCAACAGTACTGGGGTGACAAGGGCTGCGCGATTCTGCAGCCATTCGACATGGAAATGGGGGCTGGAACCTTCCATCCTGCCACTTTCCTGCGCTCACTCGGACCCGAGCCGTGGCGCGCGGCCTACGTGCAGCCCTGCCGGCGCCCGGGAGATGCCCGCTACGGGGACAACCCGAACCGTTTGGGCCACTACTACCAGTACCAGGTCATCATCAAGCCGAGCCCACTCGACATCCAGGACCTGTACATCGGGTCCCTTGTCGCCTTGGGCATCGACCTCAAGAAACACGACATCCGCTTTGTCGAGGACAACTGGGAATCCCCCACCCTCGGTGCATGGGGACTGGGCTGGGAGGTCTGGCTCGACGGCATGGAAGTGAGCCAGTTCACCTACTTTCAACAGTGTGGCGGATTCGACCTGAACCCCATCAGTGTGGAACTCACCTATGGCCTCGAACGCTTGGCGATGTACATCCAAGGGGTCGACAATGTTTTCGATCTCACCTGGGTGGAAGGCATCACCTACCGAGATGTCTACCACCGCAATGAAGTCGAGCAATCTCAGTACAACTTTGAGCACGCCGACACCGACCTTCTCTTGTCGATGTTCGATGGTGCAATGAATGAGTCCATCAAGCTCTCGGGCGTGGGCCTTGCCCTTCCAGCCTACGACCAAGCGATGAAGTGCTCCCACCTGTTCAACCTACTCGATGCCCGCGGCGCCATTTCAGTGGCCGAACGCGCACAGTACATCGGACGAATCCGAACCCTGGCGCTGCGTTCTGCACAGGCCTGGCAGGGGATCAACCCCGATGAAGAGGCCGCCAAATGAGTACCGCAGAACTGTTTATTGAGATTCGCTGTGAAGAGCTGCCTGCGCGCTTTGCGGAACCCGCCCGTGAAGGCTTGGTCGCGGTCGTGAGCAAGCTGCTCAAGGGCATTGAGCACGGAGAGATTCAAAGCTGGGGCACCCCTCGCCGAATCGCCATCGCTGTGGCCGATGTCTCCACAGAACGGCCAGTCGAAGAGAAAGTAGTCACCGGCCCTCCAGAAGCGGCAGCCTACCGCGATGGTACACCCACTCCGGCGGCCATCGGCTTCGCAAAGTCCAAGGGCCTTGAGGTCACAGACCTCGAGATCATCGATGGCCCCAAGGGTCGGGTCATTGCGGCCAAGATTCAAACGGGGGGCGAAAAGACCGCCGACCGCATCGCATCGGGCCTCGAGGCCGGCGTGCTCGGAATCCACTTCCCGAAAACCATGCAGTGGGGCGTAGGCGGAATCCGCTGGGCACGGCCGATTCACAGTGTCATCGCCAAACTCGGTGAGGAACCCATCGCACTCAGCATTGCTGGAATCGCAAGTGGCAACACGACACTTGGGCACCGGCTGACACCCGGCCCCATCACCGTACATTCGGCAGAACAATGGGTACAGGACCTGAGGGCCGCCCACGTAGAGCCCGACGTCAATGTACGCCGGGAGAGCATTCGAACCCAACTCGCAGAACGGGCCGCATCCCTCGGCGCTGAAACACCCGCCATGCCAGACCTGGTCGAAGAAGTGACCCACTTGGTGGAATGCCCGGTGGTCATTGATGCCGAATTTGATGCCGAGCTACTCGAGTTGCCCTCACGGCTCTTGGTCGAGTCCATGAAGGTTCATCAGCGGGTCTTTCCCTTGTTCAAGGACGGAGAGCTCATCAATCGCTTTCTCGTGGTGACCAACCACCCCTATGCATTGGAGGCGGATGTCGCAGATACCATCGCCAAAGGCAATGCCAAGGTGTTGGCCGCACGCTTTCACGACGCCAAGTTCTTCTACGCTGAAGATCAAAAGGCCGATCTCGCCACCCATGGTGAAGACCTCAAGGACATGCGCTGGATTCGCGGCGGTGGCACCATGGCCGACAAGGGCGTACGCATTGGTGCGTTGGCCAAGCTCATCGCACCCATCGTGGGCGCGGATCCTGACCACGCACAAGCCGGAGGCGCCTTGTGTAAAGCGGATTTGGCCACCCAGATGGTGGGCGAATTCCCGGAACTTCAAGGCCATGTTGGACACCTGCTTCACTCGCTTGCCGGCCACAACAACGCTGTGGCTGTCGCCATCGAAGAGCACTACCTGCCTCGTTTTTCAGGTGATGAGCTCCCTTCCTCACCCGAAGGTCTGGCCGTCGCTCTCGCTGATCGCATCGACACGCTGACCGGTTGCTTCTCTCTTGGACTCAAGCCCAAGGGTTCAGCCGACCCGCTCGGTCTTCGACGGGCCGCCGGTGGCACACTGATGCTGCTGCGAAACGCCGGGGTTCGTACAACCCTGTCCGACTTGATGGGGCTCACGAGCTTTGACCCTCCCGATGGGGGCTGGGGCGACCTGTTGGCATTTGTGAACGCAAGACTGCGTGCACAATTTCAAGAGCAGTGGCCCACAGACTTGGTGGATGCGGTGCTCGCGACGGGAGACGCCGACCCGGTGGCCCTCGAGGCCCGACTGGGCGCCATGTCCACCCTTGCCGCATCAGACAACTTTGGCCCCATGAAGACCACCTTTAAGCGCGTCATGGGGCTCACGCGAGACCATACATCCACCCTCTACGATGCGGACTCACTCCATGAGCCTGCAGAACAAGCCCTGCACGCAGCCCTCTCGGCCGTCTCTTCACGGGCAGCTGAACTCGCGGAAGGGCTCGACTACACCGGTTCACTCAGTGCCTTGTCTTCACTGCGTGCGCCCGTGGACACCCTGTTTGAGGCCGTCATGGTCATGGATAAAGACGACACAATCCGAAACAATCGACTCGGATTGCTGCGGTCTGTGGCCGATCAATTTGCTCGCATTGCCGATTTTACCCACCTCTCCAGCGACGCATAGCGTCCGGGGGCACCATGTCCGACAAGTTCATCTACCGTTTCGGCGGCGACAAAGCAGAAGGCGATGCCAGCATGAAGCCCCTCTTGGGAGGAAAGGGCGTCGGCCTGGCAGAGATGTGCAATCTTGGGCTGCCTGTACCTCCCGGCTTCACCATCACCACACCTGCCTGTGTGCACTTTTTCCAACACGAGGAGCAGTGGCCAGAGTCCCTGTGGGACGAAAGCATTGCGGGACTCCAATACGTAGAAGAAATGACGGGCAAGAAGTTTGGGGATCCTGCAAACCCGCTCCTGGTGTCTGTGCGTTCCGGGGCTCCTGTCTCCATGCCCGGCATGATGGACACCGTGCTCAACCTGGGACTGAACGACATCACCGTGGAAGGTCTCGCCAAACGCAGTGGGAACGAACGGTTCGCATGGGATTCCTACCGCCGCTTCATCACGATGTTTGGCGATGTAGTGCTCGGCATCCATTACACCCGCTTTGCGCGGGTTCTCGATGAAGTCCGGCAAGGACGCGAAGAGTCTGAACTCACCTTGGATGAACTCAAACTGCTGGTGGGCAAACTCAAGGCTGTGGTCGAAGAGGGGCACGGCAGCTTTCCAGAACACCCTGAAGACCAGCTTCGTTTGGCCATCAATGCGGTGTTTCGAAGCTTCAACACACCCCGTGCCCGGTACTACCGAAAATCCCAAGAGATTCCAGATGACACCGGCACCGCCGTGAATGTGCAAGCAATGGTGTTTGGAAACATGGGAGAAACCTCCGCGACCGGCGTGTGCTTCACCCGGGACCCCAAGAACGGCGAGAAGCTCTTCTTTGGTGAGTGGCTTCCCAACGCACAAGGTGAAGATGTGGTGGCGGGTACCCACACGCCAGGCCCCCTCACCCCCGAACAAAAAGGGGCGCAAGGCACACCACTCAGCGAAGCCATGCCTTCAATTTACGCGGAACTATACCGCATCCAGAAAACACTGGAAACCCACTTCACCGACATGCAAGACATCGAGTTCACGGTTGAGGACACCAAGCTGTACCTGCTGCAAACCCGCACCGGAAAGAGAACCCCTGCTGCCGCTGTTCAGATCGCTGTAGACATGGTGAATGAGGGCCTCATTACCTCCGACGTCGCACTGGGCCGGATTGATCCTGCAAGCCTTGAGATGGTGCTTCGCCCGATGCTGGATCCGGCCGCCAAAAAGAAGATCATTGCCCGCGGACTCGATGCAAGCCCGGGAGCCGCAACAGGCCGCGTAGTCTTCCACTCTGATGAAGCCCAGGAGCTTTCCGAGAGGGGTGAAAACGTGATCCTGGTCCGCATGGAGACGAGCCCCGAGGACATTCAAGGAATGACTGTCTCGACCGGTATTCTTACCTCCCGCGGCGGACAGACCTCTCACGCAGCAGTCGTTGCACGGGGTATGGGTCGCCCGTGTGTAGTTGGGTGCTCAGAAATTGCCGTGGACTATGCCCGGGCACTCTTCTACGCCGGAGACACTGTGATTCGCCGTGGCGACTGGATCACCATTGATGGTGGAACCGGCGACGTCATGGAGGGCAAAGTACCCACCTTGGCTCCACCGACCGATTCTGGCGCCATGGCACAGCTTCTCGGCTGGGCGGATGAACGTGCCCGTCTCGAGGTTCGGGCCAATGCCGACAACGGACCAGACGCCACCCGAGCGCGTGCCCTGGGAGCTGTAGGCATCGGCCTCTGCCGTACCGAGCACATGTTCTTCCAACCGGATGCCCTTCGGGCCATGCGCCAAATGATCCTCGCCAAAGATGAGCGGGCTCGGGTCCGGGCGCTCAATGAAATTCTGCCGCTTCAACGCGAAGCATTCAAAGAGATCTTTACGTCCATGAATGGTCTTCCTGTGACCATCCGACTGTTAGATCCCCCGCTCCACGAGTTCCTGCCCGATCGAGCGGAAGACGTGAATAGCGTGGCCCAAGACCTGGGCGTGAGGACCGATGTACTGCAGGAACGCTTAAAGGCGCTGCATGAAATGAACCCCATGATGGGCCATCGCGGATGCCGTATCGGCGTCACCGCTCCCGAGATCTACCGGACCCAAGTCCGAGCGATCTTTGAAGCGGCATGCCAATTGACGCGGGATGGAGTCGTGGTCCGGCCCGAGGTCATGATCCCATTGGTTGCGACCGCTGGTGAACTTCGGGTTTGCCGCGAGCATGCGGTTCAAGTGGCCGAAGAAGTCATGGCCGAACAGGGAACCAGTGTGGATTACCGGGTCGGCACCATGATTGAACTGCCTCGTGCGGCACTGCTCGCCAAAGATATCGCCAAACATGCCGACTTTTTCAGCTTCGGAACCAATGACCTCACCCAAATGACCTACGGATTTTCCCGGGACGATATGGGCAAATTCCTGACGCCTTATTTGGGCGCCGGAATTCTGACCGACTCACCTTTGGCTCGGTTTGATATCGAGGGGGTGGGGCAACTGGTTCAAATGGGCACCGAACGCGGCCGCCATAGCAATGCACGACTCAAAGTTGGCATTTGTGGCGAGCACGGTGGCGACCCCACTGGAATTGGTTTCTTTCACAAAGTGGGGCTCGACTACGTCAGTTGCTCACCATTCCGTGTACCCGTGGCCCGACTCGCTGCGGCCCACGCAAGCCTTGGGATTTTATAATGCGACCCATGTTTATCGCCATTTTTCTGGGTGTTGGCTGTGTACCAAAGGGAGCGCATCCTCTCACTCCATTGGCCGCAGGGCCGGCAATGTCCGGCACGCTGACCTACACGGCCACGGCCGCACTCGACTCCACGCCAGGCATGGGCCTCGACCTTGCGGTGAGCATGACCGTCGAAAATACCGGCGAAGGACCCGTGCGGGTGGACCTGACCCGCGCACGGGTGAGTGTCGATCGGCAGCCATTCATGACATGCAAATATGGTTCCGCTGTAGACCCCACCAAGCTGCTTGTGAACCTAAACAAAGGTGAGACGGCTGACCTTTACGTGAGCTGCCGTGACGTTGCAAAACCCATCGAATCCGCTGAGTTTAAGTTCATCACATCGGGTACCGGTAGTTCCGGCGAAATTGTGGTGGGCTGGGTCGGGCTCGGAGAACGGCCCTAAGTGATGAACTCGTCGCCCGTGCACGGTGGCCCCAAACCGCATTGCAGGCTACCTGCATCGGTCATGCGAACAGCCATCCTCACATTGCTTCTGTCCAGCGGTTGCATCCGAATCTCGAACCTCCCGGATCTGGGAGAGTGCGCTGTCTATCCAGATGGCACATATGAGTACGGTCAGATCGATATTGGACTGTGTCTTTCAGGCCCCAATTCACTTCGCTTTGTCGGGGAAGATGAGCAGCTTACGCTGTTGATCAGCAATTCCAATCCGTACCGGCTGTTCACCGGCGGTAGTTTGCTCGCCATCCCGTGGGCAAACCTCGACTTGGGTGATGAAACCAACGAAGTCCATACCCTCGATCCTCACGCACTTGATCTGCCAAACTTTGCGGCCGGTTTGGCCATAAATGGCGACATGGGGCTCATCGGTATCCGCGCATCCGAAGAGGCCCGAACCCGCGTTTGGGATGACTCAGTTTTGCTACTGGACCTCAACGAACCCGGTGCTCCAGACACCCTGAGCCGTGGTGAAGATGGCACAGATTCTGTGACTGTCATGAGCGACCCGGTCGATATTGTGGTCGATCAAGAGAGCGGAATGGCTTTTGTAGCCAACCGTACCTCGCATAAAATCTCCGTCTTAGACCTGACCGGCGAGGAAGTGGTCACCATCGACCCTTGGCCGGAAGCCTTGGTGACCGCAGCCGTGTACAAAGACAACAGCGGGGCGGGCGGAACTGCCCGACTGGTCACATTCGACATCGTCGATAAGGATCTGCTCCCCGATGAAACCTGGACGCTTACTTGGGTCGAGGGCACGTGGAGAATCTGGACACCCGATGTGGACGGACTGACACGACATACGACCCACATGGCCCTGGACGAGTCTGGCACCGTAGTGAGCAGCGAAAGCCCCATGGGTACCGATTTGCTCATCGATGATGCGCCAAACGACGTGCTTGAGCTTCGCGACCCACACTTTTTCGACCTTGGTTTTGGCCGAATGCTGTTTGGCACAGGTGCCGACATTTGGGGCGCAAGCACCGGTGAATACCTGGGTGACTGGAACTTCGATAACATTCCATCACTCTCAGGCAGAGACGGAGAATGGAATGCCGTTCTGGGCGGACCATCCGTGGTCCCTGGTGTCGAAGATGTCTGGATGTTTTTTGATGGTCAATCGGCCGATGACGGTGGAGATGCCCCCTCGTCCATTGGCGGCGCAGCCTCGATCGATGGACTCAACTGGACGATGCTCGTAGCGCCGGTTCTTGAAGCAACCCATGCGCATGAAGGCCAACATATCGCCGACCCGCACGTCTTCTTCGACGCAGAGACCGCCCTTTGGCGAATGGTCTACAGCGCATTCGATGGTGAGCAATGGTCGATTGGCCACGCCGTCAGCGAAGATCTTGCGACCTGGACGAGCGATGAAACACCGCTGTTGAGCTCCGAACAAGGAGTCGCATCTCCAACCATTCATGGGTCTGTGGGAAGTTGGCACCTGTGGTACAGCGAGTGGGACGGAAGCGGTTGGCAGGTGGCGTCCGCATGGAGCCCCGACAGTATCCACTGGACCCCCCAGTCTACATCCATTGAGTTCGACCCTGAAGCCATTCTCGACGACCCTGCACGTCCTCCTGGTCTGGCCGTATCCGGTGCAGCGAACGATGCATTCCGAGTCGAAGGTGAAAACCTGGGAAGTCTACAGACCCCCCTGATCCCCGGCTTGGGCTACGCAGCACTTGGTTCGGGCTGGTCGATCGAAGTACTCGCCGGAGCATGGCTCGACTTGGGCGACGCAGGCGCTGAGTCGAACGGTGGAATTCGTGTCGACAGTCTTGAATACAATGAGGACAACAGCGCTACAGCGTGGTTGACCCTCTCCAATCGCAATGGCAACACTCGAATCGGTCACGCACTCGTAGACGCCGACGGCCGCTTCACAGCGACCAAAGGGGCCATCTTCTCCGGCGGAAATGCCAAGTTTGAACGCGATGGCGTAAGTCACCCCGTCGTATACCGAGATGGTGAACGCCATGCGATGCTCTACGCTGGCACGCGAAACGGACGACAGAAAATTGGGTTCGCCACCAGCGACGACGGCATCAATTGGACCTCAGGTGGGAACGTATTTAGCACAGGTGAGCAAGACTGGGACGCGGTCTCTGTCATCCCTGGCAGTGTCGACACGCTCGACTCTGGTGCACTCCGGATGTGGTACTCGGGATTCGATGGCTCGCGCTGGAGAATCGGTTCGGCAATATCGGAAGATGGGACCAACTGGACCCGCGAGTCCGCACCGCGTGGATACCAGTTCGCTACTGGAGAACCCGGTGCATGGGATGATTCCGGCGTACGCGACCCCTACGTCATCCGCGATTCGACTGGCGAACACCTCTGGTACGCAGGCGCCGATGGAGACAACTGGCGGATTGGCTACGCATTCCGCGCCAAAGGAACCAGCAGCTTTGAGCGAACATTCTTATCCACCACGGAAGAAGCACGCCCAGTCGTCGGCTTGTCCGGTGGCCTGTTCCATCGCGGCGGCGTCGATCGACCGATCGTGCATGCAGACGGCGACGGATTCGCCATGGTCTATGCAGGTAGTACATCCGGCAATATTCGAGTCGGCAGGGCTTTTGGATTCACTCCAGCGCACTTCAACAAGACGCCGAACCGTCCGCGCCTGGGCGACCAACTGGTTTTCGATACCCAAAAGGGTGACTCCGATATGCATGCCATCCCCCTCGATGGGTTCCATGCTGACCGGACAACGACCGGTATTGGTCTTACCGCCCTGCATCTCGACTCCGAGCGGGGAATGCTGTTCGCCGTGTCGAAGCTCCATGCAACCATCTTTGTCATCGATGTACGGGATGACACCGATGCAGCCGCCGGCTTTTACGACCGAAACTATTTGGATGTAGAAGCCCTGATTCTACTGAACACCTCTTCTGCTGCAACCGGCTTTCGACAGGTGCTGACCCTACCGGAGAGCGACCGCATGTATGCGTTGGTCGATGCCCCCGAATCGGTCGTATCCATTGACCTGAGCGGACTCGTCGATGATGAGTATGCCGATGCCCTGTTCGATGTGGCTACGGGCTACCTGCCTGCTGCACGCGGCGACGAGCGAGACAAGGGTGTGAGCACAATGAGCTCTGTCGGGCCTGGACAAATGCTTCTGCACCCCGATGGCGTTCGCATGTTCGTTTCGAACTTCAACCGAAACAGCATCACCACCTATGACCTCAGCCTGGGTCCATACGGACTACCGGTTCGAGAAACCCCGTACGTCGGGGAAAACCCGTATGCCCTCGCCTTGGCACCCAACGACTTGCTGGTCTTCAGCAACTACGTTGGAGAGGTGGAGGAGGATGTTGCTCACAGCAGCGTCGGGGTCATTGATATCAACACCACCAGCCCCACATACCTGGAGGTCCTGTCATGGGTCGTCAACCGCTAATCATCGCGCTGCTTGCGCTGGCGGCTTGCGATGACGGCTTCCGTCGGACACCGTCATTTGACGGTCCCAACGGTTCGACTGTGCTGGATAGCCGTGAGATGGGCCCATTTGATGAGCCCGTTGGCTTTGTTGCCAACAGCCGAAGTGGCCTCATCGTGCCGATCGATCTCAAGCACGCCACCTTGCTCTCGGACCAGGTTGCCGCTCCCTTTATCCGCCCGCGATGGGTCGCTACAGGGACCGAGCGTATTTTGGGGCAGCTTGCTGTCTGGGCACCCACCGATGACGAAGTCACGCTCTACGCCGCCGATATTGCCAACGATGTGATGATCGAGGCGCCCTACATTGTGGGCATGAACCCCAGCCCTGTCGTGGTGGAAGCCACACACGCTGGAGCGGAATTCAGCGATGCGGATGGCAACGGTGACAGCGCTCGATTGACTGGAATCGAACTGACCAATGGCTGGACCACCACGGAAACGTGGTCCATCACCTATGACGGTACTGAGTGGGCGGTGGAAGGCAGCGCGAGCGGCCGCCAACCTGATTTCGCCCAAACCGGTCAATATTTCCGTACCGAAAACCACGAGTTGGCCTTCACCATCAAAGGGGACGCGACCCGCGGAGATCGATTTACGCTGCAAACGGATACCGGCCTTGTCGAACACGACTTGGGTGGTTCGGTTCTCGCCCTACAGCGTGTTCCTGGTCAGCCCTTGCTGATTGCTGCCGTCTGGGACCCCCTCAATGAGGAAAGCCATGTTGTGCTCTGGGATCTGGAGCTTGGCAGTGAGCGTGGAAGATTCACTTTACCTGAAGGCGCACAAGCCTGGCGTTTTGCATTCGGCCACACTGTCGCCGACCTCTTTATTGCCGATGCGCATCAGGCTCGGGTCTTTCAGGTCCTGCTCGACATCGGTCAACCCAGCAATAGCGTGTGGGATGAGATTCCGACCATCGCGCCCGTCTCCGCCATCGCGTGGGTTTTCGACGAACTCAGCCCCATCGAAGCTGCGCTCGAAGAAGAAGACACCGGCGGGGCCTTCACCGATCCGGCTGTTGACCGTTCTTATGAGCATCTGTTTGTCGCACCTGCAGGTATGGCACGGGTCGATATCTATGACCTCAAAACAAGTGAATGGATCGATCCCAACCCGCTCGATGATGTCGTCGGTGGGTTCGCCCTGAATTCCCCTGTGGTTGGATTGGCTTCCACGCCTGAGCGCATCTTTCTGCGCGAGCGGAATGACAGCGGAGTTCGCCTGCAAGAAAAGGTGGTTGCTGTGTCGACCTACCAAGGGTCCATGGTCATACTGGAAGCGGACAGCGGTTGTGCAGCCCAAACCAATGAAGGGCCTCACGTGCCCATCAGCCAAGGTGTAGAAACCGTCCAGTTTGTGGATGTGGGCAACCCGTCCAGCCCAGAAATGGTGATCGACGAAGACACAGCCCGACGGGTCCAAACCAGTCAGTGTGGTGGGATTGTTCGAAATGAACAATGGGTCGTCATGTTTGATGAGGTCACCGGTCAATGGGAAGTCGAAGGGTCCATCTCGGGTCTGCAAAACAATCAGGCCATCGAAGACCAACGCTATGTGAGTGACAACGGTGGGATTAGCTTCACCATCGCCAGCGGAATCCAACCTTCGTCGGATGGGGACAACTTCGTCTTCTACACCGACGAAGGGATTCTGCGCATCGATCAAGTTATGCGACCGGGAGCAGCCAACGCCGATCCGCTCGAGCTGCCCGCAGAGCCCACCATTTTCCAGTACCTGTCCGGACCCACCGGCGGAGGCTGGGACCTAAAAGACGAGCGCACCTTTGTTATGCTGCCCGTCACAAACTCCGATGTTGTACTTCGGGTTCGACTGAAGGCATGGAAGGTCGAGGTAATCTGGGAATAGGCGAGCTCTACTCTCGCTCTTTCGCTCGATCCATCCCATCCGGATTGTCCTTCTTTTTCCCCTTCTTGGCGTAGGCCGCGTATTGCAGCTTGGCCTCCTTCTTGTCACCCGATTCCCACAAGAGGTCGCCCAGCAGAAGCCAGCAGTCCGGCGGAGTCTTCGTACCTGCAATGGCGGCCTCAAGCGCGGCTTTTGCCACATCTCCCATACCGCCATGAATCGCCAACAAGGCGAGTGAACGTTGGGATGCCGACGTTTCGTCCAGCAAAGTAGACAGTGCTTCGATTACAGCCGTAGATGCTTTGGTCGACTTTCCGAGCTGCTGTGCGTCGGTGCCTACAAGGGCATCAATGATATCGCCAGGGCCCGCATAAAAGGTTCGGCCGCCCGCCTGAAAAGTCGGGCCTGGCTCGGCCTCCCCAACCCGGCGGACAAACATGCGGCGGGAAATCTCCCACTTGGTGACTTTCTCCCAGCGCTTCCCCTGATTCAGGTACGTCCCGGCATCGGAAAAAACCACCAAGGCTGGACCCTGTGGAGATTCCGGACTCGTCTCACCAGCATCGCGCCCGTCGCTATACCACACACCACGCAGAGGATGCTTTCCGCCATCGAGAACACCCAACGCCTCCATGACCATCTCTGCATGGGTTCCAGACAGCTGAATATGGCGTATGAACTCTGTGGCTCCAGAAAACCCGGCTGCCGCACAGACGCGCGCAATCTGTGAGATGGCATCGGGCTGATGGCGTGTATCCGCCAATAGGGCCACCACCGCCTCTTCGAATTCTGAATCACCCGCCACAGATGCACTGATACATAGCCGCATCAGTCCAACGGCTGCACCCAGCCGAACATCTCGACGAGGGTCACGCAAACCACCCTTGATCATCTGAAAGCTCTTGGGCCGATCAAGACAGGCCAAGATGGGAAAGACGCCCGCATTAAGAGAAGGGTCGATCTTGGAGAACATCGCAATGTATACATCTCGTTGCTCATCCGTCAGCGTCTTGCGGGCATCCCCCACTCGACAACGAGAGAGAATGTCGCCTGCCGCCGCCGCCGCGCTCAACCGGACCCCTGGACTGCGGTCGCGCCCCACAAGCCCGCACAACAACTCGAGATGCTCCACCTGGCCCATCAGTGAAAGGTCGCGGCAGCCTGCGGCACGCTCCGCGATATCTTTCGATGCCAAAGCCTCAACTGGATCTGTGGTTTCCATCAGGGAATCTCCATTTCAACCGTGGCTACACCGCGGTCCTTGCTACTAATCAACAACTCATCCTGCCCGTCGCCATCCAGATCTCCGGCAGCAATATAGGGCTGAACTTCATCTTCCAACTGTACCCGAAGAGCCGGGACACCATCACCATCTAATCCGATAATGGTCCCATCTTCACGAAGTGCCACTACGCGTTGCTCTCCGGCAGGTCCGTACTGCCCAACCAACAGGTCGTTGAACCCTTCCGAAATCCATGTGCCATCACCCGCGATTCGCCATCCACCTTGGGCGTCATCGCGGAGAAGCGCCGTGCCGTCAGGCCCGATTCGCAATCGCTGCTCTCCATCCACGGCCCAAATTCCACCCGCGGCCGCGGCCGCGATGTCTACAGCGTTCACATCAAAATTGTGTACAACCTGGCCATCCCTGTCGAGCACCACCAAGCCCTGCGCCATGGCGACCCAAAGCTGATCACCGCTCACCTCTATGGCCTGAACGGGAGAAGGTGTGGTGACAAACCAGCGTTCTTCATCGTCCGCATCGCGCGCCCTGACCCAGCTGTGGCCCGCTGAAACGGGTCCATCGAACCAAGAGACCAGTACCGTGCCATGAAACCGGCGGCTTTCTTCCTGCTCGATTCCACCGATCACGGCCCCATTGGCAAGTGGCGCCGCCCGTGCACCCTCGTTCCGCACACCCAGAGCCACCCGGCCCGCCGAACTGCCGATACCTCGTACCCCTTCCACAACGGAGGCCGTTCGAAGAGACAAGGTCCCGGCAGACCATGCCCGGGCAAAGGCCAGGCCTTCACCCGTGGTCTTCTTCTTGGTCTCTTCGACCAGTTGATCAAGCCTGTCTGCAAGGTGCTTCACGCTGTCCTTGGAGTACCCCTTGGTCTTGATGCGCAATGATCCTTCCGGACCAATGACCCTCAACGATGGCAGTCCAGGAATGTCATACCGCTTGCCCAATGAACCATCGCGGGTCACCGGAAAGGGTAAATCCCACTTCTTGGCCAACTGGCGGACCGCCTTATCGGCATCCTTGGTGTCCATACTGACCGCGAGAAACTCCACAGGCCAGTCTTCTCGCTCTCGCTTGAGGGCCGCCAACGCGGGGAGTTCTTTCTTGCATGGGCCACACCAACTGGCCCAAAAGACGAGCGCTACAGGCTTGCCTTTGTGCTCCGACAGTCGCCATGGGCTGCCGTCGAGTAGCGTGACCTCAATCTCCTCTTCCGGTGGAAGGTTGATGTGCCAAACATCCATGGGTGTCGGGTCCGCCATTCCCACCTTCTTTACCAGGTGTGGCACTTCCCTCACGCGGCTCAAGGCGCGGGTTCGATCGATGGCAGCCTGCTTCTGATCAGAGTCCCACAGTGCGTTGACCATCATTTCTTCCACCCGACCTCGGTGACCCAAGGTGGTCGCAAGATCGTCGGGCCACCCCTCCAAGGCGCGTTGAAGATACTCAGCAGCCTCTTGATCCCGGTCCAAAAAGAACAATGCCTCACCCACCCGGTAATGAAAACCAGGCTCCGTCCGCTCAAGGCCCATGAATACATCCAGCACAGCGGTGGCGGCCTTGGGGTGAAGACGTGCGGCACGAAGAAGGTAGCGTCCAATCGCTTCCTCCGGATCTTGGTCGGCAAAATTGGATGCGACCAGCGCTATCGCCGCATCACGGGCCGCCCGTTTTTTCCCTTCTCGTAAAGATGCACCAAAGCGAGCGATGGGTTTGGCGATCCGCTCGGGACCAGGGTCGGCTCCCGAAGAACGCTCCCCTCGGGTCACGCTGACCTCACGCTTGGCTCCCGAGAGTGGCCCCATCACACCCAGCTTGACCGTAGACCCCACTTCACCCAAAAACGACGGTACATCGACACCGCCGACATATTCCGTACCATCTACCGAAATGATGCGGTCTCCCGCCACAAGTCCAGCCGCCTCTGCGCCGCCGCCGGGTGTCACCCCAACCACAATTCGACCTTCAGGCTCTTCGCGATACCGAATGCCAATGACGCCCTTATCCGCCGCGAAGACAGGTGTGGCGCCCACAGAAACCAGCAGACCAAAAGTGAGGAAGAAGCCCATGCTCGGGAGCCTACCAGATCGCCATTAAAAGACCTCGAGCCAAGCCATTGCGGCGGTGCCCAAGAAGGGGTCATCCTCTACGTCAATTGCAGTCACGATCTTGTCGCCGTAATCGGTGTCAGGAGAGGACGTGCCCACCAGCAAGGACCCTTGCTCAGTCACCGTCACACTCGACAAGTATTCGTCCTCATACTCCAGATAATCTTTATCTGTTGAGTCCACATCGCCATCGTCATTGGTGTCGAGCCCCTCGGAGCAATCCTCGAAGTCAATCCCGTACAACCGACCCGCACCACCCTCACACCGGTCTTCTTCTGGAACCCACGTTGTGAAATACACCGTACCCGCGTAGACAAGCGGATCGGCCGTCAGCCCCTCACCGGGGTCCAACTCAAAGATTCCATTGTCACCGCAGTCAGTCATCGGGTTTACATCAAAGGACGAGCAACTTTTGGGATTCGAATCTTTGACCGCAAACAGGTAGCCAGGACTTGAACTGTAGTCTCGATCATAGGGCGTACCCGAGCCCCAATATACGCCCAGTTGGCCATCGGTATGCCACGATGTTGTGGCGGCAAAATACACCTCTGGACGGCGGCTCAGATCACCATCATCGACGGGGTCATAGAACTCGACCCACTCTAAATCATCGGGATCTTCGGAATCGATGCAGGCCTTGTACATCCATGTGCTTCCCGGATCTTTCACGGAATCTGGACCATCACCCTCTTCGGAAGTGGGCTTGTAGGACGCAGTCACAGGGAAATAGACCGTGTCCGCATCACCATCAGAGTCGGTGTCAACCACACTGAGGGCAGCAGCAATGTAGCCGTACTCATAGTGGGAGTCTGAATCGTACTGTAGGCCTGATCCCTCTGAACTTGACTCCGGATGTCCGTTGTCGCCCCGAGCCGAGTACACATAGCTCGCCTCGCTCTTGAAGTAGGTGTCGCCCACATGCCACATGTAGAGGTTGGCCTCCGAGGACTTGTAGTAGGACTCAGACGTCCCATAAGGAACCGCCCGACCCGAACCCCACATGGCGACCCAACGGTCTTTGGGGGTGGTTCCAGAGGTGTCGTATACATTCGTGATCACAGGACGACCGACGGTGTAGCCCATCGCAGTCGTGTCTTCTTCGTCCGTTTGCTCCCACAGAAACTCAGGACTGGTTGGATCTGTGATGTCGAGTGCCAACGTGACCGGGCCACCTTTGCCTTGCTGAACCACCAAGACACGGCGCCACTCGCAGTTGTCGGGGACCGAGTCACAGTCCTTTTCATTGTCGCCATTGGCGTCAATCCAGACGTCTTCATACACGGGCGTGCCATCAAAAAGGAATGTGCGGCCGTACAGCATCATGTCGATGGCACGACCCGCCCAGTCGGCATCATGTTCTCTCTCGAGCAGATAGCCAGGCATCCACGCCCAGGCTTCACGACCGGCTTCTTCATCGTAGTGTTCATCCGGATCGAGGTCCTCAAATGGTGCCCCGATGTCCTTCAAGTAGAAGGCATGCAACATCCCATCGTTCGCTGGCACAAACACCATGTCCGGGTACTCTTCCGCTTCCATTCCGGCCAAAAAGGCGCGGTAGGTGCTGTCCATGGAGTACACATTGGTTCGATTCTGAACCACCAACGGCACCGCATGAGGGGAGTCGTACAGTTTCCAGTAGCCCTTCTTGATTCCAAGATAGCGATACGTTGCACGGGGCCAACCACGAATGAAGTCGACCAGCATCTGTAGATCGTAGATGTCGACGGCGTCATCATCATTCAGGTCATAGGATGTGTCGCTTGGCGTGCCGTCCGATTCGGTATTCGCGTCCAGCATCTCGTCCATTGCAGACGAACTGCCACCGACGGCCAACACGAACTGCCGGTCCAAACCCTGTCTTTTGTCGGTACTCGACTCGCTGCTCATCACGGCCACGGCGGGCTCAAAGAACGTGTAGATATCGCGTCGACCAAATCCATCTCGATCTTCCGGGTTGGTTTCACCCGAGGTCACGAGACGACTGACCAACAACTCACCCGCATCCCACAAGGCACCACCGATATCCGATGTTGAATCCTGGTACTGAACCTGCCCGTACGTTTCTGTCTCGGCCGGGTCATCTTCAATCTCGTAGGCACGAACGTGGCCTTCCGCTTGGGGGTTCACGAAGGCGCCTCCCGAACCCGATAGCGTTCCACCGATTTGGTAGTAGCTGTAGATGAGGTGAGCCCCGTCGGCGGTAATGACCGGACTGGACCGACTGAAGTAACCAGAGCGAATGTTGCGCAGCATGAACATGATGACGCTCATGATCGCATCACCATCGGATGTGGATGTATAGATCGCATCCCCATCGGTCACATCCGAGGAGTTTCCATACATGGTCTCCGCCAGAGACGTTCCTCCAACACCGAAGGATACGGTGTGCACCAGAATATTATTGGTACCCGAAAGATCAGAGCGGAAATCATTGTCCCAGAGATGGTGAACCACGTTGTCGTACAGACAATCCTCGTCCGCAGTACTCTCTCCTTCGGTATCACAGACGTGGTCAGGGCTTATCGAATCCGCATAGGAGCTATCGACTTGGTCATCGTGCCAAGGAATGCTCCCGG
>Ga0315320_10001164_pt1 | contig 21831 bp, 15 predicted proteins | sample M140m21515metaG_FD_203458 | JGI IMG/M metagenome (GOLD analysis project Ga0315320, IMG submission 203458) | Ammonia-oxidizing marine archaeal communities from Monterey Bay, California, United States - M1 40m 21515 | ecosystem: Environmental > Aquatic > Marine > Coastal | place: USA: California... | reverse complement strand
GGCAAGGGTGTGAAAGCCTTCAAGGAAGGCCTGTCCGGTCAAGGCGATGACGACGATGTGGCCATGGACGTCACACCTGATGATGACACCCCGAAGGCCATCGATGAGAAGCCTGCAGGTGAAGGTGCTGAGCCAGCAGAGGAAGATGCTGAGGACGCCGAAGAGATCACCTCAACGGACACCGAAAGCGCCTAGCCATTTAGCGCTTAGACAGCAGCGATGCTGCCTGTTCGCGGATCTCCTCGGGGACGCTCCCAGCCTCTGCTACTCCAGCGAGGTCCTGCCTCATCAGTGTCGGCAGCAGACGCCGAGCGACTGTGATGGGTGTGTGCGGGTTCGAGCTGAGCGCCTTGCGAACCGGATAGCGACTCGCCCACTTGCGATGCACCGAGATCTCTCGCAGCACATCGGGTCGAGTCGGCCGCATCGCAGCGATCTTGACCACATCTCTCTCTACGAGAATTGGGTTGTTCAGCAGGACTCGAATGACCCTGTAGTCCTTGTCATGAAGCAGTCGGTCTATCTTAAAGCGATCCCGTCCTCGCGCCTGAGTACAGCGCTCTCCCACAGAGGATGAGGCATATTGGTTGTCTGTCGAGGCCTCCGCTACCGTCGGATTGGTCGTAGGGCCACCGACAAGCAGCATCCTGGCCACATCCTCGCGGCCCGCCTTTCGCGCCCGAGTGTAGGCGACCGATCGCACAGGGTATGGCATGGCCATGAAGAGATCGCGCTCCAGAGCCAGCTCCCCGAGTACTCTGCGTGCATCCGGTTGACCGTTCAAGGCGCGGTCATGCAGCAGACCCAGCGCACTGACAGCGTGGTCAGCATCCAGATCAGCGAGCATCTCTCGAAGCACTGCTGTGCGCATCGCACGCTCAGGGATACTCCGGATCCTCCGCTCAATGCGGTAGACCCAGTCAGCAGCGGTCGGCTTCTGAGGTTCTTTGGCGCGCATACCCCATGGTACCGCAGTCCTGACTCAGTCGATGGCGTGAAGTACGACACCACCCCTGAGTTTGGGCTCAAACCAGGTGCTCTTTGGCGGCATCAGCATGTCAGCATCAGCAACATCGAAGAGCTGATCCATGCCCGTCGGATACAGATGAAAAGCCACCATTGCATCGCCACGATCGACACGCTTCGAGAGGGCCTTGTGACCTCGGATACCCCCGACAAAGGCGATTCGCTGATCCGTACGTGGGTTCTCGATGCCGAGGAGCGGTCCGAGAATACGATCCTGAAGCACAGCAACATCGAGCCTTCCGACAGGATCAGACTCATCCACGACGCCCGCGCGTGCGCTCAATTCAAACCACTGGCCCGTCAGATACATCGTCCAGCGTCCTCGTCGCTGCGGGCGCGCAGTGGAGGTAGGTGTCACGATGAAGTGCTCAGATAGATCCTTCATAAAGGCAGCCGGCGTGCGGCCATTGAGGTCACGAACGACCCTGTTGTAGGCCAGGACCTCAAGCTCACTGTCTGGAAACAAGCCCGCCAGAAACCACTCACTGCTCCCAGCTCCGGATCGGCTCGCACACACACGACTTGCTGCTGCTGACCTGTGATGGCCATCGGCAATGTACAGTGCATCAACCTTTGCGAAAGCCGCCACCAACTGCTCGACCAGATCAGGGTTGTCGATAGCGGTGAGGCTGTGCTCTACAGCGTCATCTGTCGTCACAGACCAAGCTGGGGCGACCGCTCCAGCAAGCTTGATGGCCTCTCTCACCAGGCTGCTTGCATCTCTATAGGCCAAAAATACGAGGCCCGGCTGTGCATCAAGGGCCTCCATATTATCGACCCTGTCCTGCTCCTTGTCTGGGCGCGTCAGCTCGTGACGCTTGATCTCGCCCCGATCATACTCAGCTACTGAACACGCAGCCATCAGACCAGTCTGGGTACGCCCCTTCCAGGTCTGCCGATACAGATACAGGCTCGGCTGCTCATCCTGGACCATCCAGCCCTGCTCACGGAAGGCATCGAGGTTTGTTCTGGCTTGGGCGTGGGCCTCTGGTCCATGAGCGTCTGAGCCCTCTGGAAGATCGACCTCGGGACGCGTGACATGCAGGAAGCTCTGTGGGTTCGGACCAGCGATAGCACGAGCCTCAGGCTCGGAGAGCACATCGTATGGGGGTGCAATGATTCGTGCAGCAAGCTCATCGAGCGGGCGCACACCACGAAAAGGGCGAATCTGAGCCATGAAGCCTCCAGTCCATTGGGGCTAACTTATGGCTGGATTTGTAGCCGCACCTTCGTGGCCTGCTTCAGCTTGTTTCCTGAGCCGATGCCCCAGAACCTTCGTGCCACACACTCCGCGCCATCGAGACTGCTGTCGAGCGCCCTGGCCCATCGAATAGATCCATCAAGGCCTACAACAACCTCCATGTCTATCGTCTGCCCCTTCGACTCTGGACAGTCTCTTCGAAAATTAGCGCGCCCTCGCTTGGATGCGAGCTTGGCGGCTGAGCGCGCCCTGGCTCCAAGCTGTGGTGCAGTCACCGCATCGACACTGATGGTTCCCACTACTGGTAAACCATCGAGCAGCCATGGATAGCTCTTCTCCACAACCCGGTGCATCGAGACCGCAGAGATGACAATGGCCGCGAGGACACCAGCGACAACAAGGGCTCGCCGCATTGAACCCATACGCTGCGACCCCTTGGGCACCGACGGCGCTGACTCCTTGATCGCAGTGGGAGGAATGTCCGTGTGGACGTAGGTCGCTGCAGAGTCCAAAGCGGCCTCTACCATTGCAGGATCCCGAAGGGTGGGGGTCAGGTGTCCAATTACGGCGGCTTTTGATGACGTAAACAAGGCCTTGTCAGAACTGAACGGCGAGCTCACCTCAAACTCCGTCTGAGGCTGTGCCGCTTCTCCGCTGTCGAGAAACTCTCCGAGGGAGATCCGAAGCTGGCTGACCGAACACCGAGACTCTGGCTCCAGCGACATCACCGAGGCCAAGATCTGATTTATGGCATCGCAGTCCTCAGGCGTGTCTGATTGACGACTGATTGTCGGCGGGATCACCTCCATGAGGCTGGTGTACACATCCTCTGCTGCCAGGGTGTGTGCCTTCGGAACCAAGGGTCGCGCTGTCATCATGAAGACCATCACTGCACCCAGGGAGTAGACATCGGCTTTGTCAGATGCGGGATGGCCAACGAACTGCTCAGGCGCTGCATACTGAGGCGTGCCAACAAAAGCACCCGCTCGGGTCAGCCCAGCACCGATGCTTCCCGATACTTTTGCGATGCCGAAGTCTGCGACCCGAATCTCTGGTACATCGCCCTTCGGTGTCAGGCCTCGAAGCAACAAATTTTCGGGCTTGATGTCCCGGTGAATGATGCCCTGAGCGTGACCCTTCTCTAAGGCAAGGCAGACCTGAAGTCCGACCCCTGCTGCCTCACGGACTCCCATGGTGCCCACCCGCTTCATATGATCGAGCAGGCTTCCGCCTTCTTCGAACTGGGTGAGCAAATACGGCGACTGACCCGTTCGATGGACAAAGCCCAAGTACTCAACAATATTTGGGTGGTGCAGCTCCTGCAGAATCTGCGCTTCAGTCGAGAGCCGTCTGAGGTACGCGCCATGATCTCGACTGGCAAACAACAGCTTGAGTGCGATCCATGGACCATATTCTTGTGCATCGTTCCCCAGCGCGCGCACCAGATAGGTCACACCTGCGCCGCCGAGCGCGAGCCGCCGGCTCACCCGGTAGGTTCTGTCGATCACATCACCCGCCCGGTACATCCGACCCCAGCCTGATGATGGTCGGTCCTGAGCACAGCCGAGGTTCGGGCACACATCTGACGGCTGCTGAAAGGTGGTCAGACACTCCGCGCAGTACCAGGTAATCTCACTGTCATCCATACCCGCGATGATACCGCCCAACATCGCTATGACCAGCAAAGATCGGTAGACTGACGCCCGGAGACTTACAGATGTTTGAGCCAGTTGGATTCGGCGTGGTCCGCGAGACCCTGCCCAGAGAGCGACGTGTAGCACTTACGCCACAAGGTGCAGAGCAGTTGATAGCGCTTGGGCATGCTGTTCTGCTCGGCAGCGGCGCTGGTGTCGCAGCAGGATTTGCTGATGACGACTACCGAGCGGTCGGCGCGACAGTCTGTTTGAGCGATCGGGAGGTCGCGACAAGCGCAGATGTACTGGTAAAGATTCACGGCCCACGAAAAGACGAGCCCGACCTCTTCACGGAGGGCGGTACCGTGACCGGATTCATGCACCTCTCAAATCCTGAAGCCTCAGGGATTCGCTCAACCATGCGTGATCGGAAGATGAACGCCATCGCATGGGAGCTGCTCGAAGAGAACGACGGCGCCCGGCCTGCCCTCGAGGCGGTATCCGCAATCGGGGGCAGGGTCGCCATCTTATTGGCTGCACGACACCTGCTCTCGAGCGATGGTGGAACCGGTCGACTCCTCGGTGGTGCACCCGGGGTGCCCCCGCTCAGCGTCGTCGTCATCGGCGCCGGTGCAGCCGGAGAAGCTGCCGCACGAGAGGCCCATCGAATGGGTGCCCAGGTCACTGTTTTCGATCAAGACTCTCGGGCGCTCACCCGGGTGGCACGCAGAATCGATGGCATCATCACTGCTATCGCCAGCGGTCCGTTCCTGGACGCATCCATCGGACGCGCTGATCTGATCGTTGCAGCCGTCGCCTCACCGGGCAGACCTGCACCAAAAATTGTGACCCGACGCCACGTACGAGCCATGCCACAGGGGGCCATGATCATCGACATGAGCGTCGATGAGGGCGGCTGCTGCGAGACCACACGTCAGGCTGCCGATGACGGCTCATACATCGAAGAAGGCGTCCTCCATATCTGTGTGCCAAACCTGCCCTCAGAGGTCGCTCAGACAGCGTCGGTGGCCTTCACGAATGCCATTCTTCCTTATCTAGTCGCACTCGGTGAGACGGGGGTACAGGGCGCACTGTCTGCTGAACCGGCCCTGTATCGCGGGGCTGTCTACGTAGATGGCGTGCTCAGAAATACGGTGGTCGCAGAGCTCAGTGGTGAGCCTCTCGGCGCCTAAGCTCCGTCGAGGAATCGCTCTAAGGGCAGCACACAGAAGCCCCAGCTCGAGGCATCAGCCCAGCGAAGCCGAACCACATCTAAGCTTCGGGCAGATGTCTGCGTGTCTTCGATGTAGCCGCAGCCGGTGTAGCCCTTCTTGTGGCCCCACAGTCCGCGTTGCTGCTTCTCCTCACAGACTGTCACGCTCCCGCTGATGGTTCCAGGCTCAGCCTCATCAATCGGACGACACAACCACTCACGCTTCACATCAAAGATGGTGACCTTGTAGGCACGCTTGGACGCCCACTTTCCTGCACGACCACCGACCATACCGAGACCACGAAGTAAGCGCACCTTGTCCTTGCCGTGCTCGCGCACCCAGGCCCGGAGATCAGCAACGCGAACAGCCTCCACCCAGCCATTCATTCCGACAGATTTGGATGCAGGCGATATCCACGCAACCTGCAGACTCTCAGGAAGAGACTTCACGTCAGCACAAGTCTGAGCAGAGGCAATGGAAAGCAGACTCAGTACAATGGCAATCATGCGCGTCCCCGGACATCAAGCAAGCTTGCTAGGTCTTTGTTGCTTCGCCCACCAACAACAGCCAAGGGCGGCGCTGCTGGAGGGTCGATGAGGTATTTCTCTCGGAGTGCGGCAAGACGCCGCAAGGAGTCGGCTGTGAGATCATCATGGCGCTTGTCTTGCTCTGAGAGGCGAATCAGCGTCTCCCATGCCTCGACCTGGAGATCGAGACTCTTGCACATCAAGAACAGGTCCATGCTTGCTCGCGTCGCCATATCGAGCTGCTGCTCCAGCGGATAACGCCCCCGCACAGCGCCCATCTCCATGTCATCGGAGACCAACACGCCGGAATAGCCCAGCTTTTCCCTGAGCCAACCCCTAAGAATTGGTGAAGACATGGTCGCAGGGACTGACTCATCGAGCGCAGGAAACATCACATGCGCGCTCATCACAAGCTCGGCACCGTGCTGAACAGCGGCCTTGAAGGGCGCAAGCTCCAGATGCTCGAGGTCACCTACATCCTTATCGACTACGGGCAAGTCGAGGTGAGAATCCAGGTTGGTGTCCCCGTGTCCAGGAAAGTGCTTCACGCTGCCCATGACACCGACCTGATGGAGACCATTCAGGAAGGCCATGACATGCCGAGACACGACATCTGGGTCACGAGAGAAGGAACGATCTCCGATGACGGGATTGTCGGGATTGGAGTCCACGTCAGCACAGGGGGCCCAGTCAAGATTGAAGCCCATTGCCCTTAGCTCCGCACCCATTGCAGCAGCCGTCTGCTGGGTGATCTGCACATCATCGATATTGCCCAGCCAGCGCATCGGCGGCCACGGAGTGTCACGAACACGCAGAACCCTGCCGCCTTCTTGGTCGACGCTCAAGAGCGCCGGCGCATGCTCAGGCACCATGCTGGCGAGCTCTCGATTCAGCTCCGCTACTTGAGCAGGCTCCTCAATGTTCCGTGCAAACAGGATGAAACCTGCTGGAGCAGCCTCTGCCACAAAGGCCTTAAAGTCTGCGCTCGGACTGACACCCTCAAAGCCAAGAATCAGACGCTGTGCGGCCCGTCGCTTTCGCTCAGCTAGCGTGGTCTGTTCTCCAACTGCCGGTCGGGTCATTTCGCTGGATGCTCCGCAAGCTCGATCAACACGCCGCCTGCTGACTTGGGATGAATGAACGCCACCCGTGTGCCATGGGCGCCCGGCTGCGGCGTCTCGGAGAGGAACCTGTAGCCCTTCTCAGTGAGTTGCTTCATGTCCGCCTCAATGTCATCCGTCTCAAAGCAGAGGTGATGGAGGCCGCCTCCACGCTTGTCCAAGAACGTGGCGACTGGACCCTCACCATTCATAGGATGAATGAGCTCTATTTGCGTTCCAGGGATCGGTAAAAATGCCGTGCTTGTGCGCGCAGAGGGAACATCTTCAGTCCCGGCGAGTTCGAGTCCCATATCGTCGACAAAGCGTGCAATCGCAGCCTCAAGATCTGGGACGGCGATAGCGATGTGATCGAGTCGACGAATCATGCTCTCTGCCCTAACATCCTATAGTCCACACGCATGCGACAATGACCGAGTAGTCTACCGTCCTCAGAAGACCGTTTACTTAAACCGACCACCCCCCACTTCGATCACACGATACGGGTACATCATGATCCGCTGTTTCCTCCCGATACTGATCTTTGCCCTCACTGCTTGTGGTGGGCGAGGTGACAATGGAAGCCAAGACGGCCGCGGTGGCGGCGGTAAGTGGGGAGGAAAACGCAGCGATAAGGTCGCCGATTGGCGAGTACTCGTCGAGACGACTTCCGCAACAGTCGGCAGCGTGGCCAATCAGCTTGTGACCCACGGCAGTCTCGAGAGCGAGGCGATGGCCGACATCACCGCGGAGACCGCTGGGGTGGTCACAGCAATCAAGGCTGAAGAAGGCCAGACCGTGACCAGAGGACAGGTCCTCGCAGTGCTCTCAAACCCGAGCCTAGAGGCCGGGAGTGAGCGTGCCAGACTCGAGCTGTCTGCCGCTGAGCGCCGCTACGATCAATCGCAGAAGCTCCACAGCACTGGTGCCATCTCCGACTCTGAGTTTCTCGAGGCTAAAGATGCCTTTGGCATCGCACAAGCGAGCTTTCGCGAGGCCAGCGGAACCCGTGGCTTTACACGGCTCACAAGCCCTGTTGACGGCACTGTCTCTGCACGAAACGTCCGCCTCGGCGAGCTCGCATCGGGAGCGACACCAGCGTTTCAGGTCGTCGACCTCAACAAGCTCCGCGTGATTGTGAATCTCAGCGAGCGCGACCTCACCCACCTCACAGTCGGGCAAGTCGTGACCCTCTCCGGAACTTACGACACCACCATTCGCTCAAGCGGAAGCGTCCTGAGAATCAGCCCTGTTGTGGATGAGCTGACGGGGACGGTTCGGGTCACCATCGCGGTCGATCCGACTGAGGATGGGAAGCCCCACCTCAGGCCTGGCCAGTTCGTCGAGGTCCGCATCGAGGTCGATCGCCACACAGATGTCGTCACCGTTCCGCGTTCTGCTATTTACTGGCTTGATGGATCGCCCATCGCGTGGAGAGTCGTCGACAAGCCAGAAGACGAGAAAAAAGAGAAAGACGAGGAAGATGAGGAGACCGACGACGGCTTCTTTTCCAAGTTCTTTAGTGATGACGCAAAAGAAGACGAGGAAGAGGCTGATCCTTGGGTGGGTGTTCCCCGTCGGATTGCAGAGCGGGTCAACCTCACCTTGGGCTACACCGACGCCGACAAGGCAGAGGTCGCAGCCGGTATCGATGCGGGAGACTTAGTGGTCACCGTCGGTGGCGACAACCTGAGGCCTGATGCCGCAGTGAAGCTGCCTGGTGACCCCAGCCCTGCAAAACCAAAGAAAGGCAAAGACAAGAGCAAGTCCGATAAGGACGCCGGCGAGAAAGGGTGAGCAGCTTCGACAGGGTCGTTCGTCGGCCGGTGGCGACATGGATGATCGCCATTGCAGCCGCCGTCTTCGGGCTTGTGAGCTACGAGCGTCTACCGCTGAATCTGATGCCGGACATGTCCTATCCGACGATCACAGTGAGGACAGAGGTCGCAGGCTACGCACCTGAAGAAGTCGAGACTCAGATCTCAAGGATGATCGAAGAGGCGCTGGCGACCACGCCGGGCTTGGTCGAGCTCGAGAGCCGCTCGAGAGCCGGCATGTCAGATGTTGTCCTGGAGTTTGCCTGGGGCACAGACATGAACAAGGCCGCGCAGTCGGTCCGCGAACAGCTGCAGACGACGTTCCTGCCTGACGATGCAGATCGTCCGCTCATACTTCGCTTTGATCCCAACCTCGATCCTGTGATGCGAATCGCGCTGTCATCGGAGGGCTCAGGTGCTGCTGACAGCTATGACCTCTTGAGTCTCAGAGCGCTGGCCATCTCGCAGGTCAAGCGCCGACTGGAAGCCATGGACGGCGTCGCCAGCGTGCGTGTTCGCGGTGGACTCGAGCGAGAGATTCAAGTCGAAGTTCGAGAGGACTGGATGGCTGCACGCGGGATCAGCATCGATGCCGTGACCTCCACGCTGGCCTCCGAGAACGTCAACCTCCCAGGTGGTGCGATCCTGGAGGGGGACCATGAGTACCTGGTTCGGACCGTCGGCGAGCTGATGAGCATCTCGGATATCGAGGCCATCCGCATCAAGCGGGCGGACGGCACACAGGTCCCCCTGATCGAGATCGCAGAGATCCGCGAAGGGCACAAGGATCGCGAGGTGGTGAGCCGGCTAGATGGCAAGGAGGCCGTCGAGCTGGAGGTGTTCAAGTCTGCAGACGCGAACATCGTGAGGCTCTCGACAGCTGTCCGTGCCAAGCTCGGCCTGGGTGAGGTGAAAGAGGGGCGTCCCGGAATGCCCAGAGGGCCACCGAGCATCAAAGATCGCCTCCCTGACGGCGTCAACATGGTGGTACTCGAGGACCAGGCTGGCTTCATCGAGGCAAGCCTGACCAACCTCCGCAGCACTGCGGTCATGGGTGCATTCCTGGCCATCGCCATACTGTTCCTCTTCTTGAGGGATGTGCGGGCGACCCTCATCATCGCCACAGCGATTCCCCTGTCCATCATCGTGACGTTCGCGCCGATGTATCTGGGCGGCGTGAGCCTGAACCTGATGAGCCTGGGTGGCCTAGCGCTCGGTATCGGCATGCTCGTCGACAACGCCGTGGTGGTGCTGGAGAACATCCATGTCCAGCGCGAGCAAGGGGCCAATCGTATCGATGCGGCCATCAAGGGCACAGCGAAAGTTGCCGCCGCGGTCGTGGCCTCGACCCTGACGACAGTCTGTGTGTTCCTGCCCATCGCATTCGTTGAAGGCGTCGCAGGACAGCTCTTCGGCGACCTCTCTCTCGCGGTTGTCTTCTCTCTGCTTGCCTCACTCGTCGTCGCGCTGTTCTTTGTTCCGATGCTCGCCGCACATGAACTGACCCTGCCCGATCACAAGCCGAGCTTCAGGGCCATCTCACGCTCAGCACAGTTCAAGTCCTGGCCTCAACTCAAGACCGCATGGCGTGAAGGTCGGGCGTGGACCAAGCCCTACGCTATCCTGCGTTTCTTGATTCGCTTGAGCTGCGAGATCGTCGCTGTTCTGTCGCTGACCATCGCCATGCTCATTGCACGCCCAGCCAACTGGCTCAGCCGCAAGGCACTGCCCTTCCTCGGCAGCACAGCCGACGGCGCAGCCGCACGCTTCCAGGACCGCTACGCACGCGTCGATGCGCGATACAGTCGAATCATCGATGCGGTGATGAGCAGCCCAGGTAAGGTCATCGGCGCAGCAGCGATGGCCGTCGTCATCAGCATTCCGGTCTTCTCGACCCTAGGCCAAGCGCTCATTCCACAGATGCACCAGGGCAGCTTTACCGCTGAGCTCGCTCTCCCAGTGGGGACACCCCTCCTGCATACTGTTGACGAAGTCGCCGCCATCGAAGCACAGCTGATGGACCATCCCGACATCGTCCATGTTCACTCCGTCGTCGGGACAGAGCGACGCGCTGACAGCAGAGCAGATGAAGGAGAACACACCGCACGCCTGATGATCGAGCTCAATCCTGGTGGCCGAATAGAGGCCCGGGAGCGCGACGCGATGACCGCTGTGCGCGAGGCTGCAAGCCAGAGCCAGCGTGCGGACAGCCTCGAATTACGGATGGTGAAGCCCAGCCTGTTCTCCTTCCGTACCCCCATCGAGGTCATCATCTTTGATCGGGATCTGGGAAGACTCAAGGCGAGCGCGGACAAGGTCGTGAGTTCACTCGCGACCCTCGATGGGCTGACCGATGTCCGCTCCTCTCTGGCCGATGGCTATCCTGAGGTACGCATAGAGTACGATCGAGTCTTGCTCTCTCGCTTTGGCCTCACAACATCCGCGGTCGCATCTCAAGTTCGTGACAAGGTCCTTGGAAAGACCGCCACCACCATCTCTGGTGGAGATGGCCGCATCGATCTGACCGTCCGTCTCGATCCAGAAAATCGACGCGGCATCGATCACATCAAGCGAATCAACGTCAACCCTGAGCTCATACCCCCGATCCCTCTCGCGGCTGTCGCCACCTTCTCTGATGCCATCGGACCCAGTGAAATCCGTCGGGTGGACCAGCGACGTGCTGCTGTCGTGAGTGCGAATATGGTGGGCTTTGACCTCTCGGGCATGGCCATCAAGATCGCGGACGAAATGGATGGCTTGACGCTCGAGAGTGACCACGAGCTCGGGGGTCAAAACCGCGAGATGCAGCGCTCAATGGGCAGCATGCAGCTGGCACTGATGCTCGCCGTGTTCTTGGTCTACGTCATCATGGCCAGCACCTTCGAGAGCGTCTTGCATCCATTTGTGATTCTGCTCAGTGTACCGCTGGCGCTCATCGGTGTGGTGCTCGGCCTCTTCATGACAGGAACATCGGTGAGCGTCGTGGTGTTGATCGGCGCCATCGTGCTGTGCGGAGTTGTCGTCAACAACGCCATCGTGCTTGTCGACACCATCAATCAGAATCGAGAAGCTGGCGTAGAACGTCTCGAGGCCATCAAGGCCGCAGCCAAGCTCCGCCTGCGGCCAATCCTCATCACCACCCTCACCACTGTCCTCGGCCTCGTCCCGCTGGCTTTGGGCTTCGGTGAAGGTGGAGAAATCCAGAGACCCCTCGCGCTCACCATCATCGCTGGACTGTCATCAGCCACCGTGCTTACCCTCGCGGTTATTCCTGCTGTGTACTGGCTCCTCACATCATTCCTTGAGCGACGTCAGTCATGATCACCCTGCTCGCCCGACTGAGCGTCGGCCGACCGGTCACCGTCGCGATGAGCTTCTTGGCGCTACTGCTGATGGGAGGAATCGCCTGGAAGGAGATCCCGGTAGAGATGATGCCTGGGCGGTTCACGCTCAACAGGATGTGGGTCTGGGTACCCTACCAAGACTCCTCCCCGCGGGAGACAGAGCGCCAGATCGTGAGGCCGATGGAGGACCATCTCGCTACCGCTCCCGGTCTCAATGAGATGGATACACGGGCATCGCGCGGATCTGCTCGAGCATCGCTCTCTTTTCATCGCTCCGTCTCTATGGACTCCGCATACAACGCCGTGGTTGACCGCATGGAGCGGGCCATGGCCGACTTTCCTGAAGACGTGGAGCGCTACTACATCTACCGCTGGAACCCAGGAGATGAACCCATTCTATGGGGCGGCATGAGCGTCCCAGATGACGTCGAGGACCTCCACCATCTCGTCACCGAGGTCGTACAGAAGCGCATTGAGCGTATCCCTGGAGTGGGGAAAGTGGACATCTGGGGGGTCAACCCCAAGGCGGTGTTCATCGACATTGATCGCAACGCGCTGATGGCCCACGGGGTCAACCTCATGGAGGTGATGGGCGCCTTGGGATCAGACAACTTTCAGATGGCGACCGGACGGGTCGTAGACGGCGGCAGTGTCCGCTACATCCGCAGCCTCGCTCGCTACGAAGATCTCGACGAGCTCCGCCAGTACCCCATCGGCAACAACCTTGTCCTCTCTGACATTGCGTCCGTCGTTCATCGACCTAATCTCAGCGCTGCGATCTCCCGAATCGAAGGCAGAGATGGCGTCGCCTTTGGCATCTATAAAGAGAGCGACGCCAACACTGTCGACGTCTCACGGGCCATCGCAGAGACATTCCGCGAACTCGAGCAGGACAGCCGCATCAAGGGAATGAGCTTTGTCACCTTCTTTGATCAAGGTGAGGTGATCCAGGGCTCCATCGACAATGTGCTGAACACTGCGATGTGGGGAGGGCTCTTTGCAGTCATTGTGCTGTTCGCATTCCTGCGACAGTGGAAGATGACGCTACTGATCGCAGCCTGCATACCCTTCACGCTGCTGCTGACGGTCGCTGTGACCTACTTCTCAGGGCGGTCGCTGAATCTGCTGAGCTTGATGGGCTTGATGCTGGCTGTGGGTATGGTGGTCGACAATGCCATCGTGGTTGTGGAGAGTATCTATGCTCGCCGACAGTCTGGCGAGGCGCCTAAGAGTAGCGCTGTGCGGGGAACGATCGACATCGGTCTGGCCATCACGCTCTCGACATTGACCACCATGGTGGTCTTCCTCCCCATCATCTTGATGAGTGGCGATGCGGACTTCTCCTTCTTCATGAGCGAGCTCGGAATGCCCGTGGTCTGGGCCCTCGGCGCTAGCCTGATTGTCGCGCTCTTCTTCACACCGCTGACGACGACAATCATCAAGGGCACAGAGGCCATCCCCGACCCTCCGTGGGTACTCAAGCTTGCTGGACGGTACAAGTCAGCGCTCGGCTGGATGCTCTCTCACCGAACGGATGCTCTGGTCGGTATGCTCGGCATGCTCTTCATCACAGTCGTCGTCCCTGTGAAGGCTGTGGGGTGCAACGAGGCAGACGACGGGAACATCGGCGAGTTCTCTATTCGCTACCGTGTTGGCGCGGATGCGAGCTACTACGATCGACGCGACGTCATCGAGGCGGTCGATGCATACGTGGAGAAGAACAAGGAACGCTGGGGTGTTCGCACCTGGCGTGCTCGGATGCGCGACACCGGTCAGCGGGGCACAACCTCTGTGTACCTCGAGACCGAGCGTACAGAAAACATGATGGACCGGACGAAGGTCATCGATGATGCCAAGGAGAACCTGCCCGAGATCCCTGGGGCCGTCCTGAAGATAGGCTGGGGAGGGTCGGGGGGTACGCCCAACAACTCCCTCTCCGTCTACCTGCACGGAGAAGACACCCAGACACTCGAGAAGCTCGGAAACTCCGTCCAGCGCGTCATCCAGAACGTGGATGGGGTGGTCAGCGCAATTCCTGAGCTGGAGGAGGAAGGCGGACAAGAAATTCGGCTCAATGTGAATCGCTCAGCCGCTAACCGCTACGGGGTCAGCCCAGATCGCATCGGCAGAACAGTGGGCTTTGCCCTCAGAACCTCACCGCTGCCGGCCTACCAAGATGGGACCAAAGAAGTCGATGTCGTCTCCCGATTTAGGCTGGAAGACAGACAAGATCTCGACCGCCTCTTGGACTTCCCGATGTGGTCGCAGGCCACCGGAAACGTCGTCCCATTGAGGGCATTGACCGACACGCGCTTTGCCCAAGGCCTGGGCTCTATTCATCGCGAGAATCGCATCACGAGCTACCCCATCGACGTAGATCTCGAGGAGGGCATGACCCAGACAATTGCGTGGCAGTCCATCGAGGGTGCACTCAAGGCAATGCAATTCCCTGAGGGCTACACCTGGTCTCGATCCTGGCGGACAGAGGTCGATGAAGATGAAGAGAGCGCGCGCATCATGGCACTGGTCCTCAGCATCACCTTCGTCTTCTTGATCATGGGCGTCCTGTTTGAGAGCTTCTTGCTGCCCCTGAGCATCATCACAACAATTCCCATGGCCTTCCTGGGCGCCTACTGGACCCTGTACATCACGGGCACCGGACTCGACATGATGGGTGCCGTGGGCCTGGTGATTCTCGTCGGGGTTGTGGTCAACAACGGCATCGTCTACATCGATCTCGTCACCCGACTGCGTGCCGATGGTGTGGATCGAAAGACGGCACTCATTGAGGGCGGAGCCCGCAGGTTGCGCCCCATCCTCATGACGGCACTCACGACTATATTTGGACTGCTGCCGATGGCAGTCGGCGATGCCTCCTTCGTGGGGATGCCATACTCGCCTCTCGGGCGTGTCGTCGCCGGTGGCCTGGCGGCAGGCACAATCCTGACGCTCTTCGCCCTTCCCTTTCTCTACACTGTTCTCGACGATATGCGGGAGACTGCTCGCAACTTCACCGCTCACCTGACTGGCAAGCACGGAGAGGCCAAATGACCATCCTCTTATGTATCGCAGCGGCCGTTCTCAGCGCAGACGCCCGCGAGCTCAGCTACGAGCAAGCCCTCAACCAGGCCCTCCGCGCCAATCCCACACTCGTGGGGGCTCGCTTGGACGTCGAGGCTGCAGATGGCGCCATGATCGCAGCAAAGGGCATCTTTGATCCGACTGTGAACGCGTCAACAACTGCCAACCAGTTCACCTCTGAGTCCACCCGAGAATTCGGTGAGGTCCTCAGCGAGTTCAAGAGCCTCAATTGGCGAATGGGGGTCAACCAGTTTCTGCCCACCGGGACCAACCTTGGTGTCGAGTGGTCAACCACATCGACACGCTTCAAGTACGAGCTCCGCAGCACAGGCTTGGTGGTCGAGAGCGAGGAGCCTCTCTACGAGAGTCGAATGGTTGCCACCTTCACTCAGAGTCTGCTCGATGGACACCGTCTGGCCAGCAACCTCGAAGGAGTCAGACAAGCGCTCCGAGCTAAAGACACCGCAGAGGCGACGCAGCGAGCAGTCCGCCAGCAGACTCTCGCCGATACCGCGAGTGCCTACTGGAACACACGCACACAGCGACGACTCGCAGAGATAGCCGAGATCGCGGTCGAGCAAGCTACAGAGGAACAACGCATCGTCTATGCGCAGGTCGAGCAAGGTACCCTCGCTCCCGTCGAGCGAGCACGTGTGGATGCGCTCTTGGTTCAAGCCCAGCGAGAACTCCTCACTGCAACAGATGTAGCCAAGAACACTGAGGACTCTCTGCTCCTGCTCATCGGCGAAGAGCCTGGAGTCGAGTTGCTGCTGACAACGGAGCCCGCGGAGCCCATCGCCGTGGCGCTAGACCTGCCCAAAATCGAGCAAGCTGCCCTCGCCAACAATGCTGAACTCCTTGTCGCGCGACTCAATGAAGAGACAACGGAGATGACGCGTACAGATGCGCGCCACAAGCGGCTGCCGCAGCTCGATCTCAACGCAAGCTACGCCCTGATTGGCTACGAGCCCAACACCCGGGATGCCGCCAGTGAACTGTTTGGTGGCGATCTACCCGAGTGGTCCATTGGCGGAACCTTCAGCATGCCGCTCCTCGGTCGCGCCGACAGAGGCCAGTATCTACAGAGTGCGGCGCGGGCAGCCAGAGCACGGTCTGAGCGACTCAACATGGAGCGCACCATCAGGAGCCAAGTGCGCACCCAGTCTCGGGCTGTTGAGGCCGCTTCCGTACAGGTCAGCCTCGCCCGCGCAAACCTGGACCTAGCTGAGCAGACCTTGAGTGCTGATCGCGCGCTGACTGAGGCGGGACGGGTCATCCAGAAGGACCTCCTCGAGAGCATCCGCGGACTGGACGACGCACGCACGCAGCTCGAGCAGGCCAAGGGAGATTATCAGCTGGCGCTGATCGAGTTGGAGCGACTCAAGGGAACTCTGTAGGTCAAAAATCTCGGACCCGGGAAGACCTCATGCAATCCATGGGTTGACTTGTCGGAACCGGAGATATTCCTCATGAACGCTCGCGCAATCATTGCCTCTATTCTTCCCTTTATCTTGGGCGCCACAGCGGCCCAGGCTACCGACCTCCTGGTGGCTGAGCCCCTGAGTGAGACATCTGTAGAGTCCGAGCTTGCACCCGGCCCTCAGCACCCACCCAAGACCTACAACCCCAATCGGTCTCTCGCTCCGCTGGTGGCAGCGCTGCAGCCCGCTGTTGTGAACATCCACGTAGAGAAGATGGTCCGCAACGAGATGATGCCCATGATGGACTTCTTCTCCCCCTTCTTTGGGCAGCAGGCTCCGGGTGACAGCATGCCCGAGTTTCGCGTCAAGACGGGTCAAGGCTCGGGCTTCTTGATCAGCGAAGATGGATATCTCCTGACCAATAATCACGTGGTGGCAGATGCCGACAAGGTCACAGTGAGGCTCAGCGACAACAAGGAGTACGAGGGAACCGTCGTGGGCACCGACTCTCGGATCGACATTGCACTGGTCAAGATCGAGAGCGATGCTGCCTTTCCTTATGTCGGCTCTGGCGACTCTGGCGACATGAGGGTCGGTGACTGGGTCGTTGCCATCGGCAACCCCTTTGGACTCTCTCACACCGTTACTGCTGGAATCGTGAGCGCCAAAGGCCGGGTCATCGGCGCCGGACCATATGACGACTTCATCCAGACGGATGCGAGCATCAACCCGGGCAACTCCGGGGGTCCACTCTTCAATCTCGAGGGCGAGGTGATCGGCATCAACACCGCCATCAATGCAGCCGGACAGGGCATTGGCTTTGCTGTTCCAATGAACATGGTCACCCCTTTCCTCGATGACCTGAAAGCCGACGGGGAGATCGCAAGAGGCTGGCTCGGTGTGAGCCTTCAGAGCCTCGACGCCGACCTGGCAGCAGGGATGAAGCTCGAGTCAAAGAGTGGCGTCTTGCTTGCCGAGGTCCACGCTGATGAACCTGGGGATAAGGCGGGCTTGCTCCCGGGGGATGTGGTTCAGTCGGTGAACGGCACAGCTGTCGGTGAGGCGAGCGATCTCATCCGCCAGGTCGGCAAGTACCGCGCCGGCGACTCCGTGAAGCTCGACCTGCTCCGCGACGGCAAGCCAAAGGTTATCGACGCAGTCCTCGGCAAGCGACCCTCCGAGAAAGAGCTCCGACGCGCGAGCTACGAGCCCCCAGAGCGACCCTCGGGTCCGGGTAAGTCTCTACTGAAGAAGCTCGGTTTTGCTGTCCAGCAGGCCCCTGGCGGCGGCGTTCAGGTCAGCGAAGTCGCGGCCAAGAGCCCAGCATCGGGCAAGCTCAAGAAGGGTGATCGAATCGTCGAGGTGAACGGAATCCGCGTTCCACAGACCACCGCACTGATCAATGCGCTCCAGAAGCGCTCCAAGCACATCGTGCTCGTGATTCAACGCGATGGACGAAGGCTCTACGTAGCGCTTCCTCGGCCGTGACGCGGGCGGGCCGCTCTGGCAGCATAGGGGTCATGCGACTCCTCCCGCTCACACTCTGTCTGATGACGCTCGGCTGCGACTCGATACGCGCCCTTGTGATCAAGCACTATCCGCTCGAGTACGCACCTGAGGGCGGACATACTGCTGCCATCGCGAGTAACTTCAAGAGCCCGTGGCCAGACAATGCACCGCGATTTGCCGAGCTCGATCTCAGTCGAGAGCAGGTCGACATTAATCTCACGCCCGTACTCGCCGGGCTCTCTGAACCGACTGATCTCTCCTTCTTTCCAGGCTCAGACTCGCGAGGCTATGCGCTGGAGAAAGGGGGGCGTCTCGCACTCTTTGATCTCAAGGATGGCGCTCTCACCGAGGTCACATCGATAGCCGTACCCACGCGCTCAGAGCAGGGCCTGCTCGGCATAGCACTTCACCCGAGCTTTAAAGAGACGGGTCGCTTCTATCTGCACACGTCTGCAGATATCGACGGGACAAAGCACGGCGAATTCACGGCCTGGACGGCGAGCAAGGACCGGAGCAGCGTGACCCGGGATCAGACCATTCTCTCCATTGAGCAGCCATACGGAAACCACAACGGCGGCAAGATAGCCTTCGGGCCCGACGGCTTCTTGTACCTCGGCCTCGGGGATGGCGGATGGAGAGATGATCCACACAAGCATGGGCAGAACGGTCAGACGTGGCTCGGCTCTATCCTGCGCATCGATGTAGACTCACCAGCGGAAGGGGCAGCCTACAGTGTGCCCAAAGACAATCCCTGGGTCAGCGACCCAGAGGTGGCCGACGAGGCGTGGGCCATCGGGCTTCGGAATCCGTGGAAGTTCAGCTTCACGCCGGACGGCAGAATGATTGTTGCCGATGTAGGACAGAACGCCTTTGAAGAGGTGAGCATGGTTCAGGCTGGAGACAACCTGGGCTGGGCGGTCCGGGAGGGTAGGCACTGTTTTCCTGAAAAGACGGACTGCAGCAGCGATGGCCTGGTCGAACCCATCTTCGAGTATCCCCACAAGATGGGCCAGAGCATCACCGGTGGCTTTGTTACCCGCTCGTCTTCGGTTCCAGCCATCAAGGATCACTATGTCTTCGCGGACTTTGTGTCTGGTCGAATCTGGGCCATACCAGTGCCTGAGACCGCAGACGGGCCGATGGTAGAGGCCAAGGCGCTCGGTCAGTGGCCATTCCTGCCGTCTACCTTCGCTCAAGACAGCAGCAGCCGACTGTATGTTGCTGGCTACGGCGATGGGGGTCTTTACCGAATTGACCCCGCAGGCTCTGGTTCAGACTAAGCCTCAGCGCTCTACAGCACGCTCCGTCTCACGGACGGCAGCAACGAAGGCCCTGATTCTGGCCGGATCCTTAATTCCTCGCGTGAGCTCAACACCCGAGCTCACATCCACACCAAAGAGATCCATCTGCTGGATGGCTCCGACGACATTTTCTGGGGTCAGTCCGCCGGCGAGCATCAGGCGGGTGGACCCAGTCAAGTCCCTGAGCCGGCTCCAATCACCGATAAGCCCGCTGCCTGGCTTGGGCCCATCAGCCAACACCAGGGGAAGCTCCTCACCGGTACTGTCGCGATAGGCGCAGATCCGCTCAGCAATATCGGGTCCGTCCTCAAATGCGGGCAGCACAGGAAACCCAAGAGAGGGATCAGGCAGCGCGTCGGCCATCAACTGTATCCAGTGAGGCGAGAGGCGATCATTGATCTCACGGATGGTCTCAACCGATGGACGCCCGCACACTGCGACGAGCTTTACGTGAGCAGGAATGTGCCGTGCCAGCTCCACAGCAGCGTCCAGGCTCAGTTGACGAGGAGAGGGGTCGAGCACAAGTCCGACTGAGTCAACACCAGCCTCAATCGCAGCCTGGAGTCCGGAAGGCTCAGTAAAACCACAGATCTTGATGTGAAGACTCATCCTGAACTCGCTCCTGCAGGTCTCAAACCTCGACTATCAGCCCCGAGCCACTCAGGGCCACTAAGTCTTCAGCCTGACCCGGTACCGATACCGGCCTCGAGCACAGTCCTTATGACGCTATCTATTCGTCAACAATCTCAAGGAAGTTCTTGAGCAAAAGATCGCCCTCTGGAGTCAGGATGCTCTCTGGGTGAAACTGAACCCCGAGGACACTGAGTGACTGATGGCGGATACCCATCACCTCACCGTCCGCTGTATGTGCCGTCACCGAGAAGCCGTCAGGAACACCGCCCTTGGGGACCGATAGAGAGTGATAACGACCGGCCTGGAAGGGGTTCGGGAGACCAGCATAGAGACCACGCCCATCATGATGAACCGGACTGTCTTTCCCGTGCATCACACCCTTCGCATGAGCAACCTCACCGCCGAACACCACAGCGATGGCCTGATGTCCAAGACACACACCAAGAATCGGGATCTCTCCGCTGAAATGACGAATCAGCTCCATCGAAATTCCAGCCTCTTGCGGCCGACCGGGTCCGGGCGAGATGCACAGATGTGTGGGTGACATCTGTGAAGCCTCAGCGGGCGTAATCATGTCATTGCGACGGACGACAACATCCGCACCAAGCACCTGAAAAGACTGCGCCAGGTTGAAGGTGAATGAATCGTAGTTGTCGATCAGCAACAACCGTTGCTTAGATCCCTCATTCTTATCGGCCACTTACGTCTCGCCTTTACCCATATGAGCATTCGAAAAAGTACTAACATCCCTTCTTCGAGTACGGACACATCTATCGTTTAGCTCAAAAACATAGCGATTAATAATCTGGTGTATTTGGCCTGAACCAAGTACCCTGCCCGCCACATCATCTGAGGGCCTATCCATGATTAATGTACTAATTTTCAGCATGCTTTTCGCTTGTAGCGACAAAGATACAGATTCCACCCCAACAATACCCGATACGCCCGCCCCAGTAGAGGAGCCCGTCGATGCAGACGGAGACGGATTTGTAGAAGCAGATGACTGTGATGACTCCAACGGAGACATCAACCCAGATGCTGAAGAGGTCTGTGATGGTGTGGACAACAACTGCGATGACGAAGTCGACAACGACGCGACAGACGCGCTGACCTTCTACCAAGACACAGACGGTGATGGTTTCGGAAATGCCGACGTGATGGAAGCCGCTTGTGAGGCTGCAGAGGGCTATGTCGACAACATGGATGACTGTGATGACTCCAGCGGAGACATCAACCCAGACTCAACAGAAGTCTGTGATGAGCTGGACAACGACTGTGACGGCGACGTCGATGACGCAGACGAAGATGTAGACCTTGAGACAGGAATGATGGTCTACGCCGATACAGACACTGATGGTTACGGCGACATGGCCGCGGGCATGATGTCTTGTGCGATTCCAGAGGGCTACGTCGAAAACTCGAGCGACTGTGATGACACAGACACCGCTATCGGTGCCACTGACGTTGACGAGGACGGTGTTCTCGCATGCATGGGCGACTGTGACGACGACGACGCAGAGATCGGTGCAACAGATGTAGACGGAGACGGATTTGTTGCATGTGTCGATGACTGCGACGACGACGACGCGATGACATTTCCTGGAGCCGCTGAAGCCGAGTCAGAGACATCCTGCATGCGCGACATGGACGACGATGGTTTCGGGGACGTTGATGTCAAAAACTGTATTCAGGTAGAGATGTTTGATACCTGGGGTGACGGCTGGAATGGGTCTCCACCAGCCGCTGTTCTGTCTTTGAACGCGCTTGGCTCCGTGATCGAAGAATACACAGTTACAACCAGTGACGAATGTGTAGATGAGACAGCCACCATCTGTGATCCAGAAGGTGGAGACTATGGGCCCGAATCGTACCTCTCAGTTGAGTTTTGTGCGACGACGGAAGAGATCACTGTGATGTACCGCGCGGGTGTTGACACCAGCTATAATGACGAAAATGCGATTCGAGTCACAGACTCTGATGGCATGGTTTGGGAATACGGTCCTCGCTTCATGGATGCGGACACTGG
>Ga0315320_10001162_pt1 | contig 21852 bp, 17 predicted proteins | sample M140m21515metaG_FD_203458 | JGI IMG/M metagenome (GOLD analysis project Ga0315320, IMG submission 203458) | Ammonia-oxidizing marine archaeal communities from Monterey Bay, California, United States - M1 40m 21515 | ecosystem: Environmental > Aquatic > Marine > Coastal | place: USA: California... | reverse complement strand
CGCGCCCATGAGCGGCGCATTGCGCATGCCGCGGGCATTGAGTGGTCGGTCATGATCAGGCAATCGAGGATCAGCCCAGCTTGACTTGGCATGCCGTACGAGAATGAGATGTTTGACCGTCATTTGAGGTTTGCACCGCCCGCGTCGCCCGCTAGAGTGACCGCGGTTCCCGACAACTAAACAACTGAAACCATCTTATGAAGCAAATCTTCGCATTGTTTTTCGCTATGCTGTTCAGCGCGTTTCTGGCGCAGGCAGCCGATGACCACATCACCTATGAAGGCAAGGAAGGCCCCGGCAAGGGCAAGCACATCGTCCTGCTCTCGGGCGATGAGGAATATCGCAGTGAGGAAGGCCTGCCCATGCTCGCCAAGATCCTCAGCCAACGTCACGGCTTCAAGTGCACGGTTCTCTTTTCTCTGAACGACAAGGGCGAGATTGATCCCACCAATCAAAAGAGCCTATCCCACCCGCAAGCTCTAGACAGTGCGGATGCCATCATCATGCTGCTGCGATTCCGCACCTGGCCTGATGAAGTGTACAAACACTTTGATGATGCCTGCAACCGCGGCATCCCGGTGATCGGCCTGCGCACCAGCACCCACGCCTTCCGCGGCAAGATCGGCGGCTTTGGCAAGCGCGTGCTCGGCGAAGGCTGGGTCAGCCACTGGGGCGGTCACAAACGCGAAGCCTGCCGCGGTGTTATCGAGAAGGGCGCGGAAAAGAATCCCATCCTCAACGGCGTGACCGACGTGTTTGCTGATTCCGATGTGTACGAGGCCTACCCGCCCGCCGACGCCAAGATCCTCATGCGCGGCCTGGTGCTGGAAAACATGGAGCCTGACTCCAAGCCTTCCACCAAGGAAAAGCGTAACCGTCAGCTCAACAAGGTGACGGGCGTGAATGATCCCGCCATGGCTGTTGCTTGGACGCGCCAATACAAATGGCCCTCCGGCAAGACCAGCCCCATTTTCACCACCACTATGGGTGCCGCTACCGACCTGCAAAGCGCCGGGCTGCGCCGTATGATCGTGAATGCCACATACAACGGTCTCGGGATGGAAGCGCCAAAGAACGCCGATGTAGAGTACGTGGATCCCTACAAGCCGCTTTTCTACGGATTCAATTCATTCCGCCGCGGCATCAAGCCGGCCGACCACGCGCTCGGCAAGGTATTGCCCGCCGGCGACAAGAAGTAGGTGGACAGCGTCTCAAACAACTTAAGGCCGCCTGCAAGGGCGGCCTTTTTTTGGTCAATCAGAGGTAATCGTCGATTATTTCTTGGGCGCCGCTTTCTTTTCCAGCCGGCAAATAGATATCATGCCCATTGTAAGCACTATTTTCCTAGGTATTCACCTGATCCACGCAACCGCTTTGGGCTGGTCAAACCACCTCAGACCTCTAGCGTTTGGTGTATGCGAATGATTCTTGCAACACTCCTGATCTTGCAAGTCAGCGGATTCACTGCGGAATGGTCTCGGCTACGCGGTCCAAACGGCTCAGGCGTGGCAGCTGGTGCCAAGCCACCGCTAAAGCTGGATCCAGCCAAACCCACCTGGAAAGTCCCCGCGTCCACCGGACATTCCTCGCCGGTGTTATGGGGAAACCGCTTGTTCCTGACCGGAATCGAGCAATCCCGACTGGTTACCTACGCACATGACAAGGTCACCGGAAAACGGCTCTGGAAAAGCCTCGCGCCCGAGGTCGACCTGGAACGCGTGCACGAAGCCAGTAGCCACGCCGCGCCCACAGCCGTGGTCGATAAGGATCGGCTCTACGTCTACTTCGGCTCCTACGGTTTACTTTGCTACGACCATGCCGGCAAGCTCCTGTGGCAGCGTCAATTGCCCGTGCCACGTACATTGTACGGCACCGCCTCGTCGCCCATTGCTTTTGGAACCCTCATCCTGCTGGTATTGGATGATGACCAAAACCTGCCCAACAGCCGCCTAAGCCGGTCCAAAATCCTTGCCGTTCACCAAGCCACCGGCGAAATCGCCTGGGAAACCGCACGCCCCTTCCACCGTAGCGGCTGGTCCACGCCCATGCTCTGGAAGCAGGCCGACCGTACGGAACTGGTGGTGCTGGGCAACGGCGCCCTGCGCGGCTACGCCCTGCCCTCTGGCCGCGAACAATGGCAGGTGACCGGGTTCTCCCGCGAAACCATTTCCGCGCCCATCATCGGCAACGGCAAGGTGATCGCCTCCGCTTCCCGACGCGGCGGGGGTGGCAATGAACGCATTGATCCCGAGCCCTTCTGGAAATCAGTGATCCATTTCGATACCAATAAGGACGGTAAACTGCAGCGGCAGGAAATGACTGGGCACTTTACCTTTCCTTTCCGGCCCGAGCTACCCTATGGCCATCCTGGCTACGGCATGCCGTTGCCCAAGGATCCTCGCCAACGAGCCCGACGACTGGATGGTATCTTTGGTTGGATGGATAAAAACCGCGACGGTGCCTGGACGCGTGAGGAATTCGTCGGCAATTTCGGGCACGGCTCAGGCAAGCCCTTGCTCATTGCTGTGAAACCCGGCGGCCGCGGCGACGTCACCGAAAGCCATCTCGTTTGGGAACACAATCGCGGTATCCCGGAAATCCCCTCCCCTCTCTATCACGCCGGCCGCGTGTACATGGTGCGCAGCGGCGGCATCCTCACCGCCATCCACGCTGGCACCGGCCAGTCCCTCTACAGCGAACGCTTGAACGCCTCCGGCCAATACAGCGCCAGTCCAATTCTCGCCAACGGCCACCTCTACCTCGTCAGCGAGCCCGGCGAGCTCACCGTGGTCAAGGCTGGCGACGAGTTAAACATCGTGCACCAAATCCAGCTTGGCGACAAAATCCATGTCACCCCCGCGCTTGATGACAACACGATATACATTCGGAGCGAACAACACCTTTGGGCGTTTCGAAAGTAAACCGAAACGGAATTTGGAAAAATCGCTAGGCGGCGCGGCCGAAGATCCAGTTGAATGCCTGCGGAGGCGCAGGCGTAGCCCGGCGGGAGGCCCGCTCAGCCAGCCGCCGGTAACGCGGCCCCAGGGTGCACACGTACTCCTGCGCCGCGGCCGCTTCTCCAGTTAATCCCCCCAAGGATTCCACCCGCCAGCGCTCAACCAGATGCGTAACGATCTGCGCGTAATGTTCAGCCGTGTAAACGTCCAGACGCTGGGCGACCGCCGAAAAGCGCTCGAATAAATCCGGATCACCCGCGCCGCCCATGTTTTGGGCCGGCATCACGATCTGGTTTTGCAACACGTCACGAAATGCCAACACCGCTCCGGCCGGGTCCATCTCGAACAGGTAACCCATGAAATTGGTATACGCCCGCTCATGGCGCGCCTCGTCCGAGGCAATGGTGTTACAGATCAGCTGCAGCGTTTCATCCCCCGCCGCCCGGGCCAGCTTGGCCACGTTGTGATGCGACACCTTGGTCGCCCGCTCCTGAAAGGAGGTGTAAACAAACCCGCGATAGGGATTGTTGGTCGTGCCGGGATCAAACCCTTTGATGATCAAGTTTTGAATCGTCACCTCCACCGCCCGCAAATCCACCCGACCGGAGAGATAAAGGTAGCGGTTCAACAAATCGCCGTGCCGGTTTTCCTCAGCCGTCCAACCCCGGGTCCAGCGCGCCCAGGCGCTGGCGTCCGATCCGCTACGATCGCTCACGCCCTCAAATCCATTCAGCAACGATTGATACGTGGGCAGAGCTTCCTCGGTGACCATGTCGCCCACCAGCACCACCAACAACTCATCGGGAATGGCCTTCGCTTGATCCCGCAACGCTTGCACCTGTTCTGGCCAGTTTTCCCCGGCGGAATTCGGCAAATAATCGCTAGGCTGCCAGCAATTCTCCGCCGAATCCAACAGCTCCAATTGGGTTGCCACCAAGGGCTCCATCCCATCAATAATTTCCCGTTGTGCAGGGTGTAACATGTCGTGCCGAAATGCACCGTACACAGCCGGCCCCGGCGACCCCAACCAATTCGATTCACCTGCCCCCAATAACCCACCAAAAAAACGCGCCCCTTGGACGCGTTGCTATTGAATTGGGCTGGAGCCTACTTGATCGGCGAATAATCGACCGCTTTCATGTAGGTCGAGGCGGGGCGTTGGGCGAGGATTTTGCCGTCGGCCACGGACGCGGCACGGGCCTTTTTCCAGTCGGCATCGCCGATGAACCCGCGCCAGTTGGCGCCGGCCTGTTGTTGGCTCTTGTGCGAGATGATGTAGGTGAGCGTGTTGGCCTTGCCCTTGGCGGCGTCCATCGGGGTCCAGTAGGCGATGTTGGTCATGCCGTGTTTTTCGAATAACGCACAGGTGTGGTCGCGGAAACGGGCGTGAAGGTTCTTCAGGCGATTCTCCGCCGTCACATAAGTGCGCAGCTCAAACACGCGGCTGCCCTTGGCCTTGCCCGGCTTCACCTTCGGCGAGTAATCCACTGCGCTCAGGAAGGTGCTCTCAATCTTGGCCACCAGTCGACCGTTCTTGGTGGAGGCGGCGTAGGCTTTTTTCCAGTCTGGATCATTCAAGAACGCCTTCCACGATTTCGTGTTTGCGGCACGGTTGGGCGAGCTGATCACATAGATCAGGCGATTGTCCTTCGCATCCACAGGCACCCAGTAGCCGATGTTCGTGAGCCCGTGTTTTTCAAACAACGCACAGGTGTGATCACGAAAGCGCGCATTGAGCGCCTCGATCTTGCCCTCGGCCGCCGTGTAAATGCGCAGCTCATAACAACGAGTGTCCTCCGCCAAAACCCCGATGGCCAACAGCAGGAATGCAAAGAAAGGTAGAATGCGTTTCATGTGTGCGAGGATGTTGCGGCACGCTGTCTGAAAGGCAACTGAAAAGAGCCGTTTTCACTCCTTTGAATCAGCTTCGGGTTCTGGTTTTTTCGACTTTTTGGATCTTGCGGCATCAAAGGGCAGCATCACCGTGTCCAACGCGGCTGATAAAGGAAGATCGATCAAGATCAATGGCGTAAGCTTGCTTGGATGTTTCAATGCATCACCAGCATACCGGACAGACGGGTAAGTGACGTCCATTCGACCACCATTCGCCTTCGTTACGTCTCGCAATAGAGTTGATGCGCATCCTGATGTGAAAAACAAAGCACCTAACAGGGATGTCCCGAGTATTATTTTGGCTGACCAATTCATGTTGCTTAAAAAATACCCCAGTAAGGATCAAAATAGTTAATCGATAAAAAACAAGGAACTATCGATTGAATCAATGAACATGTTCAAATCTAAGGTCCTCCAGTCTGTATGGTAAACAAGCTGTCAAGCCGTTCGACGATATGGATCCGCAAGCTGCTGGCAGACTGGATTAAGACAACCGAGGATCAGGGACAAAAAACCGGAAGCGATGCGGGATTACTCGCCACTCTGTTGCGTTGGGGCAACAAATGCGTAAAACCTGAGTACGACCGGGCACGTTCAAAATTGAAAAAAAGTTTCCGGACCACCAAAAAAACCGCCCTAAATAAGGGCGGCTGGTAAATTTATTTCTAATTACACCTTCCACTGTCCGCGATAATTACGCGTGAGCCATCTGGGATCGCCGCCCTTAGCAAAGGTGTTCTTCTTTGGATCCCACGCAATGGCGGTTTGATTGTAGTAGGTCTGGTTCAAGAGATGACAGGCAATTGAAGTGTGAGCACCCACGACCTCATTGGTGATCGGTTTTTTGCGGCTCTTCATGGAGTTCAGGAAATCACCCACGTGGTTGTTACTATCATAAAGTTTCACCTTGGCATCCTTCAAAATCTCCGCCTCAATTCGGTCCATTTCCTGATTCAGATTTTTGCTCTTGTCGTTACGGTCTGACTTGCCAGCAATCAACTGGTCGCCCTTGTAAAGGCCGAGCAATCCACGGTGGCATTCCACGCGGCCATCGGTACCATAAAAAGTCGCGCCCTGCCCTTCCCCATGCATCATGGGGATATCACCCTCATACACCAGCTGTGCACCCTTCGTCGCCTTAGGATCCTTGGCGGGAACCGTGGCCACCGGACCACTGCTATCCTTGTTAAGCCCCCAATGGATAATATCAATCATGTGCGCACCCCAGTCACATACCATGCCTCCGCCGTACTCCTTGTAATTACGCCAAGCTGGGAAATGTCCATGCACGCCGCGTGGGCTCAGGACCGAGCTATAACCACGCATAGGGCCAGGGCCAATCCACATGTCCCAGTCCAGACCCGGCTCATCCTTCTCAGTCTTCAAGTCACAAGGCTTGCCCGGTCCCCCAATATTGACTGCAGTGCGTTCAACTTCCCCAATCACTCCATTACGCACCAGTTCACAGGCAATACGAAATTCACGTGAGGAACGCTGCATGGAACCGGTTTGCAGAACGCGTTTATTATTCTTCACCGCCTTCATCACCTCCACTGATTCATACACGTTGTGGGTAAGCGGTTTCTCACAGAAGACATCCTTGCCGGATTCAAGAGCGGCAATCGTCTGGATGGCGTGCCAGTGATCCGGCGTGGCAATGCACACTGCATCAATGTCCTTGCGGGCAATTAACTCGCGAAAATCCTCATAGGCTTTGCAGTCCTTGTTCTTTTGGCGGGCATTAGCCTTATCGCGCGCGGCATTACGGCGAGTGGTATCACAATCAGAAACCGCCACACAAATCGCTTCCTTGGCCCCGATAAACCGGTTCATGAGCCCGCCATTCTGTTTACCCATTCCAATGAAACCCACGGAAATCTTATCATTGGGCTTTACCTCGGCTGATAAAATGCCTGAAGGCAAAATGAAAGGTGCACTGGCAACGGCAGTGGTTGAAAGGAAACGACGACGCGAAAGATTTGGGGTCTGCATGCCTCGAAGCATACGGACTCACCCCACTTGGGAAAGTGTTTTTTAACCGAACATTATGTAACTTCTATTTAACCACCTAGACTTGCCATCACTTAATATCGATTAGAATCACGTTTAATTACATACAACTACGAGGGCCCACCACTTTTCCTGTTTTTGTGGATTGGAATCGGTAGTACAGTGCCCAATCGAAAATAGTTAAAATTGGGTTCAGAGATGACTCAGATAATTAGTCGTGAAGGTAACTTTGTAATCTGTGTCGAGAGATGTAAGATCTCCCGGGGGACTTAGATCTCATCGTGATTGATGATTTACCTGAGATGATCGGGTGGGTGAGGAGAGAGAGAAGGAGGCTATTCGTCTTTCAAATTCGTTTCTCTAATACGGATTTTATTAAAGGCAATCTGATGTTGGAAACCACTTTTGATCCCATGTTTATCTGTAGGTTTTAGAGCAATGAAACCTTTGCTGTTTGTTCTGTGGCGATCATCGGGAACCATAGTTTCAATAATAAACTCTGATGCACCCAAAAACGGGGACCATTCATAACAAAAAAATGTTTAAGCGAATGATATACATACTAGAAGGACCAAAATGTAAGATGTCCCTGGTCTTTGATCAAAATACCGTTCTTCAAAAGCACTGGTGCCGCCCAAGTGTATTCTTCTGAGATCATCCAGGAGGCTGCTTTTTGGTAGCCATCAGGGCTGGCGACTATCACCTGCAATTCCCCTTCGCCAAACAGCACCATTACATATCCCTTGAAAGCCAAAAAAGTGGCGTATCTTCCAGCACGTTCGGGGCCTTCCCAAAATACTTCACCAGTCTCAGAATCCGCGCAAAAAAGCCGACCTCGATTCAGATGAGATAAACCGTACAATCGACCGTCATTTACTACCGCTGTGCTCATATTTAGCGATGCTTTACGGTGGTGCCAGTGCATTCTGACCGACCATTTTCCATTTTTTTGTTTTGGTTCAAAACTATAGAGACCTCTATTCTCTGCTCCTAATAACACCCGCCCGTTCACAAATGAAGGGGTTGGTGTATTTTGATTCATGCCTATGCTTGGAAGTGGGAATTCCCAAAGTAATGTGCCGGTCTTACTATCCACAGCCACGAGTGCGCGGTGGTTCAATTCAATTACTTGCCGAATTCCTTCATGCTCCACCAATATAGGAGAGGAATAGCAAGGCCCGTCTGCCCCTTGTGTCCATACTTCTTTGCCGGTCTTTACATCAAGAGCCTTCAAAGCTCCTATTTGTTCATTACCAAAGTGAGCAATTACCCGACCCTCATCCACGACTGGTGAATTGCACATCCCCCACCTAGGGTAGGAAGGTTTGAAACGTGAGTTATAGTTTTTGCGCCAAATAAGATTTCCAGTAGATGCATCCCATGCGGATAAAGTACCCGTAATACTCATAACAAAAATACGCCCATCAGCGTATGCAGGATTAGATTTAGGTCCTTTACCGTGTGTCTCACCACCGCCTCCTACTTCAAAGGGTTCTTTATAACTTGAACGCCAAGCTTTTTTTCCTGTATTGAGATCCACACACCAAAGCACTTCTTCGTCACCAATTCTGGCGTGCTGATAAACCCGAGTTCCAACGACCAAAGGTGTCCCATAGCCCTCCCCCACCTTGAGTTGCCAAACTTGGTTAAGTCGTTCAGGCCATTTTTTAGGTGCCTTAAAATCTTTCACCCAGCCATCCTTATTCGGCCCTAGCCAACCTGGCCAATCAGAATCAGCACCCGATAGTGAAGCCGCTAAAATAATCAGAAAAAACGAGAAACCTCTCATTGGGAAAACGTGACAAAAGAACTTACTTCCAGTAAATCTGAAAAATCTCACATTGCAATCAGACGCATTTTTCACAATCCGGTTACATGAATAACACTGGAATCGGTGGGTTTCTTTGATTGGCTTTAGAGTGTGGGAGGAGGAAAATAAATTTTCCGCTTTTTATTTGGATGATTTTGAACGATAAATTGCGCCTGCCCCGCACGTAGTTGGGGTATTTAGATTAAGGTAAAAATATTATGGCAACAGGCAAAGTAGCTCGTTTCTTCGATCAAAAAGGTTTTGGCTTCATTCAACCCGACGGGGGAGGCAAGGATTTGTTCGTCCACGTCAACGAGGTTGATGGCGGTCAACTTCAAGAAGGTGACACCGTTGAGTACGAAGAAACTGAAGGCAGAAAAGGTCCACAAGCTTCCAGCGTTAAGGTTGTTTAGCTTAATTCAGCCAAAGTCGTTGGCTGATTCCATTTCATTCAACGTTCATTAAACCCCATTATTGGGGTTTGATTATTCACTTGCTGTTGATTTCCATATTAACAGCAAGTTTTTTTTGGCACAAGCTGTGACGCCGAATTGATCAACGCTCTGTTACTTCCGGTCAAACCTTATTGAGTAGACGTCGAGCGCGCCGGTTCCAACGATCTTGGTGGCAGTCAGACGCAATAGGACTGATCCTTTTTTAATGGAAGTATTCCGAGTTTGAATGGCTTAAAGTCATTCGCGAAGATGGCCCGAGAAAAGTTGCCAATTAGCTTCAAAATCGTTAGAGATTCAAGTCGATTGATTCGCAAGGATAACTAATATCTGAAGAATGAAAACCCCTGTTAAGTTTGCCGTTGCCTCACTATTGGTGATTTTTGGCCTAGCGGCTTATATAACGAGGGATACCTCTTCCCATGAGAAAACAGGATCAACCGATCCCAATTCATCTTCAAAATCTCGCGCGATTGAATTCTATTGTGCCGCGGGGATGTCCAAGCCCATGAGTGAAATCATCAAGGCATACCGCGAGGATTATCCGGGGCGCAAAGTTGAGGTAAGCTACGGTGGTTCAGGCACCTTACTGACAAAAATCCGGGCACAAAAAAGCGGTGACCTCTATCTGGCCGCTGATACCAGTTACATTCAGATTGCTCAGGAAAAGGATCTTGCCGAGGAATCGATTCCCGTGGCGCGTCTCTGGCCGGTTATCGTGGTGAAGAAAGGGAACCCAAAAAAAATACTCAAGATCGATGATCTGATGCGTGAAGATGTGCGAGTAAATCTGGGGAATCCCGAAGCAGCAAGTGTTGGCAAAAAGACCAAAAAACTAATGGAAACCCTCGACATGTGGGAACCGCTTAAGAAAGCAGTTGATACACGTGGCAACTTCAAGCCGACGGTTAATGAGATAGCCAATGACGTTAAAATTGATGCAGCTGATGCGGCTATTGTCTGGAACTCCATCGCCAGTCAGTATCCCGAACTCGAGCCAGTGGAGATTGAAGGGGCAGCACGTGGGACCGTAACCATTTGCGTGTTAAAATTTGCGCGTCTCCCACATGAAACACTTCACTTTGCACGGTATATTTGCGCCGCGGACCGGGGCCTGAAAATCTTCCGCAAACATGGCTTTGAATCAGTCGATGGGGATGTATGGGTAGATCGGCCCAATATCATGTATTTTGCAGGCGGACTCAACCGACACGCCACCGAGCCCATTATTTCCTCTTTCGAAAAACGCGAGGGTTGCACCGTGGAAACTGACTGGATGGGATGTGGATTACTGGTAAGCAAAATGAAGGGAGGCGAGACCCCTGATGTATATCATACCTGTGACGCTTCATTTCATACCATGGTCGAAGATCGGTTTGGACAACTAACCAACATTTCACAAACCGATATTATAATTTTAGTCCCGAAGAACAACCCCAAGAACATCAAATCATTAGAAGACCTGACCAAGCCAGGCATGAAGGTGGGTATCGGTGACCCGGAAAAGACTGCGATGGGTAAATTAACGATAGACCTACTGAAGGACGAAGGTGTTTACGAAGAGATTAAAACGAATATCGGTAATCCTTTCCCAGAAGCCCCGATGGTTGTGGGACAGGTAACCCAGGGCGCACTGGATGCGGGTCTGGTTTATGTGGCCAATGCACATGCCCAGCGAGACAAGGTAAGAATGATCAAGATAGAAAACCCCCTTTCGAGCGCCACTCAAACCTATGCCGTCAGTAAAACTTCAAAACACAAACACCTGATGCAGCGCTTATTGAATCGCCTGCGCTCATCGGCCGGGCAGGAGAACTTCGTTAATGCGGGATTTGAGGTAATCACAAGTCCCCGCCACGGAAAATGAGTAGCCTCGCGTCTCCGGACCCATCTCCTTCCCCATTTCGGCCCAAGTCCGACACCCCCTTCTTTTTTGGACTAGGCTCCCTGAGTGGTTTCTATTTATTCCTGATACTGGCCCTGATACTGGCTCTAGCCATCGTTCCGCGCTGGGGGAAAAGTGACGAAACCAAACTATTATTGATGGGCCAATCTCTTGAAGAGGCCGTCTATCACCTGAAAGTCGCATCAAAGAATGCAAGCGGCACTAATTTGGATCAAAAGGTTGAGGATGCTTTAATGGAAGCCAAGAAGTTGGCCGATCTAAAACCAGATGGTCAATCTAAAGCCGGATTGGTGAAGCAGACGACCACTGAAGCCCGGGCATTGGCCAATATTAGACTCAGTGAGTTGGTCAAAAAAGCAGAGACTGAGAAGGTCGATATTGTAAAAGAGATCGATCAGGCGAAAAATTCACTCCTAAACGCGGTTGCGTTTGATCGCCCCAGCGATTATGCGGCCGTGTTTAATGACCCCGGAATCCGCGCATCAGCCAAGCTCAGTTTTGTATCCTGCACCATCTCCGCATTACTGTCACTTTGGGTTGCTGCCCCCATCGGCTACACCATGTCCCGTTTCCAGTTTCGAGGCAAAAACTTCATCGACACCATCCTTGATGTTCCCATTGTACTGCCCCCCTTGGTTATTGGCCTAGGGTTGCTGATTCTCTTCAACAATATTTCCTTTGGCACCATGGAGGTGGTGTATTTTGATCGTGATGGAAGCCAATATATTGTGCAGGAAAACCGAACTATCGAACGGATGATCCAGCAAGTGGGAGCATCCATTGGTTTCCAGATGCGGATTACCAATGGAGCGGCAGGGGTGGTTTTGGCCCAGTTTATGGTAGCTTGTGCCTTTGCAGTCCGCACCATGCGAAACACATTTGATCAAATTAGCCCGCGGCAGGAAGAGGTGGCCATGACGCTGGGCAGCTCGCGCGGTGAGGCGTTTTGGAACATTGTGTTGCCTCAAGGTTATCGGGGGTTACTTGCAGCAGGCACACTGGCTTGGGCAAGATCCTTGGGTGAATTTGGTCCTATTCTGATTTTTTGTGGAATCAATGCTCATCGCACTGAAGTCATGTCTTCTTCAGTTTATCTTCAATTCAGCATTGGTGAGATAGAAAAAGCCGCCGTTGTCTCGCTCCTGATGATTGCGCTCGCCTTCGTGGTTCTTTTGCTTGTCCGTAATCTAGGTAAAAGCGACGCCATGCCCAACCGATGATCCAACTCGAAAATCTTTGCCTCCGCAACGGTTCCTTTGAGCTGAATGATCTCTCGATGACAATTGCTTCCGGATCTTACGGCATCCTCATGGGGCGCACCGGCTGTGGTAAGACGACCATTTTGGAGGCGATTTGCGGTCTCCAGCCCCATGTGAAAAGTGGAATTATCCGGCTCAATGATAGCGATGTTACACTGCTTAAACCCGCCGAACGCGGTATTGGTTATGTGCCTCAGGACAGCGCCCTGTTTGAGACCATGTCGATTTTTGAAAACGTGGCTTTTAGTCTCCGACTCCGCAAATGGATTGAGAGCGACATCAAAGAGCGCGTCCATGAGCTGGCTGAACTGATGGCCATCACCAAGCTGCTAGATCGCCGCCCTTTCGGATTGAGCGGCGGCGAAGCCAAGCGGGTTGCCCTAGCGCGTGCATTGGCCGCTTCACCGAATGTTTTATGCCTGGATGAGCCCTTGAGTGCGCTTGACGAGGAAACTCACGGCGAAATTTGTGACTTGTTGGGCGAACTGCACCGGGAGATTGAGGTGACTATTCTCCATATCACCCATAGCAGTGCTGAGGCTCATAGGCTCGGGGAAACTTTTTTGAGACTCGAAGAAGGTCAGTTGATAGAAGGGAATCTTGAATCATGAGTGAACCTATAGAGCTGCCTGAGTTGAGCGACATCGAGAAAGAAGTCTATTCATGGCAAACCACTGTGGATGGATTCGGAGAAAAAGGTCAGCGAAAACTCAAGAACGCCAGTGTTATGATTAGCCGAATTGGAGGGCTTGGAGGACTGGTAGCCTATGAATTGGCGGCGGCGGGAGTGGGTAGATTAATTCTGGCCCACGGTGGCGACCTGAAACCATCAGACTTAAATCGTCAACTATTGATGAAAAGTGAAGCACTTGGCTCTTCGCGAATTAATTGTGCCGTTGAGCGTTTAAAAGAGCTTAATCCTCGTCTGGAAATAACCCCGATCCCGGAAAATGTTACCGAGTCAAATGTGTCTGAGCTTGTTGCCGAGGCGGATGTAGTGGTGGATTGCGCTCCTCTGTTTGAAGAGCGGTATTTGATGAACCGCGAAGCATTTAAGCAGAACAAACCTTTGGTAGAATGTTCCATGTTCGAGCTGGAGGCGCACATCACCAGTTTTAAACCAGGATCCACAGGATGTTTGCAGTGTCTTTACCCTGAAAAACCCGATTATTGGCAGCGGCGTTTCCCTGTTTTTGGCGCCGTTTCGGGCATGGTTGGCTGTCTGGGTGCAATGGAGGTAATCAAAATTATCGCCGGATTGGGGGTTCCGTTGTTCGGTCGATTATTGACCTGCGATTTGAAATCAATGAAATTTCATCAGGTGCACTTGCACCCCAGTCCAGACTGCCCTGTTTGTAAGAACTCCGAATGAAACAACTGACTCTCATTCTCGCATGCCTTATTTCAATGGATGCTCTGGCGTGCCGGTTCAATGTCAGGGACGTGGGCTTTGTGGATCTGGGTTCTGATCCATACCGTTTGTTTATTTTCATTCCTGATGGCTCTCCAAAATCTGAAATTGAATTACTCAGATCAACTGCGTACGCCACTTTTCTGGACTCCAATGTAAAGGCAACGGTTTTAAACCCGAAGGAAGCTGTTCAGAGTAAAGCCGCTCGGTTTATCCCGAAGGATTTAAAGGAACCTCAAGCTGTTCTGGTCTCACCGGATGAAAAAGAGTCCTTGCCTGTTAAATTGACTGAGGAAGGAAAACCTCTGGCTGTTTCAGTATGGGATGGGATGGAGTCGGTATTCGATTCAAAGCGACGCAATTCAGTTCTATCAAAGGTATATGAATATTATGGAGTCATCCTGATCGTGGAAGGCAAAAACGTTGAAGAAAACCAGCGAATCGGAGACCTCGCCAATCGGGTAGTGAAATCCATCAGTAGCCAAATGGATAAACTGGAAAAGGAAATTCGTGAGCCGCCAATCGTAGAGACAATTTCGACCAAGGATTTTGATGCAGAGAAAGCATTCCTGTGGAGCTTGGGAATAACTGAAATTGCTGAAACCCCACAGGTAGCTAACCTTTATGGTCGCGGGCGAATGATTGGACCGGTTTTACGTGATGAACGACTGGATGAACGATCGCTCAAGGCGATTGTCAATACAATCGGCCTTAATTGTGAGTGTGGCCTGGACCGAAAATGGATGCAGGGATCCATGGTGCCTCAAAAATGGGATGATGATTTACAGAAACGTTTTACCAACCACCTTGGGTTTGACCCAGAAAGCCCGGCCATTCGATTGGAGATGAGTCAGATCCTAGCCAAAGGCGGCAAAGGTCAGGGAGTCAACAAACAAGCAGCCATCGGAGGTTCGCTTGATGATTTACTGATGGGATACCGCGAGGGCTCTCTAAAGGAACCTGAAGCTCAAGAGACTCAGACGCCGGCCCAGCAAACAAAATCTGAAATAACCAAACCCACAGCCACAAAGCCCGATCAAACTGATTCTCCCCCGACACATTCCATGATTGGATGGATAATGCTGGTCGGAGCCCCCATTCTATTGGCTGGGTGCGCCATATTGTTTTTCAGTAGAAACAAAGCCTCATGAGTCCATTGGTGCTGATTATTAAGGAGCTTGCTCACCACAAGGCAAATGCGGTCTTAAGCCTGTTAGCCATCACGATTGCCGTGGGAGGATCCATCGTGTTGCACACCGCCTTTGAGGGCAGTCTCCAACGCACCAAGCGTATCCAGCGCGATATGGGTCAGAATTTACGCATCGTCTCCAAGGACACTGACCTAGCGCACTTTTGGGATGAAGGTTATTCAAAATCCACTTTTCCTGATGAATGGATTCAACAATTTACAAACGTTACCAAGGAGATCAACTACTCACACCTTTCAGCTGTACTGAAATGGAAGATCGATTGGCGTGGATCACCCGCCATGGTTTACGGCCTGGCCCCCCGCGAAGTGGCTCCTCCGGGTCGTAAAAAACCGATTATGATTACCCCTGTGAAGCAAGGCACCGTGCAACTGGGCAAAACCCTTGCTGCAATCCATGAGGTAAAGCGTGATGATACCGTGGAAGTTGAAAGCGGTGAATTTAGTGTAGCACGAGTACTTTCAGAGAAAGGAAGCGGAGCTGAAATCCGGATTTACATGCATTTGAAGGATGCGCAATCGGTTCTTGGTCGCAAGGGACTCATCAACGAAATTCAGGCACTCGATTGTTATTGTGCTGATGAATCACAGGATACCCTCGCTCTGTTACGAAAACAATTGGCCCCAATTCTTCCGCAAGCGCAGGTGTTTCGGATGCAGGACATGGCTGAAGCGCGAGAGAAACAACGCAGGGATATCGAGTGGACCTATTCAACTCTCATGCCGGCAATTGTGATGATTTGCGGAATCATCATCGGCTTGTTGGCATTCTTAAATACCCGCGCAAGACGCCAGGAAATCGGGATCCTTCGCGCACTGGGTAAGGGAAGCCCTTCAGTGGCGACATTATTCTTGGGTAAAGCACTGGTTCTGGGAGTAGTGGGAGCAGCCTGTGGTTTTGGATTGGGGACAGTCCTCTTGATGGGTTGGGGGCAGGAACTTTTAAGAATCTCGCCCAAGCTGATTGGGTGGGACCTGAACAACCTTAAATGGGCTCTGCTACTGGCACCGGTATTTGCCGCCCTAGCCACTTTTATTCCTGCGATGTTGGCTGTCGTTCAGGACCCGGCTGACACCCTGCGTCACGACTAATGATTACCTGCAAACAAATCACCAAACGTTTCGGCAATGTCACTGCACTGGCACCATTTGATCTTATCCTAGGCAAAGGTGAATTCGTTGCCATCAAGGGAGCAAGCGGAAGCGGGAAGACAACCCTGCTGCTGACTCTGGGGGGGATGCTCAGACCAACTGCCGGAGAAATTCATTACAAGGATTCGGACCTGTATGGGCGATCATCTGCCGAGCTGGCTGAATACCGTGCCCAGGAGGTTGGCTTTGTATTCCAGATGTTTCATCTGGTGCCTTATCTTGCGGTGGAAGAGAACGTAAAACTGGCACTACCCAATGGCAGCGACTCGGTCCGGGCACTTGAGTTATTGGAAGAGTTTGGCCTGACGAATCGTTTAACGCACACCCCTGGCGAACTCAGTGCCGGGGAACGTCAGCGGGTGGCTCTGGCACGGGCCCTGGTTAATGAACCGGAGATGATCCTGGCTGATGAACCCACCGGCAATCTGGATCCGGAGAACGACCGGCAGGTGTTCAAATACCTATCAGAATACCACCAGAAGGGAGGCACAGTAGCCGTCGTAACCCACGGCTCAACTGCCGATGAATTTGCTGATAAAATAATGAATCTGAAAGCTGACTAATGAGAACATTATTACTTTTTATCGGAGTTTGTGTGAGTGCGGCCGATTGGCCGACCTATCGTGGAGATGATGCACGCAGTGGCGTATCCCCCGAACAACTCAAACTCCCCCTTAAAAGTTCATGGATTCACCAACCACTGCACGACCCACGGCCCGCGTGGCGAGGGCCGGCCAAGGCCGATCTATATAACAAACAGCTTAACCTGAAAAACCGCCAATTGTTTGACCATGCCTTTCACGTAATTGCAGATCGGCAATCTGTATATTTCGGTTCTTCGGCTGATGATCAGGTACATTGCCTTGACCTCAATACGGGAAAAGAGCGGTGGTCCTATTTTACTGAAGGCCCCGTACGCCTGGCACCGACTTTGAGTGACGGTCATCTTTTCGTAGGTTCCGATGATGGACATGCATACTGTCTTTCAACCGACGGCAAATTGATCTGGAGGCAGCGGTTGGCCCCTAGCGCCTATCGAATCGCCGGAAATAATCGTATCATCTCCGCCTGGCCACTGCGTACAGGCATCCTCGTGCGCGATGGCATTGCCTACGCGGGCGCAGGCATGTTCCCCAGTGAAGGAGTCCATGTTGTGGCCTTTAACGCGAATGACGGTAAGGAAAAATGGCGAACAACACAGACCGATTTACCTGCACAGGGTTATATGTTGCTTTCAAAGAGTCGTGTGTATGTGCCGGCCGGCCGCAACAACCCCGTTGTATTTGATCAGGCCTCTGGGAAGATTGTCCATAAAGTTTCTGCCAGTGCAGATACATTCACCTTAATCAAGTGGAACGAAAAATCCCTGCCCAACCCACGCCAAAGTGGCCGGATGATTAATTTGGTAGAGGGTGAAAAACAGGATTCCTACGCTACCTTTACCGGGAACCGGATGATTGTTGATGGCGGCAAATCCTACTTGCAGGCGCACCGGGAATTGAGTGTTCTGGATCGTGCACGCTACCTTGAACTGGAGCGCGACAATAAAGTAATGGCCGATAAAAGGGGGAAACTGGGCAAACAACTGGCCCAATTGCGTAAACAAAAATCACCAGAGGTGCCCAAGGTTCAGGAACAGCTGATCGCTTCAGGTAGAGCCTTGGATGAAATCCAGGCCAAAATAAAAGACTGCGTCATTTGGAGAACACCCTGCGACCAGCCGCATGCATTGATTTTGGCCGGGGACACATTATTTGCCGGTGGCAATAACGAGATTGTGGCTTACTCCACTGTCGACGGAAAAAAATCCTGGAGTGCTTCGGTTAGAGGGGTTGCCTTGGGGATCGCTGTAGCCCATGGCCGACTTCTGGTGAGCACCGACCAGGGCACCATTCATTGCTTTACCTCAAAATGAAAAATCTCTTAACCATCTTTCTGCTGGTCAACCTGGGACTTCAAGCGGCTGAGGAAGGTCTATTACACCAATGGCGCTTTGCTCCCAGCAAGATCAAAGAAGGCACTGTGGAGCCTATCACCGGCTCAGAAGCAAATTTTACCGGTGCAGCCAGTGTTTTAAATGAAGGTGGGTTGGACCAACTAGAACTTAAAGGAACCGATAGCCGCGCCTGGGTGACCGATGATTTTAACTCGGTCAAGGTGCCTCAAAAAACCATTACCGTGGAAGCGTGGGTGAGCCCCGCGGCACTGATGCGTTGGGGGGGGATTGCCGGCATTATTCAGGATAACGGGGATTATGAACGCGGATGGCTGCTGGGTTATGTGAACCGTAAGTTTTCCTTTGCCCTCGCCAGCAAAGGACACCAGCGACTGACCTACCTGCAGGGTACCACGGATTTTAAGGATAAACTTTGGTACCATGTGGTCGGCACTTATGATGGAGAAGACCTGAAGGTCTATGTAAATGGAAAACTGGAGGGGACAGAGGCAAAACATTCGGGGAACATCATCTATCCGCCTAAGGCAGCGTTCGAACTGGGAGGCTACAAGGATGACAATGAATTTTACCGGGGCGCCATCAGCCTGCATGAGATTTCCATTTATGAGAAAGTGTTGGGGGCCGAAACCATCGCCAAACGGTTTGCTGCCCGCAAAAATGAATTCCCCCTGCCGCCGGAGCCTTTACGGTTTGTTTCCTCACCTCAATTGAGATGGAAGAAACGGGACACACTTCAAATAGAATGGGAGTTACCTGAAGCGTTACCGGTGGAAATTTCATGGAAACGTGCCGATGGCACGGGACTAAGGAAAATATCGGTTAAGGCGGACAAAAATGGGGTAGCCCTCATTGATCAACTGAAACCTGAAGGAGAATATCTTTACCGATTTACCGCGCGAAAATCGAAGGGATTGGCGTTTGCGAGTCAGTGGCATAAGTTCGATACCTCCTTTTACTATTCGCTTCCCGGAAAACCGGTGCGCCCAAACCCTTTCCCTGACGACAAGCAGATGAAAGTGGTTCAGTCTGCCGCCCAACATATTCTAAATCAAAGCGGCATCAATCAGGGCTACGCGCTCATCCTTGGGAGTGCAGGCGGTCGTTTGGCCTACGAATTGGCAAGCCAAACAGAAATGCAAGTGGTGGTGGTGGAGCCGGACGAGACCAAAGCAAAGGCTACTCGGAAAGCACTGGCCCGAGCTGGGTTATATGGCACTCGCGCGAGTGTTCACCAGTGCGATTTGGATGATCTGCCTTATGGAGCCTACTTTGCCAACCTGATTACTTCGGGAAGTTTACTCATCGAGGGAAATCTGCCGGGCCAGGACGCTTCCCAGTTAATGCATGTCCTGCGACCCGCTGGAGGCGTCGTCATGTTGGGACACATGAGCGGCAAACTGAACAAACAATCCATTCAGGATTGGTTTAAAAAAGGGGGAGCTCAATGCACAGTTTCTGATGCCAACGGCGGACTATGGGCCCATCTAAAACGTCCCAAACTGGATGGAGCCGGGGATTGGACCCATCAGTATGGTTCAGCCGACAACACGACCAATAGCCGCGACGACCTCGTGCGTGGCGAGATGGGCATCCTTTGGTGGGGTGAGCCTGGACCTCGACCGATGCCGGACCGTGGCGGGCGTAATCCAGCGCCGCTTGCAGCCAATGGCAGGATGTTTATTCAGGGAGACCGTGTCCTATTCGGTGTGGATGCCTACAATGGCACGGTGTTGTGGACTTTTTTCTCGCCTGAAATGCGCCGCTCAAACATCCCACGTGACGGGTCCAATATGGTGGCAACTGACGACACCCTATTTGTCACCATTGGTAGCGAGTGCATCGCGCTCGATGCTCAAACCGGCAAGCGGCGGGTTGCCATCCATGCTGCAAAAGGGCGCGATTGGGGTTGGCTCTCAGCCAGCAAAGGACAATTACTCAGTACCACGGTGAAAAGTGGTTCCAGCTATAAGGCGGATTCCGGCGAGTGGTACGATGGCGTTGGGGCGGTTGACATACAACGCGTGGTGAGTGATGCACTATTAAGTCATAATCCCACTACCGGCAAAGAGCAATGGTCTTACAACGGTGGCGCGGTGATGAATTCCACGCTCACTATCGCGGATGACACTATTTATTTTGTGGAAAGTCGCAGCACTAACCTCGTCAAGCCCGCCACTAGCCGCATCGCGCCCGCGCAATTGACCGGCCAACACCTTGTAGCTCTCGATCGTGTGACCGGTAAGAAACTATGGGAACGCCCTGTGGATTTTTCCAAGTGCGAGAACATGCTCTACCTTGTACATGCCCAAGGGACCCTTGTGGCCACGGGTAGTGATCGCAATAAGGTATACCATACCTACGCCTATGATGTGAGTTCACCAGCGCTACGATTTGGTACGAAGAATCCGGAGATACCGCAGCTTTGGGAGGAAAGTCACAAAGCAGCCAAGGATCACCACGGCGGACACCTGCAACATCCGCTGGTGGTTGGAGAAACCTTTTATTCCGACAGTCGCGCCTTTGCTCTGCGAACCGGCAAACTGCTGCGCACCGATCTGCCCGCGCGGCGAGGATGCGGCAACATGGCCGCCAGCAATCACAGTATGTTTTTCCGTCACTACTTCCACGGCATCTGGGACCTCGAAACTAACAAAAAAACACAGCTCGAAGGCATCCGTAGCGGATGTTGGTTGGGGATTATCCCTGCGCAAGGGTTGATGCTAGCGCCTGAAAGCAGCAGCGGCTGTTCCTGCACCCACTCCATTCAGACCTCCGCAGCATGGATTCCAAAGACCAGCCAAAGAAAACCCAAAAAGAACCAGTAACATTCCAGTGTTTCGATGTTCGTTGGGTTCGATTCCCAAAACACATCCTACTCTTTTCACACTATCCCAATTGGAATCTGTGGACCTAGGGGATTTCCCTGATTGGGTTCAGAGATTACTTAGAGAATTAGTCGTGGAGGTAAGTAACAATTTAGGGACTGTAGGCTGTACAAGTTTTTCAAGAAGAGTACTTTCGCGGCGACCAACAATTTAATCTTATGCAACGACGACAATTTCTAAAAACCGCACTCGTTTCCTCCCTTGCATCATCCTCGGCCTTCCAGGCATTAGCACTGGGTAAGGACAACCGGTATCGCAAGGAGATCGGGATACAACTTTACACGCTGCGCAACCAACTCAAAGTAGACCTCAACGGAACTCTAAAGATTGTAGCACAAGCAGGTTACAAGCAGGTCGAACCTTTTGGATTTCCAAATGCCAAGGAGATGATCAACATCTCGAAGGATCTTGGGCTTGCCGTAAATTCCTCCCATTTCAATTGGGAATCTGTGACGGAACCAGAGAAAAAAGGTGTTACTCCGTTTGTTGCCATTTTAGATCAAGCTAAAGACGCAGGGCTTAGTCATTTGGTTATTCCTTATGTCCACGGTCGCAACCGCAAAACACTCGATGATTACAGACGCCTGGCAGATAATTGCAATAAAGCTGCAGCTCAGGCCAAGAACCATGGCATCCAGTTGGCTTATCACAATCACGCGTTTGAATTTCAACCCTTAGAGGGCAATAAGTCTGGCTATGACATCTTCGTCAAAGAGTTTGACCAAGTCATGAAGCTTGAACTGGATGTATTTTGGGTGGTTGTCGGTGGAAAAAATCCGGTCGAGTTAATCAAAAAACTTAAAGGACGCGTATCACAGCTACATTTGAAAGATCTAAAAAGCGGAATCAATCTCCCAAATTATGGTGGCATTCCCAATGATGCTTTCAAGGAACTGGGAAGTGGCATAATCGACATGGAGCCAATTATTCAAGCTGCGGAAAAAGCCGGGGTG
>Ga0315320_10001159_pt1 | contig 21860 bp, 16 predicted proteins | sample M140m21515metaG_FD_203458 | JGI IMG/M metagenome (GOLD analysis project Ga0315320, IMG submission 203458) | Ammonia-oxidizing marine archaeal communities from Monterey Bay, California, United States - M1 40m 21515 | ecosystem: Environmental > Aquatic > Marine > Coastal | place: USA: California... | reverse complement strand
TCCAGCCAATGACAACCCCCACGAACGCTGGTGGGAGTAAGCGAAGTACGTATCGCCAATCAACCTCGCGCCCGATGAGCCAAACTGCGCAGCAGTCTCCGACAATCAGGAGAGGGAGAAGTGCCCCAGTTGAGGCTTTTGCACCAAAGACGTAGGCAAATACAATCACATGGACAAGGCTTACACCAGCCAATCCACTTTTTGAGATGCCAACGCCAGTCGCTCCCAGCACGAGTAAAAACCATGAGAATGGAGAAAGTTCTGACATGAAATATAGTTTTGTAATTGTGTGCTGGAAAGAATGCTGACTAAGATTGAGGCTTAGTTTGCCTCACGGCGAATCTCTTACAAGTCAAAAATTTCTACCCGGGTCTATTTCATGTTTCAACGGCTATTTTTGTTCCTATCGCAATTCTCCAGCAAAGTGCATCGTGGCCATCTGGTGATGTTTTTTTGTTCTGTCCTTTGTCTTGCAAGCACCGCAAAGTGTGCAGAAGAAGAGCAGGCCAATCCGGCTGTCATTCCAACGAGAGAAGAACTTCGACTTCAGTTGCGGCCTCTCACCGATGAAGAACTCAAGCAACAGGCAAATGCGTGGCAGCACCGTGTGCAAAAGAAGGTTGCTGAAGTAAGCCAACTGCAACTGGAAAAAAAGACGGGTTTAGCCAATACAGAGATTGTCGGGCTTCAGGAAGAACAGGACGAGTTGCTGAACAGATTCCGTGTTGTGCTTGACGAGTGGGAGCGAAAGGGCGGAGATCCAAAGAAGTACAGGGCCTACGCATCTGCTGTGAGTGGGTTGGAATTTGACTTCTACAATTTGCAAGCGACGTTCATGGTTTTGAAAAACTGGGTGATGTCACCTCAAGGTGGTCTTCGATGGGTCGGGCGTCTGTTTATGTTTGGATCTATACTTTTTGCCTCATGGATGTTGTCTCGTGTGCTCAGTAGGATTTCCGGCGAGGCCCTTTCGCGAGTCGAGGGGGCATCGTCACTCTTACGAATATTTCTGGTCAATTTTGTGCGACAGGCGATTCTGGTACTCGGGTTTGTGGTGTCACTTTCGGCCCTCGGTATCAATACCAGCCCAATACTGGCGCTCATCGGCGGTGCCGCTTTCGTTATCGGACTTGCCCTACAGGGGACTCTGTCGAACTTTGCCCAAGGGTTGCTCATTCTGGCATATCGACCATTCGATGTCGGTGATGTCATTGACGCTGGCGGTGTGAGTGGGATTGTGGATTCAATGAATATGCTGTCTACCACAATTCGTACCTTCGATAACAAGAAGATGATTGTTCCAAATGGGAAGATTGGTGGTGATACGATCACCAATGCAACAGCGAGTAGTACACGAAGGATCGATATGACGTTTGGTATTGGCTACGATGACGATGTTGCGAAGGCGCAGTTGATTCTTGAGAGAATTATCAATGAACACCCACTGGTAATGAAGGATCCTGCTCCGCTTATCAAGATGAATGAACTTGGTGAATCTGCAATTAATTTTATAGCCCGACCGTGGGCCAAGACTGGAGATTATTGGACGGTGTTCTGGGAAGTAACGGCGGCAGTAAAGGAAGAGTTTGACTCCACCGGCATTTCGTTTCCCTACCCACAGCAGGATGTTCACCTCTATCAGGTCAAGGAAAAGTGACCGGAGCAGACATCATTTTATGAGAGGACTCAAAGGGCGTGAATGTTTAGCAGGACAGGATGTGGTGGCTTGAATGACTCCATTTGAAGTTGGATTGATTCTTGTGGGGTCTTTTTTTGGTGGCTTCGTCAATGCCATTGCTGGTGGTGGGGGACTGGTTTCGCTGCCCGTTATGCTCGGTGTTTTTCCCCAGGCGCCTCTCCCTAGTATTTTTGGCACGACAAAGTCGGCAATGGTCTGGGGAACAGCGTGGGCGGCACGATCATATGCGGCCCACGTCAATATTTCGTGGATGCGACTTGTACCAGCACTAATTATGGCAGTGCTTGGTGGGTTTATTGGTGCGTGGCTTTTGACTTACTTTGAGTCAGAGTGGCTGCGAAAGGTGCTGCCCGTGCTGCTGGCATGTGTGTTCTGGTACACCTTGGCGAGTCAGCACTTCGGGCGTGACCACGTCCCTACCTATCATCCCCGGTATGAGGCAGCCTTTGCTGGTGTGATTGCTTTCTGCTTGGGCCTTTATGATGGTTTCTTTGGGCCAGGGACGGGAAGTTTTTTTGTCTTCTTTTTTGTGAGGTTTCTGGGGTACGATTTTCTCCATGCATCTGCTTCTGCAAAGGCCTTAAACGCGGCCACTAATACCGCAGCAATTTGTGTGTTTGCATCAACTGGAGTCGTTTGGTGGTCACTCGTCGGCCCAATGGCGATTGTGAACATCGTAGGAGCTGGTTTGGGAACAGCGGTTGCCTTCAGACGAGGAAGTGGGTTCGTCCGAAATATATTCCTCATCGTAATAGCCGCCCTCATCTTGAAGACGGCCATTGATGCATATTGGCTGTGATCCGGACCCAACGAACACCAAGATTTGGCGTCTTACCCGAAGAGACAGAAACGTTTGTAATAGACCTTCGCCTGCCCGCCTGTTGAGACGAACAGATTTAGTAAGGGCTGAAGTGTTCCTCGAAGACGGTAGAGACTCCAGAGACTGATGATGCTTTCCAATTCCAGACGAATCGTATTCTCAGTTGCAATAATTTTGACCGAACGACCTTGAAGTTGCCCGTTGAGGCGGCCGGTCAAGACTATTTTGGGTCATTACTGGTGTCCCGTGTCTTTATTTTTATGCAGCCATCGAGAATCCACTCCGCATGTTGGGCACTTGCCGTCGTATCACTCGGAATTTTGACATGAAGGTTTTCAAATTCGTAAGAGATTTCTGCCTGTCTGCCGGTAAGCCTGTCGTAGAGCCCAATTGCCAAATCAGGCCATGAAATCGGTTGCGAATCAGCCATTTTTTAATCCTTCGATGTGGGGGGCTAGAAAAGAATCAGTTCACAGTGGTACTGTAGGCCGTAAGGTGGAAGAAACAAGTTCTCTTTGCAGCATTTTTGTAATCTTGAGTGCTGCCGACGGGTAATTGATGTCTGGTTGGGTCATTAAGAAAGATGGGAAACAAAGTGGTACTGAAAAATATGATTCTGAGTGGATTGGTTTCATTGGTGTGTATTGGATCGTTGCGGGCAACCGAAGGTGTCGATAGTACAGGCACAGATCCAACAGAATTGGCAACCAAGGCCTGGGTCGCGCTCAAAGCTGGGGATCACGAGTTAGTTTCAAAACTCACAACACAATGCTTTGAGGAATTTGGCGATGACGCCGTAAGGCAGCAGAAGGAATCAGGGGAAGAAATTTCGAAAGAGAATGCGTCTTCTTTTCCAGAGCTCAACAGTGTTGGGACATGCTTGTTTATTCTTGCTGAATCATTATCACAGCAGGGAAATAATGAGAAGAGTCAGGCCACGCTAAAAAAGTTGATCACAGACTTTCCAGAATGTCATTGCGCAAATAAACAGGGCTACTACTGGAAGCCGGCAATGGCAGCTCAGAAGCGACTTGCCGAAGCAACGGAAAAGGCAGGTTAACTCGTTGCGACTGCTTCAGTGACTGCTTGAACGGCTTGGTGAATGTCGGCGTCTGTGTGCTCACAGGTAATAAAAAACCGAATGCGAGCAGCAGATTCTCGAACGGCAGGGAACAAGATCGGGCGGGCATTAATACCCATTTCCAAGAGTCGTTGGGAGACGGCGAGAGCTTTTTGCGAGCTGCCAACGATCACTGGAATCACCGGAGTGTTCAGGCTTGGTCCGGTGTCGAGGCCGGCTTCTTTTGCCAGAGAAAGAAAAAGAGCTGACCTTTCGTGAAGTTGTCGAACCCGCCATGGTTCGGCTTGAAGGGTCTGCAGAGCAGCGAGAGCAGCAGCAGTATTTGGTGGTGAGCATGCTGTTGAGAAGACAAACGCAGGTGTCGTCAGGCCGAGATAATCGATAAGTTCGCGAGAACCAGCCAGATACCCTCCGCCGGATCCAAGGGATTTGCTGATCGTCCCCATCCAAATATCGACACTTTTCGGGTCGATTTCGAAGAACTCGGCGATTCCTCGCCCGTTGTTTCCCATTGTTCCGAGTGAGTGTGCCTCGTCGATGTAGAGAAGTGCGTCGTGTCTTTGTTTTACTTCAATAAACTTTGGAAGATCTGGGTAATCGCCGTCCATGCTGTACACGCCTTCAATTGCAACAACAGTACGTCGGTATTTATGGCGAATATCTCGAAGGAGGCCATCGAGTTGTTCAAAGTCATTGTGCCGGAAACTACGACTGGCGGCCTGCGAGGTCATTGCTCCCTCGGTAATACTCTTATGCGCTAATTCGTCATAAAGGATGAGGTCTTGAGCATTAAATAAATGCCCAAATACGGACGCATTGGTACCAAACCCGCATGGGAAAACTGTTGCTCTCTCTGTCCCAATAAAGTCTGCAATAGCATTATCGAGTGCATTGAGAAGCGTGGTGTTGCCACCAACCATACGGCTTGCTGTGGCCCCGCAGCCGAACTGATCAATCGCTGTTTTCGCAGCTGATGTAACCGCTGGATGGCTGGTCAGGCCAAGGTAATCAAAGCTGGTAAAACTGATCACATCTTTCCCACAGATGGATGCATGCTTCCCCGTAACGGATTCATGTGCCAAAAGGAAAGGGTTGTCGAGGCCGAGTGCTTGGAGGTCTGCAACACGTTTTCTTAGAACCTCGCATTCCTCAAAGGAGTAGGTTCTCACAGCCGTGGGGTTTTCGCGATGACTCGAATCTTTGAGTAGAGCTTCTGCTGCGTCTGTGTCTTGGGTATCGAACATTCTCGTGGCAATGCATGTCACCAGGTCGTCACATGTTTGAATGTCTAGTATCCACTCTTTATGCAACCGCATTCCGTAACTTCCCTGAAGCCGAACAATTGCATCCTCGAGGCGAGCGTCATCGATTCCTTCATCAGTCAGTACTGATTCAGGCGTCAGAAGCGTCTGATTTGAGCTGGGCATGACACGAGAGAGTTCATTGAGAACGACACCGTAAATCACGTCACGGGTGTGTGCATTGGGAACTATTCGCTGATCATCAACGGTGATTGTCGAGGGTGTTGCCTTGCCGAAACGAATCATGGGAGAACTTTCTGCCGGGGAACATCGTGCGAATCGCAACAGTGCGGCATCGAACTCTTTTACTATAAGCAAACAATTTGTCCGATCAATTCAACCGATGAGATGGTTCGGATAATTTGGACCATTATTAATCAGACGAGACGTCATAATCGGTCTAACTAAAAGGATAGTATTTGCATGCGTCAAGAACAGGCAGCAGGCTCAAAATCGTTTAAAACATGATTCGTTGACGTTGAATTACTTGAGAGACACGACTTGCCGTTCATACTTCGGTGTCGAGGGTTCTTCATCAGATCATCTTAATTTTGTGTAGTTTTATATTTTTCGCAACTAGGGTTTGCTTGATTAGTTTCAAAGTTCACCCCTTTTGTTTTAAAGTTGGTATCTGGCAGAGTGCAATATCGAATCGGGATATGTTCTTGTGAAAGCTTTGGAGAAGGGTATGCGAGTCGTGTTGGAGAAAATATTCTGGTCTGTGGTTCGTATGATTTTGCGACTTCGCTATCGAGTTCGTGTCGATGGTCTTGATCAGCTTCGCGCGCTGGAGGGTCCTGTACTCGTCCTTCCAAACCATCCCTGTTACATAGACCCCCCCACAGTCTTGTCTCATTTGTATCGAGCAGTCAAATTTCCGCTTCGGCCATTGGTCTACTCTGGGACATATCGTGTTCCGTTTCTTCTACCACTGATGAAACTCGTTCGAGCATTCGAAGTGCCTGATCTTTCGGCGCAGAGCCAGTCTGCTGTCGTTCAGGCGCAACAATTAATCGATACAGTTGTTGAGGGTATCGATCAGGGAAACAGTTTTATCATTTACCCATCTGGCCGACTGCAAAGAACAAACCTTGAGAAGATTGGATCGAATCGGTTAGTTCACGAGGTTGTCAGTAGATGTCCGTCAGTCACAGTTGTTCTCGTACGTACCCGTGGTTTATGGGGAAGCCTTTGGGGATGCGCTCGGACCGGGCATCCACCAGATCTAACATATAACGTACTCGAGGCACTGGGCTGGTTAGTCGCGGGTCTTTTCTTTTTTCTGCCAAGACGGAACGTGCATTTGCATGTCGAGGTGGTTTCGGTAGACAACTTACCAATCGACTCGCGTGAGGCATTTAACCGAAAGCTGGAAGATTGGTTTAATACCGATGCGGCAGAGTCACCAATTTTTGTTCGGTACAATTACCTTTTGGGGCCGAATAAGGGAGCGTATCAGTCAGCTACCGTGGCCGACATCGATACCGCCTCCATAGATAAAAAAACAATCAGTCAGGTCAATGAGCTTGTGGCGTTATTCTTGAAACGGGACCTGGTTCACGAGGAACAGTCAGCCAGCACACGACTTGAAGACCTTGGCCTAGACAGCCTTGATCGAATGGAGCTCGCACTTCGAATAGAGCAACAATTTGGATTTCAAAGCGACGACGTGGTGGAAACACTAGGAGGCCTCTGGAGTCTTGCAGATGGAAAACTTGCCGCTGGTACTGCTGCCAAGGAAACGTTGGTGGTGCCCAAAAACTGGGCTTCATCGGTATCACCCATGGTAGGGCAAAACACCTCTGGTAAATCACCATGGTTACTCGACGAAACCGTTGCGGCTGCATTTGTCCAACGAATGATCGAGTCACCCGAGGCAGCTGCAACTGGTGACCCGATGTCTGGTGTCCTGTCACGCCGCCGGCTGTTAGTAGCAGCTACGTTAATGGCACAGCGTTTCGCTAAAATTCCTGAACAACACGTCGGAGTCATGCTCCCGGCAAGTGTCGCAGCGGACATTGTCTTTTATGCAATGCACCTCGCCGGAAAAACGCCCGTCATGATGAATTGGACGACGGGGCCATCGGGGCTTGCTCACGGTATTGAGAGGACGGGAGTCCGGCAGATTGTGACCTCGAGTCGGTTGGTTGACCGGCTCGGTATTGCAATCGAGGGGGCAGGCTATATTTTCCTCGAAGATGTGAAGAAGTCGATTAAGAAAACAGAGGCAATGGGCCTTATGGCTCGTACGTATCTCCGGCCGTCATCGTTCCTCAGGAACCTGCCACAACAAAATGAGCGTGATCCCGCAGTCTATCTTTTCACTTCGGGCTCCGAATCGGCCCCCAAAACGGTTCCGCTTACTCACTTGAATCTTCTGACGAATATTCATGATAGCCTGGGCGTTCTGCAACCAGATCAGAATGATAGTCTGCTCGGATTTTTGCCGCCGTTTCACTCGTTTGGGCTAACCGGCAACGTCTTGCTCCCCCAGTTATCTGGCATTCGAAGTATTCGATATGCGGACCCAACTGATGCACCGGGCCTTGTGAGGCTTATTGGCGCGTATAAGCCTTCGATGCTGTTTACGACACCAACATTCCTTGGGTACATATTCGCCAATTGCTCTGGGGACGAGATGCAAAGCTTGCGGAAGATTATTACCGGTGCCGAAGCGTGTCCTGAGACGACTCACGAACTCTGTGCGCAAAAAGCTCCTGAAGCCATTATTCTTGAAGGGTATGGCATAACCGAATGTTCACCTGTTGTCGCAGCCAACAGGATTGAGAGAAATAAGCATGGCAGTATCGGAAAACCTGTTGACCATATCGAAGCAAAAATTGTTCATCACGAAACACTGGAGGAAGTCCAAGATGGGGAGACGGGAATGCTTCTTGTTCGGGGTGATTCAATATTCGATGGATATCATTCGTACGAAGGCCCGAGCCCGTTTGTAGAAGTGGAGGAGCAGCAGTGGTACCGCACAGGAGACCTGGTTTCTGCTGATGAGGACGGCTATTTACACTTCCGTGGGCGTCTGAAGCGATTTTTGAAGGCCGGCGGTGAAATGATATCACTTCCGGCACTCGAGAAGCCTTTTCAGAAAAAGTTTCCAGCAGATGAGAACGGTCCGCATGTCGCGGTGGAGGGTATAGAGACTGCAGGCGGCCGAATGATTGTACTGTTTGCAACAGTGCCTATTTCAATGCGGGAAGCATCTGAGGTGCTCCTCGAGGCCGGGCTGCGGGGTGTGATGCGGCTCGATGCAGTTCAGCGTATTGAGACGATTCCGGTCTTGGGTACAGGGAAGACAGATTACAAGTCACTCCGCTCTCAAGTTGAGGTACTTGTCGAACAAGGAATGGAACGGCAGCCCATCAAGACGGTTTAGTCATTGGCGACGCAGAAGAGCGTGGTTTCTCCACGGATAAAAAGCTCATTGCCGACTGGGGCAGGTGTCGCATCAACGCCTTCTCCCATGTCATTCACCGCAACTATGACAGGGTCATTACCGTCGCGAATAACAGTGATGGTTCCGCTCCGATCTGTCATGTAGATATGACCGTTGGCAGCTACCGGTGATGCGTACGTGTAGCTTATGCCTTCAATACGCTTCTGTTCATAAAGTGGTGTTCCGTCCTTAATGCGGATGCATGTGAGTAATCCGGTTTTTCCTTTATAAAACCATATTCTTCCATCATGAAGGAGAGGCGATGCGATGTCGGGGGTGTTACGGGATACGGTCCAATGCACATGAGGTGAACCCTGAATGTTACCACGGCCCGTCAGATCGAAGCATCCTAGAAATGAACCGCGAAACCCGGAGCCGATGAGCACAAGACCGTCATCAGAAACTGCAGATGCAACTGGTCGCATCGTCTGACCTCCACATTTCCAGAGTTCTTTGCCAGAGGCAAGGTCGTATCCACGGGCTGCATTTTGGCCGTTCATGGCAACCTGTTTTGAGCCATCGTCAAGTGTGACAATTAGTGGGGTTGCCCAACAGGTTGGTTCATCGCGCGGAATATCCCAGAGTGTCTCGCCGGTTTTGGCATTGAGGCAAAAGAGACGCGATGGACCCTCATGGTCCCAGGGAATTACAATTTTATCATCAACGAGAGTCGGTGAACTGCCTTCACCAAACTCATTGCGGGTATGCATGCCGCCGAAATCCCTATTCCAGACAGGCTCACCCTCCATTGTTAGACAGTACAGGCCCTGAGAACCGAAGTGCGCATAGACATATCTGCCATTCGTACACGGTGAGGCCGATGCGTACCCATTGGTACTATGCGTTCCTTCATGGGGGATGGCTTTGATGCACGAATGGTCCCATTGTTTTGTTCCTGTTTTTCTGTCGTAACAGAGTAGTCGAAAATCCAGCGTGCCTCGACCATCGGATAGAGGAATGGCGGTAGTGACAAAGACCTGATCGTCCCAGACAACTGGTGAGGATGATCCACGTCCGGGGATCGGCTGCTTCCAGCGACAATTTTTCCCTGGACCAAATTCTCTTGGTGGTGTTGCAGTAAGGCTCTCACCATTGCCGGTCGGGCCTCGCCAGTGGCCCCATTGCTGTTCATTTCCGTCCGCTCTGTTGAGAGTCACAAGTGACACAGTTAGAAGCAGCATGGAAAGCATGAAAGCGTGAAAACGGTTTCGCATCATCGGCATGGTCGTATGGGAGGCTTGTGTCATAGTTATATTTCTCGATACTGATAGCAGTGCGGGGCGGAACATTTTCCCTTCCCTCATACAATACTCTTTTTTGTTCACATTGTGAGGAGTTCAAAGCACATGGCTGCCTTTCCTGATATTCCAAAAATTCAATACGAGGGGCCTGAGTCAAAGAATCCCCTCGCTTTCCGCTGGTACAACCCGGATGAAGTAGTGGCTGGGAAGACCATGAGAGAACATTTTCGGTTCACTGTGGTGTATTGGCACACGTTTCGGGGAACGGGTAGCGATCCATTTGGGGCGGCAACGCTTCAACGTCCTTGGGATGATGGCACTGAAAGTGTCGACAACGCCTGTAACCGAGCACGGGCTGCATTTGAACTGTTTGAGAAGCTTGATGCACCGTTTTACGCGTTTCATGATCGTGACGTTGCGCCGGAAGGTCAAACGTTGGCTGAGAGTCATTCGAATCTCGATGCAGTTGCAAAGGTACTCAAAGAAGAGCAGGAACGATCTGGTGTTGGATTATTATGGGGCACCGCGAATCTTTTTAGCAATCCTCGATATATGCACGGTGCCGCAACATCATGTAATGTTGAAGTCTATGCCTATGCTGCCGCTCAGGTGAAAAAAGCCATTGAAGTTACGAAAGAACTTGGTGGTGAAAACTATGTGTTTTGGGGCGGTCGTGAAGGTTATCAGTGTTTGTACAACACTGATATGAAGCGTGAGCTCGATCATCTGGCTCAATTTTTCCACATGGCAGTCGATCATGCCAAATCGATTGGCTTTACCGGACAGTTTCTCATTGAACCAAAGCCAAAAGAGCCTACAAAGCATCAGTATGATTCAGATGTGGCAGCATGCGTGAACTTCTTACGTGCTTACGATCTGACAGACTCATTTAAGCTTAACTTGGAGACAAACCATGCCACACTTGCGGGTCATGAAATGTTGCACGAGTTGGAAGCAGCTGGCAGTCAGGGGTTCCTTGGTTCGATTGACGCCAATACAGGTGATCTGTTGCTTGGTTGGGATACCGACCAGTTTGCGACAAACTACTACCTGACAACCCAGATTATGCTGGCTTTGTTGAAATATGGTCTCAGTCCGGGTGGTGTGAACTTTGATGCCAAGGTGCGTCGTGAAAGCTTCGAGCCGGTTGATCTGTTCTATGCCCACATCGGAAGCATGGACGCCTTTGCCCGCGGGTTACGGGTTGCCGCAGCAATTCGTGAAGAAGGTGCTCTTTCCAACGTAGTGACTGAACGATACAAGAGCTGGGATGGTGATCTTGGAAAGAAGATCGAAGCCGGCGCGTGTAGTTTTGATGAACTTGAGAAGCTTATGCTGGAGAAGGGTGAAGCCGCCGCAAATACCAGCGGCCGGCAAGAGCTTCTTGAAAATATTGTGAATCGGTATCTCGACAAACGCTAGATCTCGTGCCAGGTACTGCTGTGGCTCATCCAGTTGATCTTGATGATGCGAATCTCCTTCGGGCCTGCCGTGAAACACGAACGCGTCGCGGCGGTCCGGGAGGTCAGCATCGCAATAAGGTAGAAACGGCTGTTGTGCTACTACATGAGCCAACCGGTATCACAGCCGAGGCATCTGAACGGCGTAGTCAGGCTGAAAACAGACGGGTTGCCTTGTTGCGGCTGCGGCTGAAACTTGCGATTGAATGCCGTGTGGTTCGGAGTACGGTCGGATCACAACGATGGCAGGGACGAGTCAAGCAAGGGCGTCTGGCGATATCGAGTGATCATCATGAATACGCACTGCTTGTGGCAGAGGCATTTGATCATCTGGCTACCTGTAAAGGTGATATTAGGATCGCGGGTGAGTTGTTGCAGGTTACCCCAACGCAACTGGCAAACCTATTTCGGAAAGATTCAGCTGTCTGGACAGCGTTTCAGACAGATCGAATCGGCCGAGGGCTACGGCCGTTGAAGTAGTCCGGCTGCTCAGCCTTCTGGCAACACGTAAGAGAATCTGTTTAACGTACTCACAAAGATTCGGAAGGATCGACCAAGCCCGTTCGATAAAGAGCATCCGCCAGTGCATGCCGAGCATTGTCAACGGCAACTGCTCGGCGACGTATCGCTGATGGGAAACTTCGATGTTGAAACATATGCTCTAACTCTTCTAATTCATCTTCATATTCTTTGGAACGTGCAAGAATGTCATCAGGTACGGTCCATTTTCGAAGATATATTCCGACTACAAGTCTTTTATTCCAGCCCTCACACATTGGAATCCAGTGAAGGCAGAGCTCATTGTCTCCTGAGATCGCTGCAGCTGAGGATTCGATGGATGCCACGCGCAACTCTTCAAGTGCTTCTTTCGGCTCTGGATAGTACGCAAAACATCCGGCGACGCTCACAACAATGATTCCCGCAAGGCCACACAGCCCAATCACGGGGGCAGGAAGAATGATATCGAATCGACCATGAGCCACTTTGGTGGGCGGCACCTCATTGAGCCAGTTATCTAGTTTTTTGTTTGGGTCGAAAAATCGTAAAAGGCCACCGCAAGTCGCCAGAAAGCCGAGAGCAGCGATGCCGAACAATTCATGAGTTTGGGTTTCCAGCTTGATGCGTCGAATAATATCTGCTGGAAACCCCCCTGTTGGCATAGTGCCAAAACGATAGGGCGAACAGTACCGGTCGAATGCATGGCTATGGTCCGATGCTTCAATTGCTTTTGGATAGAGTGGGCCTTCTACGCCATAGGAGATGCCGATGACGATCAGTAGCATGATCCCGAACCAGATGCCGAGTTTTTTCCACCCGTAGTGCCACCACATCCAGGCGAGCAGGCCGAGGTTCATGCCAGCACCAAAACAGAGCAGGATAAACGCTGCCCCAACAGAGTTTCCATGTTGGAACATTGAACCAAGTTGGCTCATGGCGACCATTGGTGTTGCATACGCCGGGAGCGCAACACCAGTCATCGTCAGAGGGGCCCAAGGGTTGTCGTGCGACATCGTGCCACCGAGAATCCCAAAGGGCAGAACCATTGACATGAGCCCAACCCCTAGGAGCCCAATTCCAATAAAGGCAGTCATTGGCCCAACGGTGATTCGGCCCATTGCAACAGCTACGGATGCGATTCTGCGGATGCCTACAGGACATTCTGGCGGTGGGGGGATATTCAGCTCAGTATCAGGGAAAAGTTTGTCAAAGATTGCACCAGATACTGTAACTACGATTAACGAGCAGCCGGCGAATGCGAAAATCGTAAACGGTTTCGAGAGGGTAAGGCCGTAGAGCAGTGACAGTGGGTCAAAGAGCGGGCTGGATAAGGCAAAGGCGAAAATAGTACCGATCGCAATGCCACTCAGGCGTAATTGCTGGCAAATTGGGATAACACCAAGAGAGCAACCAGGCAGAGCCATTCCAATGCACCACGATTGGAAGAGTGAGACAACTGAATTTGAACCAAAGAGCCGCTTGGTGCCGACGGATCCAATCATTCTCTCGAGAAGTGCTGTAATACATATTCCCGAGAGTATGAAGGGTGCACCTTGCAAGACGGCCTGAATGATGCGGAGAATTGCCCCGTAGAATAGTTCAGCCATTGAGATTTTCCGGTTTGGTCTATTGCCGTAATGTGTGATCAGCCTCGAGGCAACAATGGCCGCTACTGCAGGTACAGTTTTTGCGGTGATTGGCAATATGTCCAATAACCAGGAATAAACCACCAAGGGGACTCAACCAGTTCGTAAACGATGCAAATTGAAACCTTTTCTTGATGTCCATGGCTTGACCGCTCTTTTGCTCACTGCAGGCAGCGTCGGTACAGGCAGCATCGGTACAGGCAACATCGGTACAGGCAGCATCGGTACAGGCAGCATCGGTACAGGCAACATCGGTACAGGCAGTGTTCTGTGCCAGTTGACTTTCCGTTGCCGCAGCGCAGCACTCGTCACCAAAGACGAAGGCGCTGAGAGACAGGAGCGTGATTCCAATGACACCCGAAAAAGCTGGTACGAGGCTTTTGTGTTTTCTCCATCCCGGCACAAATGCACTCGCGGCGAAGATGAAGCAAAGTACAGTCATCCATTGATGGAATCCCTCGTGAGCTAACCAGCTAAGCCCAAATGACGGGAGGTATGAGAGGAGGAGTGGCATCGCTGCACAGTGGATACCACAGGCAATCGATGCAGCCAATCCAGTCCAGTCCGCCCAAGTCATCCACACTGATTTGTTCGAATGTATTGTCGTTGTCTGGGGTAACAGATCCATTGTTCTTACTAAGTTCTCGGGTTGTAGCGGGGCAGGGATTTTGGGACGCACAATAAAGATTTAAATTATTCTACCAAAAACTGACCTATTGTGTTGGTTCCGTTGGAACCTCCACACTTTCAAGTAGTTGACTGATGAGGTTTCTGGAATCAGCGGCCTCGACATCCAGCCGCACTGCCAGGACTGGGAAAGCGACTTGCTGGACATCATCTGGCGTGACAAAGTCACGACCAGCCAGGTGAGCTGTCGCTTGAGCAGCACGTTGCCATAATAAAAGTCCCCGGGGACTGAGGCCAGCGTCGATGTCGGGATGATTACGTGAAGCTGTTGCCAATGCCACAAGGTAACGCTGAACGTTGTTCCCTACACGGGTCTGTGTGACAAGATCTTGAATCTGTTCAAGTTCACCGGCAGCCAGAATTGCTGAGGAAATGGACTCTTTTGGTTTTGATTCGGTCTTTACCGATGCAGCCAGCATGGCAGTTTCATAATCAGCAGCCGGATAACCCACCGATAACTTCATTGTAAACCGATCAAGCTGCGCCTCCGGGAGTGGGTAGGTGCCATGCTGTTCGTGTGGGTTTTGTGTTGCTATCACAAAGAAATCATTTGACAGCTGATGCTGCTTCCCATCTACCGTAACTTGTCGTTCTGCCATTGCTTCTAGCAGCGCGCTTTGGGTCCGAGGGGTGGCCCGATTAATTTCATCAGCCAGTAAAACCTCAGAAAAAACAGGGCCAGATCGAAACTCAAACTGCCGTGTTTCAGCATTAAAGATACTAAATCCGGTAATGTCACTCGGGAGTAAGTCAGGCGTGCACTGGAGTCGGCTGAACCGGCCACCTACGGAACTCGCCAATGCCTTGGCTAGCGTGGTTTTACCAAGACCGGGTCTGTCTTCCAGAAGCAAGTGCCCGCGTGCCAGAAGGCAGACAAGCACCTGCTGGATGACATCCTGTTTTCCTTTGAGTGCATCCTCAAGTCGAATACGTATTTGTTCAATTTTTTTCAATCCATTAGCGGTATCTACGGTAGCGTCGAAGCTGGTCGGTTGAGAGGCTGGATTTTTCGTTCCTGCATTCATTTTTGATCTCGTTGGTGATGAGGATGTGGGAATAAGTAATGCGGTTGAGTGAGTTGTCCTGAAGTCCGATGAATTGCCGCAAGATTACGCCATGACCACATGTGGAGTGCGGCAACGCATGGTGATCGTATCGATTGGTCCTTCGTGTACAAAACGGCAGGGTCATAGAGGTGACGCTCTAGGCTGCAAATAAATGGTTCGGCTGCGTGCAGGTGAGCAGATTCTATGGGCTTTGGGTGTTGTCTTTGACTATGAATTGCATCAGCCAGGTGTTCAAGCCACCGACGAGGAGAGACTCCTCTGGGGCGTGGTAACCCGACACGCTGGCAGCGGCGATCAATGGTTTGCATCGTGTTGAGGGCGCTATAATTCCGATTTATCAACGCGCGAATTCGAAGTATTGAGACATCGCCAAAATCCATAATTCGACGCCGGAAAACAAAACCGATCACAAGGAGGAACAGGATAGCGCCTGAGGTGAATGGGTAACGCAATAATCTTGTGTACAGAAGGTTTAGGATTCCAGCAATTCGTTCCATAAGACTCAGTGGTGGCAATAGTACGGTATATCCTGGGCTAGGTTCGAGCGTGACCCAATAATCTCTCTGGAGGAGTACCTCGGCCCAGCAATGCACGTCCTCTGACAGAATTGGGGTAAGCCCAGTTCTCGCTTCATACCGATCTGGTTTGGCATAAAAACCACTGACAAATCTTGCTGGATAATCGAGTGAACGCAGGAGCCAAACAGCAGATGTTGCAAAGAGATAATCTGGGCCACGCTTGGTCTCAAAGAGGAATTCTGAAACAGTATGGCCAGTGTCTCCAGTTGCACGGGCGTTGTCATCAATGGTGTATTCATCACGCAGGTGTTTGATGATCGAATCAATCTGTTCCCAACCCTTTTGCTTGCCAAATGTCCAACGTCGGGCTAATCGACGTATGCGATAAGAGGCCTCGCCGTCATCGAATTGACGGTACTGTGGTGGCGAAAAGATTCCAGAATGATCTCTCTCTTTCAGCTTTCGAACGTCAACCAAACGAGATTGAACATGAAGTGTAGTGAGTTCTGGCAAGCTGTCCCTATCAACGCCAACAATCTCAGGTTGTTCCCAGCGAAAAAAATCAGCACGATTGAGTTGGTCGATAGAGACGCCAGTGAGTTGTACCGGCGCCGGTACGCGATTCGTTTTAAGGTTAATAACTTTTATAGAGTGTATTTCTGGTGAAGCATGTGGGTCATCGGGCTTTGTTTGGACTCCAAGTCGAAGCCATGGTCGGTCGGCCACGGTATCGAGAGTCAGTTCCGGCAATTTCTCAGGCAAAGGCTCTGCCGACCACTCAACACCATCATAAATGTCGAAGGACTCCAGTTTGAGATGAAGTGGCAGGCGGCCACGAACATAAATTAATGCATCGCTGTCGATACTGGAGATCGCTTTTGATTGTGCCTTTCCTGGGCGCCGAACGGTCGAGAATTCACGTGAGCCCTTTTTGCTTTGTGCCATGCGGTGATTTTCAGCGAGGGCGCGAATTTCTGGTGCTAGGCTGATAACTTTTTGGCGTTTCTTTTTGCTGAAAAAGTTTTCGTTGTAACTATCATCAAAAACGTCATAGAGCGTTGGGTCATGGGAGGCAGCAAAAGGAGCGTTCTCGATCGGGGCAAAGCTACGAATGTTATCGAGCCCTGCCACGAGGAGGTCACCATTTCCAATTCCGTCTCGAGCCATTGGAGAGGCGTCATCACCTCCACCGGATGTTGGCAGCCAGCCTTCGGTCGCGATAAGCCGACCACGTGCAGCTGGAATGAGGAGTGGTAATACCAATGGGATTGCTAAGGCCGGTGTCCACCAAGGACGTTTTCTCTGAACCACCTTGGATGTGAGGGTGATATGAAGCCGCTCCCAATAACGTGCGCCAAGCCAAATTATTGAAGTAATTGCGAAAGCGATAGACAAAGCGGTGCACCATGGCAAAGTTGTGATGGAAGAATCAAAGCATGCTGAAGCAAAGACAAATACGAATGTGCTCAGTGCGACTGATGGTCCCTGGTTGAGTGGGTGATGTGCTACTGTTGCGAGCCCAATCATCACATTTCGGAGCAATGTAAGCAGTAAGGAGTCCATGAGATATGGAGCTTCAAGGGAAAAGCGTAAAAGCATCTCTATGCAGAAGCCGATCACCATGACCCCAATGGCCCACGAGCGCCGAGAGTTGGTCGTGCTGCCAATACTGGGAGCGAAACGCCGCACGCTCTCAGATAAAAGAATGGTTATAAAAGCAAAACTAAGCGATGCCGTCCAGAAGGCTTTTGGTTCTGGTGGAACTACAAATCCGAAACCAGCCGCATCCACGGCAGAAGAAGCAATGATCGCCATCGCGATACAAAGCCAGCCAGAAAAGCCTCTCTTGGGAGGGCCCTGTTTTGTCTTCTCCGTTTTTTTTGTTTGTGAATTTGGTTTAACCGACATGGCAGAGTTTTTCCCATGAATATTGGAATGCCAGCAAAGGATCTTCAGATTGGCGAATCCATATTGTTCTTCCAAATTTTGTATGTCTTACAAACGCCGCTTTATCATTGTCTTCATTGGTAAGTACAATACACAGTTGATCGCCCTGTACGGATTGATTTTCTGAACCTCGGTGCAGGCCTTGGCGTGTGGTTACTCTTACTTGAAAGACGCCACAATCGGTGCGTGTTTTTTTAGGAGGTGACGCCCGATTCTCTCCGGAGTTAAGGCTCTCTAATCGCTTGCCATTTTCAATAGATTCAAATTGAGCCAATTGATCGAGGAAGCGAACAGCACCGCTGGTACCCTGGCCAACTCTGACGCATTGACCACGGAAGCAGACCTCAACAGCCGCTTGTTTGCTCTGATAGGCCATTGCAATGCTTGCCACAATCCGAATGGCCCACTCGATACTGCTTTCACCATTAATGATTTCGTGGATCGTTGGGTCTGTATCAACTACAATTCGAATGGCGGACGTTGCCGGCGCTTGACGTTCACAGACTACTAGAGAACCGGTTCTCGCTGTTTGCGGCCAATGAATACGGCGAAGCGAGTCGCCATTCCGAAAGGGTCGTGTTCCTAAAACATCACCAGATTCACCACATCGTGCATCCGTGAAGCGATCTTCGGATGGTCTCGTCTCAGCGCTGTCGAGCAGACTTTTCAAAGGCACCGTACGCGGCCACACAATAAGCGTGTTCTTGATTTTGGTTGGTCGAGATCTGTTGTATATGCCAAACGGAAATCCAGTAGAAATAAGACACTCCTGCATGGGGTAGACGCCTCGAAGGAGCGGAGTGAATAAAGAAGTGAAAGTGGTCTTGCTAGCCGCCGGCAGGCCACCGCAAGCGGCAGGCTTTGGTTCTGAAAGGTCCCGTCTGCACATAATACCCCACGTAGGCCATGGCCAGCGGTTTTCAAGAGTCAACTTGGTTTGAAGAGGCTCTTGTTCAGTGACTCTTCGGCGTTCGAATTCTAATTCGCCTCGGAGTCCCATGATGGTGACTGCGGGCCAGAGAGTACCGACTGCGCCAATGAAAAAGATCGTGCCAGCTGCCCACAGCATGCTGGTGCCTACGGCTATGCCTAGTATCAACACAACAACGAAAGCCGCAACAAGGGCACCTAGAGGTGTCTTAATGGCGGCAACTAAAGGATCTGCAAATCCACACCAGTTGTGAGACGTGATCCAGTAGTAAAACTGTGATCGCGTTGGAGCCGAAGACGGTGGTATCTTACTAACGTTTTTCATGAAGTGGCTGTTATAGGGAAATCAACTGATTGAATTGGAGAACATGCATTAAGAGCTTGATCATGTGCCAATCTCAGACAGAGGTGCTGTAGTAGACTGGCTTCACTGATGCATCTAGTCATTTGCATGTGCTGCGGATAGAGCCTTACTGGCCTATGGTATCCAGCACCCGGGGCAAACCCACATTCGTAGACACATATTTGCGTCCGGTGCAATCATTATTAAGAGATGATTGCTGGCGGTCCACGAGGGATTGGTCGTAGCGAGTAGTCAAAGGCAGCAAAAATATCTTCCGGAAAGATAATTCTTTGAAGAACAAAATGATTCACCTGAGTTGGTGGTTGTGTGTATACGGCCTGAAGCTTTGCATAACTAAAAAATTGACAGAGAACGCATTCTTCAGAATTTTCTGATGGCTCGCTTGATTGTCCGCGTGAAATCGGTTCGGGAGCAGGGTGCGTTATTCCTGCAGGAATGGTACGGCGTTCAGGATTGTTGTCATAATGGCGATAATCACAGGCGAGTTGCTGGGTTTGTGAACTGGGGCTGTCATCGCTGGAACAGTGACAGTCGCAATGAGAATGAATGCCGAGAACTGCAAATCCCGCATATCCCAGTAAAGAAACTGGAATAAAAGCTGTCAGCAAGACTATGACAAGAAGGCGTCGCATAGGAGGTTCGCCGATTCAGAATAAAAGTACCCAATACCACTAAATTTAAAGTATTCCGAATGAATGAAAAACACAAGTGAATAGTCCATTTGGCCGTAGATGACCTGTAAAAGATAGGACAAATTTATCGGGAAATTTTTCGCCCAGTGGCAAATCGCCACCATTTTGCTCTAGGTGGATATGGTGGGACGATGAATGATGCATGTCGGTCTAGCTTTTATCACCAGCCACCACCACCTCCACCACCACCACCTCCGCCAGAGAATCCTCCCCCACTACTACCACTTGATGATGACGGACTCGTTGCGGCGGTGGCGACTGCGGCAGTCATGGCAGTACCAAGGCCAGCAGCGGTCGCGCCTATCGTCGATGCACTCCAGGCGTCACCGTGATACCAGGCAGGATGGTATCCGGAACCGTTAGTTGTTTGTGAAGATACACTTGCGTCTGCAATGAGGTCTTGAAATTGATCTGCCCAATTGTTGGCGACATTGAGCGCAACGGCATAAGGCAGAAAACGTTCAAATAACTCAATGGTGTGCGGTGCGGCATGCATGTGCCGATGGGTTGTTGCCTGCTGAGTGACGGTCTCAAGCCGATCTTCTTCCGCGGTAGAGAGGTACATCGCAAACCCATCAATTTGATCCATGATGGGCCGGCCTGCGGCAGTAGGTGATTTGATCAATTCGTAGAACAGGGCAACCGTTGTTACGATGCCTAGGATGAGAGGAATGATCCAGAGGGAGGTTATCCCAGCGAGCATACCGATGGCGACCAACTCACCGGCAATGAATGGAAGTGCAAATAGTGTCAAGAAAATGGCCGAGCCATATCCAGCAATATGACTCATTGCTGAACCGCCAACAATTGCTGCCCGCCATGAAGAGACCACCTTATGAAGTAGTACGACGACACCACAGGACCAGAAAGTGAGCCATAGGGTAAGGAAGCCCGCAATGCCCGTCGCTTTCGCGCCTCCAGCAATAAAAACAACCAGGACTAAAACGGCCAATGAAAGCAGGACGCCTCCAAAGAACCAGGAGCGGTTTGGCCGGAACAGAACGCCTTCAAATTCACGAACGAGGCTTTTTCTGAGCGTTGTAATTGCCTGAGAAAATAGTAGGTGGTGCTTGCGATCGATCGCTAAAGAGTTCCGGCCATGAAGAAGGTGATCAAAGATTTGTTTTTCACCATTCGACGTTGAATCGGTGGGAGTACCGGTTTTTTCGAGCGTATACCTCTTTTTATTTTCACTGACAGCAAGAACCTGTTGTGTCGCCAACGATAGAAGAGCGACAGAAAAACACTCTTTGTCGTATCCCATTTGGGAAATAAATCGACAGGCCGCTGGGCTCAGGTTCTCTGGTGGCGCGTAGAGGGGAACAATAACTCCTGTTGCTGGATCTCGCCCAACAAATAACCACGCCGTTAGAAAATAGCCAATGACTGACACCAGTCCGATGCTGCCCCACACGAGAAATGGATCATTAAGATATCCCTCGGCCGTTGACGGTTTGGTGATGAGCCCTGAGGGGAAGGTGGCAACGACAGTCAGGCCTTCTTGTGGTTTGAGTGCATCTTTCGTCGAGTAGGTTACACGATGTTTCTCACTTTCAATGCGAATAGTGAGATCATCTTGGTTGGTAGACTTCAATGCGCCGACGTAGCCTTCGGCTAACACCTCGTCTATTGGGATTTCTGTAGGAAAAGAGATCGTTGCCTCGGCCTGCTCGATTGGAAATTTCCAGGCATTCCCAGTAGCATTCCAGTAGACCTCGTCATGGCTGGTCAGAAAACGTAGTTGCCGCGTTGTGTATTGAATCGTATAGGTGTGTGGTCCTGCAGGAAGGTCAACGTTCCTCGATCCAATATAGATGCGTCTGAAGATGCCATGGTTTTCTTCACGGTAGGATGACTTCGTTCCGTCACAAGAAACCGCTCTGAGTTCGAAGGGAATGTTTTGTTTTAAACCAAAGAAGCCTGCGTCATAACGAACGGGTATGTCGCGATAGATTCCTCGCTTGATTTTTTCCCCTTCTGAAATCACCGAAATGGTCTCGGTGATTGTCATTAAACCATCAGTCGCTATTGCAATATCGCTTTGGAAGCTTGTAATGCATTCTGCTGCAAGGATTGAATGAGGAACCCGTAGGGTGAACTCGGGAAGAAAAAAGATCAGGAATACGAAAAGGAAGCGACAGAGCATTTTTTTCATGATAAAGCCTGAGCATCGATGATTGGAGTAGCGCGTTCCGTGACGGATTCGACCTCGAAGAATTCTTTTGTTGTGAAATCAAACAAATTAGCCACAAGATTTACGGGGAATGATTCAATTGAAATATTTAAGTTTCGGACAGCGCCGTTGAAATACCGCCGGGAATATTGAATTTCGTCCTCAACTTCTACAAGTTGAGCAAATAACTGCGAGAAACTTGTGTCTGCCTTGAGTTCAGGATAGGCCTCTGCGAGTGCGAGAAACTTCGCAAGATTGGCCGTCAGCCCGTTTTCCTTGGCATTG
>Ga0315320_10001158_pt1 | contig 21870 bp, 16 predicted proteins | sample M140m21515metaG_FD_203458 | JGI IMG/M metagenome (GOLD analysis project Ga0315320, IMG submission 203458) | Ammonia-oxidizing marine archaeal communities from Monterey Bay, California, United States - M1 40m 21515 | ecosystem: Environmental > Aquatic > Marine > Coastal | place: USA: California... | reverse complement strand
GTTCTTTTTGCAATCGATACGGTGTCAGCAACATGATCAAAGTGGCCGTGAGTGATCAGAATTGCATCACAATGAACATCTGATGCCTGAATGGAGGACGTTGGACATTCATCAAGAAATGGATCGACAAGAAGCACTCCAGCTCCAGTGTCGACAAGAAACGTTGAATGTCCTGTCCATGTGATTGTAACGGCCATTTTCCCCCACCCCTCCGAGCATTGAGACCTAAGAACGCCAGACAATAGAACTTCAATCACCCATCGGGGCGAAGCCTCTTCATCATGAATTTTTTATATGCCTCTACGCCCGGCTGGCCGTAAGGATTTGTTCCAACAAGCCGTCCCTCGACAACCGTAGCGAGCATAAGCATCTGCAGAAGTTGACCAATTGTAAATTCATCGATTTGGGGCAAGTGAATCGTGGCCGTTGGACGCTTTACCGAGGCATATGCTTCATTCGTACCATCCGTCGCAGCTGCAAGCATCGATGGCCAGGTTGTACCAATAAGGTCATCGAGCTGATCTTCGTTTCCGGAAGAGCCGCTCAGCGGCGGCAGCCCAATGTGATCACGGCGAGCCTCGCCAACACACAAATTGGTAATAATCTTGTCGCGGCGACCATCTTGATGCTGCTGCCCCCGTGAGTGAAGATCTCGCGTTGTGACTGTAGTAAGTGGTGTCGCCCCCTTTTCATCCTTCCCAAGACTTTCGGAAAGTAACTGGTCGTACCAGAGGCCGACTGATTCAAGCTGGTTACTCCAACTCGAAAGAACTCGAATCGTTGCTCCCATTTTTTTCTCAGCCAAGTGGGACACTGCAACGTATTGCAGCACGGGATTTTCAGAAACCGGTGACTCACGAAAGCGTCGCGTCATTGCTGCAGCACCCTCCAGCAAACGCACAACGTCGATCCCAACAAGTGAGGCGGGCAATAGACCCACCGCGGTAAAGACAGAGAAGCGGCCGCCAACGCCATCAGGAATGCCAAAAACATCAGGACATCCGAGGGTCTTCGCCAGGCTCGCCAGCTTTCCACTTTCTCCGGTTACCGGTACAACTCGCTCTGCTACTCGCTTGGCGTCACTGCCAAGTGATTCAGAAAGCGCACTGAGAAAAAGTCGTGTCGCTGCAGCGGTCTCAAGAGTGCCACCACTTTTGCTGACTACGAGCATCGCCCATTGAGCAAGAAGGTCATCCCCGTCGCCACCGCTTGGGTGTGATCGCAGCACATCGAGAAGGCCTTGTGCAGAGTCATTATCAATATTGAATCCTTCGAACGACAGCCGAGGCCGTCCGCCTCGTTCTCCACGAGAAAGTTCGTTGTGAAAAGGATGGCAGCATGACTCGAAGAGTGCACGCGTGCCCATATAGGACCCGCCGATACCGAGAACGACAACACGATCAACGGCTTCTCGAAGTCGCCGTGCCGTCTGAAGTATTGCAAACAGTTCACTCTCCGGACGACTTGTTCCGTAATCAGCCAAGAGTCGTTCCGGCAAATCAAGAAATGCTGGATCGAGTGACTCTCCGCCAGCACCATCCGCTTGCCAACGATCGAGATCATTCAGGCTTTCTTCCCTTGCAGTAGAAAGCGGTCCCTCAAGGTCATCCAAATCTACTTGGTGAATTCCACCAGTAGCAAGCACAGCAGCAGCATCATAGGAAATCGGATCATCAGACGATTTGGATCGAACAGCACTCATAATCGGGATAGCTCTTGAAGGAATGAAAGGAAAACATGGAAACAACGATGCTCAATCTTGAGCATGCTAGGCTTTCAGTCGAAGCGAAGCATACCAACCATCGCATTGAGAATGCGAAACCTTACCGGAGAAGAGGATGGCTCAGCAACTCTTTCAATTAACAAATACAATTGCACTCCTTGCCTGGATCCCCCTGATCTTGTTTCCGAGACATATTTTCCTCCGGGACACGCTATGCAAGCAACTTGTTCCTGGGGTATTGGCCGCCATCTACCTAGGCGTTATTTCGTGGAAATTCGCCACGATTGGCCCTCCACAGGCCGACGTGATGACACTTTCCGGACTCCGCACTATTTTCAGCGATGACTTTGTATTCGCGGCAGCCTGGATTCATTATCTCACCTTCGACATGGTGGTCGGAACCGTGATTGCCCGCGAGGCAGTCGCGTGTGGCATCCCCTGGCCGCTCCGCAGCCTCTCTTTGACGCTTACATTTCTGTCAGGCCCGATTGGTTATCTGACCCATCTCGGCTTCAAGCTTCGCTGGCAGCACGAACGTGAAGCCCCTCCCCTTGCAGACCCCGGCCCTGAAACCGACAACTGAGAATCCGTCTGTCTGTTTTTCTACTCGTCTTCTGGAGACCCTGTTGTGACTGAACACGAACTGATCCAAGAACTCAAAAGCACGAATAGCTCCAAGATTATTATGCTCGTTGCAGATGGGCTAGGCGGGCTGCCGTTGGATCCGGGTGGAAAGACAGAGCTTGAGACCGCTGTGACACCAAACCTCGACAGGCTTGCTGGAGTTGGCACAAGCGGCTCGAGCATCCCAGTGCTACCTGGTATCACGCCAGGTTCAGGCCCCGGGCACCTTGGCCTCTTTGGCTACGATCCACTTGAGTTCAAGATCGGCCGCGGAGCGCTCGAGGCGACCGGCATTGGTTTTGAACTTGGCCCTCATGACGTCGCTGCTCGTGGTAATTTCTGCACACTCGATACCAATGGACTCATCAGCGATCGACGGGCTGGTCGCATCCCTTCAGAAGAGAGTTTTCAAGTTGTCGAAAAACTTCAGACTGTTGCAATCGACGGCTATGAAGTCTTTGTGAAGCCGGTCAAAGAGCACCGTTTCGTTGTTGTATTCAGAGGAACTGGCCTTGATGGCAGAGTTGCTGATACCGATCCTCAGGCTACTGGCGTACCACCTCTCGACCCACAGCCGCTTGATCCAGCAGCGGCGAAAACTGCCGATATTGCAAAAGAGTTTGTTCGGCAGGCCTGCGAAATTCTCAAGGATGAGCCAAAAGCCAACGGTCTGACTCTACGGGGATTTGCTGCCAAGCCAGCCTTGCCGACGTATGAAGAGCTCTACGGGCTGCGCGCGGCTGCAATTGCGGTCTACCCAATGTACAAGGGGCTTGCCAGTCTTGTCGGCATGAAACTTGTAGGCACGCCGCAGACACTCGAAGAGCAGGTTGACGAACTGAAAGCCTGCTGGAATGACTACGACTTCTTCTTCCTGCATTTCAAGTACACCGACTCAACTGGCGAGGACGGGAACTTTTCAAACAAAGTGAAACAGATAGAGGAACTCGACAAGATGATTCCTCGTATTGAAGAACTCAAGCCGGATGTTCTCATCGTGACTGGGGATCACTCCACTCCGAGCAAGCTCAAAAGTCATTCCTGGCACCCTGTACCGACTCTTCTGGTTGCGGACCCATGTCGTCCAGACGGGGCAACGGCTTTCGGTGAACGAAATTGCCTCAGCGGTGGTCTTGGGCAATTTCCTGCCAAGCACCTCATGCTTCTGGCCATGGCTCACGCCGGTCGTTTTGGCAAATACGGCGCGTGAATTCGCAAAGGTTGTCACAACAAATGACGGCGACTGAGCGAGAATAATTGCAAACAGCAAATCAGCCACGCATTACCAGTTCATGGTTTCTTGCTGTGCTACATGCGGTACTGAGGAACCCGAAGCGTCTCACCATCGCGAATCGCTGATTGGTGCGCGACAATACCCGCAACGGTCATGTTGAGGGACTGTGCGACATCTATCCATGGTTTTCTGTCCCGCAGAATAGCGTCTACAAATTCACTGGTCAGGTGACCATGCGAGCCACCATGTGACCCAGCAGCCATGCCAGGTGGAAGTGGCGGCCGGGCAGTTGACACACGAACTTCCTCATCCTTTTGACCATAGACTCTGCCTTGTTCTCCATGAGCAGATGGCATGTCCCACGAGACGGCCATTCGCGACATACCTCCCTCAGCTGTCCGAAAGAGTCCAACTTCTGATCCAAATGGATTTTTGTACTGATTGTTCGTGGGCTGTAGATGGGGCACAACACTTGGGGTTCCGAGTGCAGACACCTCAGTGAAACAGTGACCGGTTACGCCAACATAAAATGCTGTCGCATGTGTTGGGTACCATTGAGGCGGCAGTCCCTTGCGCCAACCGTTTCTATCAACAGTCCGTGTTTTCGGATTGTATCCACCTAAGGGCTTACCGAAGTAGTGATAGTATTCTCCCTCAGAATACACAATCTTCCCTAGGGCTCCTGCATCATACCGACGGTGCCATGCGTAGAGATCTTTATGGAAGCATGATGTTTCAAACATCATGTAGTGACGCCCCGTCTTCTTGACGGCCTCGAACAGCCTATCGGCATCTTCAAGAGAGCCGAACACTGCAGGCACCGCAGACGCGACGTGCTTACCCCGCTGGAGCGCAGCAATCGCCAGCCTTGCATGGCTTGGTGCATCCGTGGCAATATAAATTGCTTCAATGCTGTCATCATTGAGCATTGCTTCACAGGACTCATACGTTTGCGCACAACGACATGCCTTCGCTAACTCCGCGCGACGATCAGCAATCAAATCAGTCACAGCAGCTACTTCAACATTCGGATGATCCTGAAAGCCAAATTGTGCACCGAATTTGCATAGACCGTATCCTGCAATACCAACACGTATTTTTCGATCAGAGAAGGGTTTCCACAATCCGTCTGATTCTGCCGCTGGCTGATTCGTTTCAAATCCGGCAATCACTTTTCCAGAGGCATCCACAGGAGCATCATCTGCACGAAGCAAGGAGGGTCTCATGGCTGGCCCAGCTGCACCAAAGGCCATGCCTGCTGTACTCACGTGAGTAACAAATTTTCTTCGTGAAAGATCAGGGAATTGTTTCGCAGGCACTTCAGACTCCAGTCGTAGCATTTTTGAGTTCCGTTCCCATTTGCGATTGATGCCCTTAGCCGTTACCCACTCAAGTCAGGCTCTTGGGCAATCATCACATGAAGCAAGTGCTTTCAATCTTACCCAAGCGTGCCTGCCTGAGAATCGGGCAAACACCTGAATTGCATCAAGCCTTTGCGCCGTCAATTCTCTCAAACTCGTGCACAAAAAGACCGCTACGAAGTTTCGGCTCAAACCATGTGCTTTTCGGCGGCATGATCTCATCTGCGTCTGCAACCGCAAGAAGTTCATTTGCGCTCGTCGCGTGCATCGAAAAAGCAACACCATGTTCGCCCGCACGCTTCTCTAATTCTTCACAACCACGGACACCACCAACAAAAGCAATGCGTGAATCCGTTCGTGGATCACCAATACCTAAGATCGGTGAGAGCACTCGGTCCTGCAACAGAGCAACATCGAGACTGGCAATCGGATCATTTCGATCTATCGATGACTCCGGGAACGTAAGGAGCCACCACTTTCCTGCAACAAAAACCAGAACCTGCCCTAGATTTTCTGGCGTCCCGGCCTGTGCCCGCTCGAGTGAACCCACTGCCCGCAACCTGCTAAGAAACTCATCTGTAGAAAGTCCATTCAGGTCTGCTACAACGCGATTGTAGGGCAGTATTCTCAATTGATCGTGAGGGAAGACGACTGCCAGAAACCGGCCATATTCTTTCTCTTCACTGGCATTGGCATCTGCTTGCTTGGATGCTGTTGCTGCACGATCCGCCCCAGCTGATCGATGATGACCATCCGCGATATAAAGCCTGTTCAGCTGTTCGAATGCCGACACATACCTCGCTGGCTCAGCCACGCACCAGCCTGTGTGCTGCACACCATCTGGAGCGACAAAGTCAAACAGAGGTGACGACTCCATATCAGTCTCCATAATCGAATGAATGGTTGTGCCCTTATTTGGTTCATCACGAAAGCACAAAAAAACTGGCTCGGCATGGCTTGCGGTAGCAAGTAAGTGACGAGTCCGGTCGTCCTCTTTATCTGGTCTGGTTTTCTCATGTTTTCGAATCTCACCAGAGCGATACTGATCAGCCTCAACGCATCCAACAACACCCACCTGGGCAATACCTTCCCGTATTTGCCTGTACAAATAAATGCTTGGCTGCGACTCTCGCTGAAGCACCCCGTCAGCAATCATGCCCTGAAGATTGCCACTCGCTTTTTGATAAACCTCTGATGCATGACAGTCTGTTTCCACCGGCAAATCGATCTCCGAGCGGACGACGTGAAGAAATGACTTTGGTTTCCCTGCCGCACGCTCCCTTGCTTCACTTGTCGAAATAACGTCGTAGGGATCACTCGAGACTTCCGAAGCATCCTCAAATGAAGGTCGTAATGCAGTAAAAGGATGTATCCGTATCATGAAGTCACCTTGGTGGGTTTTGCAGGAAAGACTGTGAAGAATACCCCCTCTCACCAAGGTGGTGCAAACACTGAGAATCTCTGGCGGGCAATGAGACACTTCTGAGAAAAGATTACAAAAGAACGGTTTTTTCTATGCCGAAGTCGCACATCAAGCGGCCGCCTGCAATGCAGCCCGAAGGCTCTTCCCAGTGATCGGCGTCTCCAATCTACTAGTAGCGTATTTGAGGATATTGTGGAGTACATGGTATATCTGCTACCGGATGGTTTTTGGAGAACGTACACTTCGTGCTTGCGTTGCACCCTCACGCCCATGGCAAAACAGGACCCATTCGATGATTCGTTCACCAGCAACGCTGACAATCGCGAATTTCAATCGACAGACACTCGCTGATCTTCTCCGCCCTGTCCTCGATCGTGCAATGAAACAGGGCATGGTCGGAACAAATGTTGTCCTCGAAATTGTCGCCGAAGCACTCAGTAAGATCGGCGACAGTGAAATCCGAACATTCCTCGATCCCAAAACAGGGAAACTCCGCGGTGGGCTCGAGATTCGTATCGAGGAGACACTCAGCATGTCAAAGAAATGGCGTGACTGGGATGCCAACCACGGCAACGAGGACTGGATGCTCCGCAAGAGTGGTCGCACTGTCAAAAAAAATGAATTCTTAAAAAGTCTTATTTTGAGCTCTTGGCGATCAATGCAGAAACTGCATGTCCTTGAGCCAAAGGATGTCAAAACGCTCGTTGAAGGAGTCCGCAAGGTGTATGATGCGATGTGCGACGTCAAGCCAACGGACAATCGTCCCGGACTTGGAAACACCTACGGCAAGTAGAACGCCGGGACGCAGGAATCGTTCGCTCCAATTCATTAAAGGGATTGTAGCCAACGCATAGAAAACAGGATCAAACCGGACCAACCGCCTGTCGTGGTTATGCCGTCTGGAATCAGGTTTGAGCAATGGAATCGGGAACGCACCTGTTTCTGCTCCCAATTACCAAAGATTCTGGAGGGCATCAAAATGGGGACACGTAAACGCGGCACGCTGCGGAAACCACGATTGCACAAATGTGGACACCACAGGCTGAGGATTGACAGACGGGAGTTCGTCCTGAGCAAACCGGGAAGCCGGCAAGCCACAGAGCGCTACAACGCAATCTTGACGGCACGGTATTGAGTTGGCACCAATTGGCACCCTTTTTCGAAAAAGTAGCTCTGTGAGAATTTACACGGAGAACAGTTTCCAAAAACGACATACACACGGAAAAAGGCCGAACCGGGCTGAGCACGCAACTCGGTTCGACCTTTAAACACTAACGCCTAGGGAACTTTTGTACTGTCGGCATGCGGTTGTTATCACAGGAGTGTGTCGTGTGAATACACGACACAGGCAGTAGGGCAGCGGGAACTAGGCAAAAGAAATGGGCTCCAGCACACAATCGCACAATGAGCCGCGTGAATTGAATCACAATATTTTTACAGGGGGGCTGTTTGCCTTCAGGCCCACAAGTGATTCATCAATATAGACTTGACGCACTGGTTCAAGTTGTGGCCTGACACCAGATGCATCTAGGGCGATGCGTTGTTCCAAAGATTCTAGTAAGAGTGTCTTTAAACGCTGTTCAACGTCCGACGGTTGGTGGAGGTAGACCGGTTAAGTCTTGAGACACCTTTAGAAGTACCTTTATTTTTCACGACGAGCAAGAAATCGTTGAGCCTTCTATTTGGGTCCGCAAGGCAGTTTTGGCTGGTAAATGGCCACTCTTGCACAGTAAACAAAGCGAGCCATAGCACAGACGACAGTGGCCGATTACTCTTGGATCGTTGCTGTCCTTCAGAGCAGGTCATAGCGAGTCATAGAGTTTCAGGACCGTCACAGGTACGTTTCAGCAAGAATGATGACACAAAACGCCATAACTCCGGACAAAGACGATCTCTTCAACAGTTCGACGATGACATTCGGAGAGCACCTTGAAGAACTTCGATCATGTCTCATTCGGGCCGCCATAGGTCTGGTCTGCGGCGTTGTCATCGGATTTTTTGTTGCCAGACCAGTGATCCACATTATCGAGTCTCCTTTACGCAAGGCGCTGGGCGAATATTACACCGAGCGTGCGATTGAGACCTTTGACGCCTGGAAGCCACGACGAAGCGGCGGGCCTGGACTTCCGTATTCTCGAACGGAAGTCGTGGACGCAGTCGAACAATACAACCTCTCTTTTGATCTTCGTGAAATCCACCCAAATCGACTGCCAGGGGCACAGACAGAAGCAGAACACAACGACCTGTTTGACATAGAATCCCTCGCCCCCGTCCTTCTCTGGCAACCACTTGCCCGAGACAGTCGAGTAAGCATTACAACCCTCAGCGCTCAAGAAGCATTTGGCATCTACGTTAAGGCATCTGTTCTTGTTGGGCTTGTACTTGCTGGGCCTTGGATCATTTACCAACTATGGACTTTCGTTGCGGCGGGGCTCTACCCGCACGAAAAGAACGTCGTGCATCTTTTCCTTCCAGTGAGCACTGGGCTCTTTATTGCCGGAGTCCTTCTCGCGTTCTTTTTTGTTTTTGACTTCGTACTCACATACCTTCTTGCATTTAACGAATGGCTTGGTCTCGACCCCGATCCCCGAATCAGTGAGTGGCTTGGTTTCGTCCTGTTTTTGCCGGTTGGTTTTGGCCTTGGTTTTCAACTCCCTTTGATCATGGTCTTCCTCGATCGGCTTGGCATTGTTGAAGTAAAAACATTCGTGAGCCAATGGCGGATGGCGTTTGTCGTAATCTTTATTGCTGCAGCAATACTCACACCGGCGGATCCCTACAGCATGCTGCTTCTTGCGACACCTTTGGCTGCACTCTACTTTGGCGGCATTGGCCTTTGTCGATGGCTCAACAGATCACCGGCAACGTAAGAACGTTCGGAACGCAGTCTTTAATTGAGGTGCGGCCTATCGTGGCGATCACAAGACAAAAGCCAGCCAGTAGAAGAAACCACCTGTCACAGTTGTGATCAGCAGATCAATTGCCGCCAATCGTGCCATGAGCCGATGTCTCTTGCTGTGACTTCCTGGAGCAGGTGGCTTGGGGAATCTCAAAAACGCTTCGATCAACACCCACAAAAGAAGCACGAGAGTCGAGACTGCAAAAACCAGGTGCACAGCTAGCGAAGTGCCGACACCTACTGGCCAGTACGGACTTGGCGTCGCACGAACTCGCCAGTCACTAAACAAACGAATATCGATTTCAAAAACGACAATGGCAGCCAGGAGTGCGGCCATAATGAAAATCTGCAATGACTTGTGCAGACGGTACCGCCCTTGCTTCACTGCCATAATACTGACGAAAAGAATTGGCAGCAGCAAAACAAGGCCGACGATCACCACATCCATCCCAATTGATGCTCGACTTCCAAGAAATCCATCAAATCCTGGCATTACTATGAACTCGTTCTCTGTCACGTCACCGCCCTACCTGTACTTTGCGAACACTGGTCTTATGATCGACGAAATTAGAAGAAACTCGACACTTTTCGATGCATCTGACCGTACGCTGCGAGAGCATTGAATTCCAGACCTGCGGGTAAAGTTGGCACCATTTGCGGTGAAGTACCATTAGCGGCTAGTATCCTGAAACACTTGGCCGAGTGGCGAAATTGGCAGACGCACGGGACTTAAAATCCCGTGGAGAGGAATCTCCGTGCGGGTTCGAGCCCCGCCTCGGCCACTTTACCCTAGCTTACCCACGCTCAATGACTATGAAAAACACGAAATCTCCGTTGTCACAACGGGCGGGAAACAGCTATTTATCCATTTTCTGGCAGATCTGGAATCTGTCGCTGAGGTGTCCTGTACTCGTTTAGGGTAATCCATGCAGACCGATCGCCGCGTCCTTGTCGTGAAGGACCGTGTACCAAGAAGTCCCAAAAGACAGCAGGATGCCCTTTCGCCATGGCTTCCGTGGATCATGGCGCCGCTTTTCACACTGCTGCCTATCGTCGGATGCTGGCTAGCAAATATGTATCAACAGCCTCGTGACATGACTCTGCGGCATCCCACCGTCGCGACTCCATCGCCGTCGCCTGAAACGGTCGTGACGGTTGCACGGCCAATCGAGCAGTTCTGACGCATCGTATTCCGGCAAGATGACTCGGCTTCCTCAGGGTGTTGGACTTTACCAACTGGCGTAGTCACAAAAGGTGGGCTAACTTTAAGGGTTGTCTTTTTGTGCGTTGCGGGGCATGTGCCCCTCGCCAATCTCTTGGATCCCCTGCACTTCCAGCCATGTCACTTCGTTCCCGTATCGCCCTGATTGCGGCCCTTCTTATTACGCTGGTCGCTGCTGTCACAACTGTTGTTGAGACGCTGGCAAGTCGCCAAGCAGTACTGGAACAGGTGCGTGTTGGAGGAAACAGCATTGCAACGAGTTTGGCCAGCGCAGCCGCTTTTGCAGCCGAAGTCCCTCGTCAAGTTGAAGATGAAATGGGCAAGCAGATGCGCACGCAGGCTTCACTCCTTGCAAGCTTAATCGCAATTGGTGAAGCCGCAGGCATATCAAACGAAGCCATCCGCGAACGACTCAAACCGATAGCTAAGGCTGCTGGGATTGAACTGCTCGCCACGGACTCGACTGGACAGACTGTCGTTTACACAGCTGACGCCAAAGATTTCACATTCTCTCCCGATCCAACCGAACAGCCTCAGGCCTCTGCGTTTTATCCACTTCTTGAGGGTGAGACCCAAAGCGTTGTCCAAGAAGCACAAAAACGTGAAGCCGATGAAAAGATATTTAAGTACGTTGGGGTGGGTGGCATCGACAAACCACGTATCGTACAGGTTGGTATGGAGGCATCGTTTCTTGAGCGCCTCGATCAGAACCTTGGCCTCCAACGACTTCTTGACCAACTCGTTGGTGGTGATGTCCAGGAAATTACCATCCTGTCATCAGAGCTCACTCCTCTTGTTACTCGGAGCGTTGCCAAAAATCATTCTGAAGAAAATTTGGCTGCACTCTCTGATACTGACAGAGGCATTGTGTGCGACTGCATTTTAGAGCAATTACCAATTGGCCGCCTTGATATCAATGGTTATCACGTAGCCGCTCCAATAGAGACCGCCGATGGTTCTATCAGCGGTGCAGTTCTGGTGACGATCTCGACAAAAACAGCCTCGAGCGTTATCTGGCAGCAGTCTCTCGCAGGTCTTATTGCTGCCTGTGCTATCGGCATCCCCGGCATTCTTGCTGGCGTTTGGCTCGGTCGTTCGATTGCAATGCCTGTCAGGCAAGCTGCTGCAGTAGCAGAAGCTATCGCCTCTGGTGACTTAACAAGTCAGCCGCACGAGTCGGGCCACAATGAGGTTGGACGATTACTTCAAGCCTTTTCGGGTATGAACACGTCACTTAGTCAACTCATCGGCCGTATTCAAACAGCTGGCGCCCGACTCTCTGCAGTAGAAGCCGACACAACAGCTTCCCTTCGGCAGCAGGAGCATGTCATCAGTCGTTTTGACGGGTCGACCGCAGAGATTGCAGCTGCTGTCAGTCAGATTTCCGCGACAAGCAACGAACTACTCGAAGCCACAAGCCACGTTCGTGAAACAGCACGCGAGGCACAGCTCGTGGCCGATGAGGGCCAGACTGGCGTTGATCGCATGACGACGTCCATGAAACAACTCGATGAATCCATGCATGCTTTCACCCGCAAACTATCCGCAATCAGCCAGCGAGCTGCAGGTATTACGACTGTCGTCACAACAATTGCAAAAGTCGCTGAACACACAAACCTTTTATCACTGAATGCCACTATTGAGGCAGAAAAAGCTGGTGAAGCGGGTCGAGGTTTTCGAATTGTCGCTCAAGAAATTCGTCGCCTTGCTGACCAGACAGCCTTGGCGACAAAAGACATCGAACGTCTTGTCAGCGAGATGCAGGCAGCTGTCTCAAGTGGAACAATGGAAATGGACCGCTTTCGGAATGAGGTCAGTGGTCGTGTCTTAACAGTTGCAGAAATCGGCAACAGTCTCGGACGTGTCGTCGAACCTGTTGCCGCAGTCAGCAATTCACTTGATCAAGTTCATGAAGGCATGCAGGCACAATCACAGGGTGCTGGGCAAATTCGTGATGCCATGGAAAACCTGCGGACTGCAGCCGGTGAGTCCTCCGCTGCAAACGCACTATTTTATGCATCACTTGATGAATTACGGGCATTGATTACCGAACTCAATACCGAGGCTGGGCGGTTCCAGATTCGCAATCCCAGTCTTGATGAAGAGCCAGACACGAAATCTCCATAAGTACTGTTCAGTCGCACTATCGGCGAGTTGGAGCTGCCTGGCGGGCATCTTGTCGTGCGATAAGAAACCGCCGCAGCCCACTGACAATTCGTTTTGGTGACTGACTTCCTGAGGCCATGAACACCGGTGTTTCGCCGTCCTCTGTTACGATTACCTCGACAGCATCTGGCTCAAGGGTGCCACCAAGCAGTTGCTCTAACGAGGTATCCGTCGGTTGCCCGTCTTCTGTTGAGGCCGGTATGGCAGCAACCACAAAGCTCTCCTCGGCGAGTGCGCCGAATTCCGGGTCGTTGACGAGTGTTGCTGATCGAATAATCGCTGTCTTATCTCGGCTGCCACTTACCACAAGCAAGATTGGGCGTTTCTTTCCCCGAGCTTCATCGACAGCTTCACCGAGACTATTCAGCATCGGCTCTTTCATTTCGGCAACTGCTTCAGGTGCAGGAACCTTTGCAGCTAATCGCTTGATCCATGCGGAAGCTGGTGTTCCCCGGTACCCCTTCTCTTCGGTAATTTTTTCACCAAATGAATCCAGTACTAAGACCGAAGGAAACGTTCGGACTCCATACTTCAAGCAGATGCGAGACCGTTCACTTCGGACAGCTGGGCTAATTCCAGATTCGGGAAGATCAAGCATAAGAAGGACAACATGCTCTTCTGACCATGACTCAAACTCAGACGTTGAAAAAACACGTTCTTCAAGTGTTCGACAGTGAGGACACCAATCACTTCCGGTGAATAGCGTAAGCACTGGCTTACCACTCCGAGTTGATTCAGCAAGCGCTTCATCGTAATCAGTGAGCCACTCTTCCGAGGCCTGTACTGACACTCCTACGAGCAGCACAGCAAACACCGACACTCCAGCAATTGAAACAACGCGTCGTATACGAGCAAGAGCTCGCCCAATCCGAGAAGTCATCGGCAATTTCCTCCGTGATACTATTTCACCCAGACTGTCATCGGGTGAACGCCGCTCTGGTCACGAGGACCATCCTTGAGCAACTGGTTACAACGGTAGCACCGACCGCAAGAACTGACAATCAGCCTATATCGCCCAAATTGCCTGCGCCTAATACTTTTCATTCCCAGTCCTCACTCAGCGGAGAAAACAGGTGTTTTCGTGCAATTTATTCCTATGAAGATACAAGCCCGAGCCGCGAACTAGCGCTCGGGAGCCCCTGCAGGCAGTTCAATTCACACCGACATAATTCGATTCCTGGTGGTAGGGACTCGAGCGACACAAGGGTATTGAGGAACTGTGAAACGAGAAAACGCCGCTCACCATGAAGTGAGCGGCGCCCTCGCCTAAACAGGATTTTTTTGGCCTGGGCAGCCAGCCCCGAGGGGCTGGCTGCTTCAAGCTCGATTCTTAGAACTGCCAGATGATGTCGCAACCACCATAGAACTGACCGTTATTATTCAGGTTCGGACCGAATGGCATGTTGCCTGGACCACCCGCTTGTGACTGATTGCGGCTGTACCAGTCATACCGTACTTCTGGACGAATGACCAAGTTGTTGCCAACAAGGTAGTTCAGACCCCAAGTTGCTTCCCAGAAGTTACCGGCAAAGCCGTTTCCGTTTCCGGTAAGAGCACCTTCACGGAAGCCACCGGTACCGACGCGGTATCCATTCACATCCGAGAACCACTCCAATCGAAAACCACCAATCAGGTAATCTGTGAAGTTGTAGAACACGTAGTTATTGACGCCGTACCAGTACGCTGAACCAGCCTGCTGACCCTGAGTCTGAACAGCGGTATTAGCATGTGCCTGATAACCAATATCACTCTGGTACACATAAGTTAACTTGTCAGTTAACTCATTCGTGTACACAACACTGGTGACTGTTCGGTTACCAACAAAATCTTGGAGACCGGCATTCTGTGCCCCAGAAGCCTCATTACCACTTGCATTGGCGATGGTAAGAGCCTGAGTTCCATCAGAACTGGAGAATGTTACAGCTCCAAGAAACGATGCATTGCTCGTGCTACCGGCAGAAGGGTTCGCCTGGTTTGTTGGCAAGCCAACGTCCCAGTTATCCCAACCGTTGGTAATACCAGCGATGATGGACAACTGATCGTTTGGATTCCACGTTCCAAGTACACCAGTATGGGTAAACGGTTCGCCATACTGCATGGTGTAAGCATGCGTGTAGAAGAAGTTACCGATCGCCGGTACGACTTCATAACCAATCAGCGTGTAGAAATGTCCAAACTTCACATTCAGCGTTTGGTTTCCGACTTCACCATAAAGCTGTGGCATGGCTAAGCCATAGTAACGATTTGTAGCCCAATCATCAGGTGCAAATCCGTCCAGCCCAGCAGCTTGGGTGTAAAGGAAGTCAGTACCATAGAGCAGGTCGATTCGACCACCCAGACTGATTCCTTCGTCTTTCAGAATCCGCTCGTTGATGAGGTAAAGCTGATTCATCTGTCCCTGCCACGCACGATCATTAAACGTGATCGGACCATTCCAAGGGGAGCCCAAGGCATTGGCACCAATACCGAGTTCAACGAAACCATAGGTTTCAATTCCTCGGTTTAATAAAAAGTCTGTTTCGAGGTAACGCGTTGCTCCCTCTTCAATTGCTGCTTCTTGCGGTGCAGCTCCACGATACTGATAGACGTCCTCATCGGGTACGCCTGCACGAGGCATCAGTGTGACGGGCGCCTGCCCCTCAGCCTGTGCAAAAGAATCATAAATGCTGGTATCGACTTGTGACGGTATCGTTGGTTCTGCACCAACAACTGTTGAAGTCACCAGACCAGCGGCTACCCACAACGGCAGCTTAAACTTAAGAAATCGCATCTTTGAAAGTCCCCCAATCCATAGGTGTCAATCATCAGGCGGCGTCCATTGCTACCTGTTAGGCGTGTAGGCAGCAATGAAATTTTCCGCCAAAATTTTCACTAAAAACCTACAGTTTTTATCTCGTCACAAGAATGTGACAGATCTGATTTTCACTGAAGAAATCCGTACACTTTCCCAAACCGGTACGATCGTTATGTAAAAATAGAGAAGAAGAGAGGGTCTTAAGGTTTCAGGACGCCTTCCAGCATCGCATCAACAAATGCTTCAGGATCAAACGTCGCAAGATCATCTGCTGATTCACCGAGCCCCACAAATTTGACGGGCAACCCAAACCGTTCGGCTACGGGCACAATCACCCCACCTCGAGCAGACCCATCAAGTTTTGCCAGAACGATACCGGTGCAGCCGGCAGCCTCCTTGAAACCCTCTGCTTGAGAAAGAGCATTCTGGCCAGCTGTTGCATCAATCACAAGTAAAACCTCATGGGGTGCATCAGGAATCTGCTTGCTTATCACGCGACGGATTTTCCCAAGTTCCTGCATTAAGTTTGATTGATTCTGAAGCCTACCAGCAGTGTCGATAATGCAGATATCAAAGCTTCCCTCGACAGCTTGAGCGACTGCCCGATGGGCAATGCTCGCGGGATCAGAACCAGGATCGCCACGCACAATCTCGGCCCCTAAACGACCTGCCCACATTGATAGTTGCTCAACCGCAGCAGCACGAAACGTATCACCCGCTCCAAGAACGACACGGAGACCCGACTCAGTAAACCGTCGAGTCAGTTTCGCGATTGATGTAGTTTTTCCGGACCCGTTGACACCTGTTACCAGAATAACCGTTGGCCCGGATGATGACTTCATGAGGTCTCCAGTCGTTCCTGCAAGCTTTTCAGAAAGCGTTCGGCGAATCGACTCAACCACAACCTCTGGGTCAACAACTCGGGATCGCAGCCTTTCCTCAACATCTTTCACAATAGCTTCGGCTGCAGAAGGCCCCATATCAGTCCGCACCAAAGCGCCGCGAAGCTCCTCAAGAAATGGTGTATCAACATGTCGTCCTTCCTGCTTCAGCAAGTCTCGCACGTCTGTATTGAGAACCTGTGCAGTCTTTGACAGACCAGCCCGAAGACGATCAAAAACACCGGGTTTGGCTACAACAGGCTGTTCTTCTTCACCTGATGACGACTCGGACGCAGATTTTCCAAAGCGAAATAATGCCATGACTACTTATTTATCGTGAAAGAATAGGAGGAATGAATCACATGACCTAGGCATCGGCTGGGTTTGCTTCTTCTTGTAGTGACTTTCGAAGTTCTTCCCGATCGTCGAGGCAACGCCCGAGTATTCCGCTCACGAATGGAGCTGAGTTGGCTGAACCATAGCGACGCGCAAGCTCAATACCTTCATCAACCACAACTGGGCCGGGCGTGTCAGAACAGGCAAGCTCAAACACCGCCAGCCGTAAAACGGCACGGTCCGTTGAAGCCATTCGACTTACTCGCCAATGTTCAGACCGCTGATCAAGAAGACCGTCAATCTGCTGCTGGTGTTGTGAAACACCTTCAACAAGTGCCTTCGAAAAAACAACCGACGCTGAGTCTTGAAGCCGTGCGTACAAAAAAGGCTTGTAATCTATTGAGGCAGCTGAGGGGTTAAGATCAAACTGATACAGCACCTGAAGAGAAACTTCGCGGGCACGACGGCGGGTCGACATAATTAAGCAATCCGAACAATTGAATGGAAATCGAAAGTATAAACGATAAGTATAGTGGAGTCTTAGGAGAGGCTGAATCAATTCTTAGGAAGATCTTCCAACAGGTTCATCATGGCAATCGCAGCCTTCGCACACTCATCGCCTTTGTTGCCCACATCACCGCCAGCCCGTGCCTCTGCCTGGCTTCGCGTCTCACACGTGAGCAACCCAAAAAGAACGGGAATTCCATACTGTCGACCAACACGCTCCACTCCGTTGGCAACCGCTGTATTGATGTGTTGATCATGACTTGTCTCACCGCGAATGACTGCACCAAGGCACAGCACAGCTGCGAACTGCCCACTACTGGCAAGAGCATGAGCAGCAAGCGGCAACTCGAAAGCTCCTGGGACTTCTGCTATTTCAATTTGTTCAGATGAAAGACCGGCGGCATTGAGTGTCTCCACCGCCCCGTTTACCAGTCGGCCTGTGATTGCCTCGTTATATTTCGACACAGCAATGGCGACGCGTACATTGCCTGGAGCTGACTCCGTTTGTAATGCATGCGTTTTGCAGCCTGCAACCGCTTCGCTATGTGGAACAGATTGTGGTGGAACCCGCATAGATGCCTCAAGACTTCAGACTTTGTAGGAACTCATGGTTTGAGCTCGTTTTTGACAAACGGTTGATGAGCAACTCCATTGCGTCAGGTGGATTCATTTCACTAAGCACTCTTCGCAATACGCTTGTTCGTCGAAACTCATCACTACTAAGCAGCATTTCTTCGCGTCGCGTGCCAGATCGATTGATATCAATTGCCGGGTACACACGCTTATCGACTAGCCGACGATCAAGAACAATTTCTAGGTTCCCGGTCCCCTTGAACTCCTCGAAAATAACATCGTCCATTTTACTGCCCGTATCAACAAGGGCCGTTGCGACAATCGTAAGCGAACCGCCCTCCTCTACTTTTCGGGCGCTCCCGAAAAACCTCTTCGGCCTTTGTAAGGCGTTGGCATCCACACCACCGGAAAGGATTTTCCCTGAGTTTGGAACCTCAGAATTCCAGGCTCGTGCAAGACGCGTGATCGAGTCGAGAAAAATAACGACATCTTTGCCATATTCAACGAGGCGCTTTGCCTTTTCGATCACCATATCGGCTACTTGAACGTGCCGACTCGCATTTTCATCGAACGTCGAACTAATTACTTCACACCCTGGCCCCTGCACCTGACGCTCCATGTCGGTGACCTCTTCTGGCCGCTCATCAATCAGAAGCATGAACACAAACGCCTCTGGGTAGTTTGCCAGCACTGCCTTTGCCATCTTCTGCATAAGAATCGTTTTTCCGGCACGCGGAGGACTCACAATAAGCCCCCTCTGGCCAAAACCGATCGGAACAATCAAATCAACGATGCGTGTCGACAGCTCTTCGGAAGTGGTTTCGAGTTGAATGCGTTTGTCCGGATGCAGCGGCGTGAGATCATCAAAGAATACGTTACTGGCAAGTCGAACAGGATCGTCTCCGTTAATTGCCTCGATACGAAGCAACGCAAAATAACGTTCACTTTCTTTTGGCGGGCGAATCTGACCAGCCACACTCATCCCATTGCGAAGACCAAAGCGTCGAATCTGGCTTGGTGAAACATAGATATCATCCGGGCATGCCAAGTAGTGATAGTCAGGACTTCGTAGAAATCCAAAGCCGTCTGGAAGAATCTCGAGCGTTCCCTCACCGAACATAAGCCCGTTGAGCTTCACCCGTTCTTTCAGAATCTTAAAAACAAGATCGTGCTTTTTCTCACCTGGAATTCCATCAATCTTTTCAGATCGAGCGAGCTCGATGAGTTCTGCCATTGAGAGCTTTTGCAATTCAGCAATTTTTGTATCAGTCTGCTTGAGCAGGTCATACCGCTCACGTACTTCCAGATCATCATCATCGACCTCCGTCGCAATTTCCTCTGCGATAGACAGTGGCTTGTCTTCAGAGTCAGTTGGCAGATCTTCCGGGGTACGATCGTTGTCTGACATCAGTCTTCAGCTCTCGAAATGAGATTTACTTCGCAACAACGCCAATTCATTGAGTAAACACAGCCTGACGCCGGGTGATCTCAATACCAGCTTGTTGAAGGCAAACCAAAGGAAGGAAGTGGAGGCGGGAATCGAGAATGCCTGTTAGGACGAACCGTGTGTAAGTTCCTCCCAAAGCTCCTCAATCTGTTTTCCAGTATAGGCAATATCCGCTGATGTATCCACGGTGGAAACCGCTTGAAAAGACGACGAGTCGTCTGGAAACCCCTGACTCCATGCTTCTTCTCGTGCAGCAACCTGTTCAGCAGAAAGCCCACGGGCAGCTAATCGCTGATGTCTTACCGAATCCTCACACTCAAGCCTGATGAGCCGATCACAACGATTATGAAGCCCTGCCTGCACGAGCAACGGCACATCAAGCACGACAACCGTTCTTCCCGCTCCATGACCAACTTCTCTCTGAGCAATCGCCTGCAGCCGTGCTTCGAGCCCAATCCGAACCCTCGGATGAATTATGGCCTCCAAATCTTTCAGCGCATTTTTCTGCTCTGGCTGATCACCAAATACGTATTCCGCTAAGCGTGAACGAACAATCTCATTCCCCATGAAGACACTGGTACCAAAACGAGCTCGAACCTGTTCCTGAACACCTTCATTCCTGAGCGCATCGTGCGTCAAAGCATCAGCATCAATGACCACTGCACCATGGTTTCGAAACAGATTGGAAACTGTTGTTTTCCCTGCTCCAATTTTCCCAATCAGACCAACGACAGTCATTCAGGCGACCTTTATTTTTCACACTCGGCCCATGTTGATCCAGTCTGTACTGAAACTTCCAGCGGCACTTCAAGATCCATGGCACTTCCCATTTCATGCACAACAAGTGACTGAAGTGACTCTGATTCAGCGTCCGGATATTCAAAGAGCAACTCATCATGAATTTGAAGCACAAGGAATGACGACAACCTATCACTAACAAGCCGACGGGCCACTTTCAGCATCGCCAGCTTAATGAGATCTGCGGCAGAACCCTGCACAACAGTATTCACCGCAGTCCGTTCCGGCAAGGAAAGCGCAAAGACACCTCCTGCGCCTCGACGTCCTTCGTGATCACGAACACCATCTATTGCCCGCCGTCTTCCTAACATCGTCGCAACGCCTCGTTCAGCCCGACACCGATCAAGCACCTCATCGATAAACTGAGATGCGCCAGCAAACTTCTCAAAATATGACGCGATGAATTCCGCTGCCTCAGGCTGAGAAATACCGAGTGACTTCGCTAACCCAAATGCTGACTGTCCGTAAAGAATCCCGAAATTCACAGCTTTCGCTGTACGACGCATTTCAGAGGTGACGTCTTCTGATTCCACCTCAAAGACGGCAGCCGCTGTTCGAGTATGAATATCTTCTTTGTTGCGAAAAGCTTCGAGCATTGCAGCGTCACCAGAAAGATGCGCAAGAATACGCAGTTCAATCTGTGAATAATCAGCGGCAAGAAAGTGCCACCCCTCCTCTGCTGGCCGAAAAGCAGACCGAATCTGCTGCCCTTCTGCAGTTCGAATCGGGATGTTTTGCAGGTTTGGATCACTTGAACTGAGCCTTCCGGTGGCCGTAACAGTCTGATTGAACGTCGTGTGAATTCGGCTTGTTCGTGGATCAACGAGAAACGGAAGTGCGTCAACATATGTACTTTTAAGCTTTGAATACTTGCGATGCTGCAGAAGTTTGGCTGGCAACTCATGAAGAGGTGCCAGTTCTTCCAGCACTTCCGCATCTGTACTCGGTCCTGTCTTCGTTCGCTTCACAACTGGAAGGCCCTGCTCCTCGAACAGCACCGTTCGAACTTGCAACGGTGAAGAAAGTGAGAAAGCATGTCCAGCCAATTCATGCGACTCTTTCTCAAGTATTTTTATTTTTGCCGTATAGTCTTTTGACAACCCAGAAAGCAGTTTCGTATCAACACGAACGCCCCGACTCTCCATTCCAGACAGCACTTCAGCCAGCGGCAGCTCTACGTCGGAAAAGAGAGATCCAAACCCACCCGTTTGCATTTCCTCCGAGAGCACCTCAATGAGTAATGCAACACTGTGGCAAGAAGAGGCGGCCTGCTCTGCTGTCTGAGGTACGTCCTGAACCTGAGTGCCTGATGAATCCACGTCGGCAAAACGGTCAAGAAGATCAGAAAGCCCTTGATTCCGCTGTCCTGCATCAAGAAGGTGGCCTGCGATCAACGGGTCGAAATGCAGCCCAATCAGGTCAATACCAAGTCGCGAGAGGGCAACTATTTGTCGTTTCAGGTCATAGCCAACTTTTGGAACTCGAGAATCGGACAATATTTTTCGTATCGCATCGGACGATGTGATCTGCTTTGCAGAAAACCAGACACTCGCCTGAGTACCTGAATCCGTGTGGGCCAGAAGAGTAAGGCCTGTAACTTCTGGCCACACGGGAGGCTCTCCTGCTTTACTTCGGCCCCGTACTGCAGACTCAGTTATAGACATAATCAAAAAACCACCAGACGAAACACTCTCTCGCAGTTTTTTCACAGCTGATGTGACTGCAGAATCCTTTGCGGGCAGCACCGGCGCTGGATAGCGAGCATGTTCACCCTGGCTTTCATCACCGAGCGCTAAGAGTCCTTGACCACTCGTTTTTGACGGCTTCGCGGCAGACGTCTTTCCACCGGAAAGACTCTGGACTTTTTTTACAAGCGTCTTAA